>Ga0099364_10003240_pt1 | contig 25352 bp, 20 predicted proteins | sample TergutTh196P3_FD_73070 | JGI IMG/M metagenome (GOLD analysis project Ga0099364, IMG submission 73070) | Microcerotermes parvus P3 segment gut microbial communities from Pointe-Noire, Republic of the Congo - Th196 P3 | ecosystem: Host-associated > Arthropoda: Insects > Digestive system > Gut ...
TCGTGCGTCCCGTAACTGCGGCAAACCCGGCAACTTGAAGAGCCGACTGAAGCAACGCACTGTGTATCGTGTCCGGCTTCTCCGGTTCCCGCCCGGTTACGCCGCGCTCGAACGCATCAACAAGCGTCGAAAACGCAAGCGATACCTGGCCAGCGATAATCAACGCAACCGCATATTCTGCGGCAGCAGTCGGATTGTCCGGCTCCTGGCGGTAAAACTGTTCGGCAAGAGGCAACACATCATCCCAACGGCCATCCTCCCGGTATATGGAAATTTTCGCCTTGATCAAACAAGCACAGTTCGGGTGGGATGCTTCGATCGATTCAATATAAGCCAGGCAAGCACCGGGCTGCTGGGATTCGAGTAGCCGAATGACCTGTTCGAGTTCTTTGAGCATGTTAGGGCAGCAAAATCGAATTTTTTTATCTCGCCCCCCAGGACAAAGAGCATAAGGATCAAACGGCATCGGTATGATGAAAATGAAAGAATAAACGCCCTATTGTACCGAAAAGATCGGAAGGTACAATAGTTCTTTTGCGGAAACCTTTCCGGTTTTCCGGTCAAAAACGCACGCCAGCCGAATCTCCGACGATGTTTACGCTCGTATTAGGAACGAATAACAAGAAAAAAGGACTTGAACTAGCCGAATTGCTCACTCCATACGCCGTCGCTCCAAAAGCGATTGAAGTACGAACCTTGGCTGACTTCGATAAAAAACGGGACGTCATCGAGGACGGAGCAACCTTTATGGACAATGCCCGAAAAAAAGCCGTCGAACAAGCACAATTCTTAAACGCCTGGGTTATCGGCGAAGACAGCGGACTGTGTGTCGATGCCCTCGACGGAGCACCGGGAGTCTTATCAGCCCGATTCGCCGTCTCGGAAGGCAATGTTGACAAAGGCAATGCCGACGATGAAGACAACAATCTGTTGTTGCTCGAAAAATTGAAAAATGTCCCCCTGGAAAAACGGACAGCCTATTACGTGTGTACAGCCGTATTGGCAGACCCGACGGGGACGATCAAAGGCGAAGCAAAGGGAATTTGCAGAGGGCGCATTGTGTTTGAACCCGTCGGCGACCGGGGGTTCGGCTACGATCCTCTGTTTGAAGTTCTGGAATATCACCAAACCTTCGGCACCTTGCCGACGGCTCTCAAACGTGCAATCAGCCATCGCGCCCGGACTATTCGCAAATTGATACCGACGATCATTGCCATGCTGTAGCAGACGTATTGCACAACGGCGAACGGCGTAATGACGCACGCCGTACTGCAATGAGTCGTAGTAGTACAGAGGCCTACACCCCGACCTACACCCCGCAAGTTTAATCCGCATAAACGAAACAACCGGCAATTCCGCACATTCCTTCCATATCGCTATAGCAGTAAGCCGAAAATGTCAGGGCAGGACTCTGTGCAAATTCCTAATTGTATCGTTGTCAAGACGGAAAGGTTTGGAGATGAAAAGTTTGGAGATGAAAAGTTTGGATATGAAACAGCGGCTCTCCCGGCATTTTTTCGCCGTCGTAATCGTACTAACGGCCAACGTCTGTCTGGCGAACGATGCCGTGCGTCCGCTTCCAAAAGGTGAAACATCACAGCCCGTCCGGCGAGCGCATTATGTGAATGCCGACGCTGCTAAAACCTATCGAATACCTTCGCCCCCGCCCCTGCCGCCGACGGATTTGCACTCGACCAGGCCGCCCCAATTAACACCGCACCATTCTACTACGCCTCCTGCTACGCTCCGGGAAACGACTACGCCCCGGGAAAGCCTGTCGGACTTGCAGAAAACATACGAATCGGCAACATTGCCCCTCCCCGTCCGCCTGGCTGCGTTTCAGCCCGATGACACTATTCTCTCGGAACAAATTCACACAGACCAACCGCAGTCAAGGGAACAGACAAGGGACATAGACACCTATTCCCATTCCGACACCTATTCCCATTCCGCCTCGGCTTGGACGCTCGATCAGGCGATTGCGGCGACGTTGACTGCTGATCCTGTTCTACGCATCGGTCAAACCGAAATTAGTCAAGCCAGAGCGGAATTATTGAGTGCGGCATTGCTTCCCAATCCAGAACTCAGAGTTGCCGGCGACTCGATTCCTTTTCAACGCCGGGGAAGCGAACTGGGAGCCGAATTTACCGTTCAAATGGAAATGCCTCTCGATTGGTTTCTCTTCGCCAAACGGGCTGCGGAAAGAAATAGTGCAGTCTGGGACGTCCAGCAAACGCAAGCGGAATATGCCGACTTGGTTAGATTGCGTATCACAGAAACGGCGACCGCATTCTACGACGTGTTAGAAGCCAAAGAATTGCTGTCTATTGCCCGACAGGACTTGGAAATCTTGACAAGAATCAAAACCCTCACGCAACGGGCCGTTGAGGCGGACGGAATACCCAGCGTAGAATTAGATCGAATCAGTTTAGAAATTGTTAAACTCAGACAGAGTTTGCTCTCCATAGAATCCGAATTAAACATTTCCAAGACTCTACTTTGGGCGAAGTTGGGGAGAACAGACCGAGACCCCGAATTTGATATCCGCGGAACTTTAGAGGCCCCGTTGACGGCGAAACCTTATCCGCTTGAAGAGGCCTTTGAAATGGCGAAGCGGAACCGGCCGGACATTCGAGCACTGCGTATCCAGGTCAATAAAGCCAGGTCGGATCGGATCGTTGAAAAACGTAATGCGTATCCCGAAGTTGCTCTATCCGGCGGTTATATTGGCGAGCGGGTAGAAGAAGGCCGGGAGAGCGGTTGGGGAATCGGCGTCAATGTAACGGTACCCTTATTTGGCCGTAATCAGGGCGGCAGAGCGAAGGCGCAAGCCGCATTGCGTCAGAGTCATTATGAATTGCAGTCGGGTATCATAGACTTGCGTGCTGAAGTCGAAGAGGCCGATCAGCATTTTCGCACGGCATACTTGAAAACTTCGACATTTGCTCAAGAGGAAGTCCGTTTAGCCTACCGTGTTCGGGACTTGGCGATTCAATCATACGAGGTCGGCGGTCTTCCGTTGATCGATGTCCTTGATGCGGAGCGCACGTATCGGGAGACGTATCAAGCGTATATTTCCAACCGTGCCGACTACTGGCGTGCGATGTATGTGTATAGCAGTGTGGTTGGTCAAAATAGTGTGGTTGGTCAATAGAAATAGTACCCGTTTTGCGGTTGTGCTATACCGTTATACCGTTGTACTATGAAAGGGTATGTGGATTTCTGTGCCCGGTTATGTTAAAATACATATTCGTTTCGGTGTGCCGGAATACTCCGAAACGTCTATAGATTAGCCGATTATTTTTGCAAAACAATGTCAGAACTTGCTAAACGATTAGAACGTCTCTTCTCAAAACTCGATCATACAGCACTTATCGTCGAACAAATGCTGGCTGATGCTCTTTTCACATTGGAAAGCGGGAAAGAAGAAGATATTGATTCTTTGATACAATCCGATGCGGCCATTGATTCCCGCGAGGTTGAAACGGAAAGAGAATGTATACGGCTCCTTGCGCTCTATCAGCCTGCTGCGATTGATCTGCGCCGAATCTGCTTTGTCGTGAAAGCGAACAGCGATATGGAACGAATTGCGGATTACTGTGTCAAAATTGTAAAACGAGGACGACGGTTAAAGCACAAATCGATCGCCATTCAGGCATTCCCCGACTTTTTTAATTTGGCAGAACAGGTTTCGGCAACGTTGAGAAAAACAATCCGGCTTTTCACGATCTACAGCGAAAAAGAAATGCCGGAGCACGCGGATTCGGGTGTCGAAACGGCTATGTCAATTATTGAAGCCGACGGCGAGACGGATGTTTTGTTCCGTGCGTTTGTCGAACAGACGCTTGCCGTCGAACAGACATTTCACGGTCAACTAAAAGTTTGGTATGACTTAGTTGCTCTGGGTCGGGCTCTCGAACGAATCGGCGATCTGTGTACGAACATTGCCGAGGATGCTGTATTTATGTTCAGCGGCGAAATTATTCGCCACACCAACCCTCTCGAAACGGCGAACTATCAGGATTCCGTAATCATCGTAGACGGCTAGGCCGGGTTGGTATTGTTCAATCACAATCAGATCATTTCACGTAACTGGAAGATACCGATATTGTATTACACTATACCATTGCGCTGTACTATATCTTCCCACGGCGAACAAGGACGGTATTGGCAAACGTTGATTCATTGTCGTTGCCCTGCCCTACGCCGAGAGGCTAATTTCGGCCTGAAGATGCCTGAATATGCAAGACGTGAATTTCATTAATCTATGCCTCCGCTACAAACGGACAGTAAACTTGCCAGCGGAATACCTGGCCTTCCGGTTTGAGTTTTGGCAAAGTACCATTCGTTGCGGTTTAGAGTATAATGGGGAGAGAATACCTTCCCTTATCCTTTAACAACATTCAAAAGCAATGAAGTATTTACACTTTGGCGTTCCTACCACGCAAGAAAAAAGTTGGGCCGGACATGTCGCGGATCTCGGCGTTCATGTAACTGACCCTGCGGCTGATCCCTACGGGATCGAATGGCTCAAATTTGACCCGACAAGTCCAATGCATGAGGCTGTCCGTACCCGACCCCATGTGGCTTTTCAAGTCGAAGATATTGAGGCGGCCGTTGCTGGCAAAACGATTCTGCTGGCTCCAATGTCCCCGATGCCGGGATTAACCATTGCATTTATCGAACACGACGGTGCGGTGATTGAACTATGCCAACCGAGTTAGGGCCAACCGGGTAGGGCCAACCGGGTAGGGCGGCGTATCGCAATAATTTTTCCATTTTGCTGTTGTATGATTTGCGGTTTATTCGGAGATTACGGTGATGTGCCGTCTATGCCGTTGGTTCTTGGTGACTTTGCCCTTGGTGAAATGGCCCTTGGTGATAGGCATTTTGATATACGTCCTTTGTTGTTTTGCCGAATGTCCCGGACTGTGTTCCGACATTCGGTATCCATTGCGAGCAGGAACACTTGAATCCCCGTCTGATGCATTCTCCTTATACTTCATCCGATTTTAGCACGAGTCCCTTGATGTTTTACTACGAGGTTACGCAGGCTTGCGATCTTGTGTGCAAGCATTGCCGGGCTTCGGCACAGGAATTTGCGTCAGCCGATGAGTTACCGACGGGATTGTCTTTGCAACTCATCGACCAGGTTGCTTCTTTTCCCCGCAGGCCGAATATCGTTTTTACCGGGGGCGATCCCCTGAAACGGGCGGATATTTTCCGATTGATTCGTTATGCTGTCGATCGGGAATTAACAGTTGCCTTAACCCCGTCGGCCACTCCGTTGGCGACCCGGCAGGCGTTTGAAGAGGCGAAACATGCGGGCGTATCGGCTTTCGGTATTTCTCTCGATGGTCCGAATGCCGAAGTTCATGACGCATTTCGGGGATTTGCCGGTTCGTTCGATAAGACAACCGAGATGTTGGAGCATGCCCGGTCGTTGCACATTCCCGTCCAGGTTAACACATCGATTACACGGCGGAATGTCGATGAGATTGATGCGATGGCCGAACATCTTACGCAATTTGGTATTGTGGCGATGTGGTCGCTTTTTTTTCTTGTTCCGGTTGGCCGCGGTGTCGAAGAGCAGCGAATTTCGCCGGAGGAGTACGAAACGGTTTTTGCAAAACTATGGAGGCATGCCGGCGACAAACCTTTTGCAATTAAAACGACAGAAGCCCCGCATTATCGGCGATTTGTTCTTCGGGCTGGCGGCGATCCGCTGGCAGGACGCCGTGCGATGGGGCATCGTTCGCATCGGGCCCCTTTAGGAATCACGGACGGTCGCGGTATTATGTTTGTGTCGCAGAATGGTTCAATTTACCCGGCGGGATTTTTGCCGCTCGAATGCGGGCGCTTTCCCCTCGATTCCGTGGTCGATGTCTATCAAACCCATCCGACTTTCCGTGCATTACAAAACCCGGACAACTACGGCGGAATCTGCGGTCAATGCGAATATCGATATGTTTGCGGCGGCAGCAGGGCGCGAGCCTATGCCGTAACGGGCAACCCTTTGGACGCCGAGCCGGATTGCTGTTATCAGGTCGGGCAAGACCCGATTTTTGAACAATAACGCTTTGGATAGGCTGTAGAGTCTGTAGAATCGAATCATTTTTACTATCTTCTCTATTCGATTCAATCGTCAATTTGCTTTTATCGGCAAGAAAAACCCGCAAGATGTCCGATTGAACGTATCAGGGAATCGTGCCGTCCGGGACACGTTCCGGCGTATATTAACTTGTATTTAGGGAATTGAAAATATGTTAGTCTTGTCGAGATACCGCGACGAAAGCATTTACATTGGAGATGATATCGTCATAACAGTAGTTGACATTCGCGGCGACCGTATTCGTATCGGCGTAGAGGCACCGTCCAATATCAGCGTTCATCGACAGGAAGTTTATGAAGCAATTAAAAAAGGACAGACCAAAGAGACTTCTCCTCAAAAAGGCAGTCGTTCTCCGAGTTCGGACAAGGCTGTATCCGGGCATTTGAGTCAAGAATTAAAGGAGAAAAAAAGCACTCCGGCTGAAGGCGTCAAGGGATTGCCGGTTAGCATGGACCCGCCGGTCGAATTTGGCGGTCTGACTTCAGAGACCACCGTGTTGTAGATTGGTGCGGAGCAGATTTAGAGTTTGGCCGGTTAGAATTTTGGCCGGTTTCGGTTTGCCCCGACTATTGCCGTCCGCTTAAATAGGCCGACAAAGCAGCATCGAGCGGCATACCCGTCCGAAAGAGTCGGTAATCACACTGAAAATTGACACAACCCCGCATAACCTCATCAAGATATGCATTAAGGGCTTCCAAATATCCTTTGCGTAACATTCGGGGATTACAGCGGATGAGTGCCGGTATCTCCAGCCCTTCAAATTGAGCGGCCCCGCCAAAGTCGAAGTCGAGTTCCCGATCATCCAAAATATGCAAAATCATCACATCGTGTCCCCGGCTGCGTAAATATCGCAAGCCTTGAAAGAGTCCTTCGCGTTGCATAAACAAGTCGGACAGGACGACAATCAATCCGTTCGGCAAGATCGATTCGGCGACTTCTTGAAAGGCATCGTGCAAGTTCGGCTGGGTTGCTTTAGGATTTTCGAGCAGGGTTGCGATGTTGATGCTTTTATCCGTTGCAGTATTGTTTTTAGGCCGATGGGGAGTCGAGTGTTCCATTTTATCCGCCAGAGCGGCCAGATAGGATTGTTTCATTTTGGCCGGCAACGCATTACGTGCATCTTGATCGAACAGAATACACCCGACGGCGTCTTGTTGACGCAGGGCGAGGTAAGCCAGAGAAAGAGCGGCCGTACAGGCATAATCATATTTCGTCATCGCTCCGCTACCGAACTGCATGCTTTGCGAAGCGTCGAGCAGAAGGGTGAGGCGAAGATTGGTATCGACTTCGTATTGTTTAACGTAGAGTCGGTCTTGCCGTGCCCAGACTTTCCAATCGACACTTCGGGGATCATCGCCGGGGACGTATTGCCGGTGTTGTCGGAATTCGATTGAATTGCCGAAATGTCGGGATTTGTGCATTCCGCTCAAAAAACCATCGACAACGTGTTTCGCACGAAGGTCAAGCCGAGAGATTCGTTTGAGGGTTTCTGGATGAAAATAGTTTGTGGACACGTGTTTATTCTAACAGAAAAACCGACAGTACCGTCGCCTTCAGGCGGATTATAGGTTTCTGTTTTCTCTATTTTGTCCAATTTCGCAGCAAAACACTGTGCTTTCAGGAAAAACGGAGCGGAATTTCGTAAAAATTGCCGGAAACGCTTGACAAGTTATGTCAAAGTAAGTCAAATGTCAAAGTGAGTCAAATGGAGAGACTCAATGTACACAGAACAGGATGCTCTCGGGGCGAGGACGATAAGCCTGTCGCAAGCCTGTGCCGTCCAGAGGTCGGCGTCGGGCTTGCACGGGACGCTTGCCGTATCGCAAACCGATGAAAGTGCAGAACGCAGTAATCTCCTGAACAAAAACCCAACCTGAATAAAGATGGTTATGCAAATCATCACGACATTGACTTCGTTGCCGGACACACTGAAAAACGGAGCCATTTCAATCGGTAAATTCGACGGAATGCATCTTGGGCATGCGTCGATCGTTCATCGTCTCAAGCATCATGCCGACCATCGGCAAATACCGGCGATTTGCATCACATTTGACCCTCTTCCTGCCGCTGTCCTACAACCCAACGCAGGATTAAGGCCTATTTGCTCATTAGAACGAAAGATTGAGTTAGTTCGCCAATTTCAAATTGATGCCATCGTCATCATACCGACGACGCCGGAATTTTTACAGCAAAGTTCGGAAATGTTTTTTGACGAGGTGATATGCCGTTTATTACAATCGAAAATCGTCGTAGCAGGCCGGAATTTTTCTTTTGGACGTGATCGCACTGGAACGGCGGAGACTATCAAGCATTACGCCCTGCATGCTGGAATTGAAATCGATATTGTGGAACCGCTTGAAATAGGCGGCAACAGGGTTTCTAGTTCTCGAATTCGCAAACTAATTCAAGAAGGGCAAATTGAAAAGGCCAATGAACTGATGCCGACCCCGTATCAGATGTCGGGAACAGTCGGTATCGGCGAACAGCGTGGCCGAACAATGGGATTCCCTACGGCGAACTTGCAGGATGTCCAAACGATATTGCCGAAATCAGGCGTTTATGCGACGGAAACGCGGATTGGCACAAAAAATGACGTCTACGCTTCAACGACGCATGTTGGGAGCAACATGACATTTGACGGTTCAGTACCGACCGTTGAAACTTTTATTCACGATTTTGAGGATAACATCTACGGCGAAAAAATTTCCGTTGACTTCCTGTCCTACTTACGGGAGTCTACCCGATTTGACTCTGCCGAATCGCTCGCCCGGCAGATGCAAAAAGATGTCGAACAAAGCCGTAAACGATAATATGAATCGGCGGAGCGGAATAAAAAACCTTCTCTTGTCAATGCATACTCTTGTCAACGCATACCAAGACGGATAGAATCCCGGTAACGCGTTTGCCGACACGGCATCATCCTCGCTTCCCGCATGAAACCGGTTCTTTGCACTCTTTGCTTTGTTTCGTTCCTGTTTGTTTCGCTCAACGCCGAAGAGAAAATTACTTACGTCGAACTCCCGGAACATACGGGCGGGATTCGTGCGATGGCCTTCTCGCCGGATGGAAAAAAAATCGTAACGATAGATGACGAGAACATCCGTATTTGGAATGTCGAATCGGGCAAACTTTTGCATGCCTGGCCAACGCATACGATGGGCATGCATACTGCCGCCGTTTCATCAGATGGTCTGCGAGTCGCAACGGCAAGCAAAGAAGACAGTACCGTCAGGATTTGGGACGTCACGGCATTCAGTCTCGAAATCAAACCGCATACGCCGGCCTCTCCGCCGTCTGTTCCGGCTAACCCGACGCCTTCCGAAAAAGAAGAGGCAACAAAAAGTCGATTGGATCTCCCGCCCGACGCCAACGAAGAAGCCGAATTGACTGCATTGCGTGAACAAATCCTTGCCCAGGAACGGGCACAAGAACTCGCTCTAATCGAAGAGGAACGAAAAATCATCCCCCTTGTCGATGATCCCGACAAATTGATACCCCTCGACCCGGTTGACCGAATTTGGATAACAGCCGACCGCAAGAAGGTAGTTCTTTTAGGTCGGGTAGTCTTCCGTGAAGGTTTTCTGGAACTCTTGGCTTGCCGGGTTCGCAGTAAGGAGCATGAGTCCATTTTATCGATCCGGGTCAAGCCGCACGTTGTTCATGCGGCATTGTTAGCGGTCAATGCAAGGCCGGGGCATCCCGTCCAGTTTTCGCCGGCGTTTGTTCCGGCGAGTGGAGACCGAATTGATATAACACTGCGATGGCAAACGTCCCATCGTTCATCAAGCGGTGCCGGCGAGGTTAAGACTCATGAATCGCCTGCCCAAGACTGGATTTGGGACATGTCGAATAGCCGCGAGGGGGAGAAACGGGCGATGCAGACGCATTGGGTGTTTAGCGGCAGCCGAACCTATAGGGATGCGGCGGGGAATAGCCGGTATCTGGCGGATGAGACGGGCGAATTATTCGGGCTCTCTAATTTCGTCGGGTCGATATTAGACGTCCCGATTCAAAGCAGTGCGGACAACACGCAGTTGCTGTTCGGCTGTTTTACAGAACGAATTCCGCCGATTGATACGCCGGTTACGATCATTTTAACACCAAATACACATTGATAATTCCCTTGATAATTCCCTTGATAATTCCCTCCCCGCCCGGCGATGACGGCTTGTACTCGCTCTGGACTCCATTTATACTCTATAGATATAGACTGCTATGATGCCTGATACCCATATCCTCTCAAAACTCCAAACTGCCCGACAGAATATCATGGAACAACTGTCGCAGGTGATCGTCGGGCAAACTGCGGTCATTGACGAACTCTTGATTTCCGTCTTCGCTCAAGGACATTGCCTGCTCGAAGGCGTTCCCGGCCTGGCAAAAACCCTTATGGTCAGCACTCTTGCCAGAACGCTCGATCTTCGGTTTAGCCGGATTCAATTTACGCCGGATTTAATGCCGGCTGATATTACGGGCATCGACATTATCGAAGAGAGCCGCGGGTTAGACGAGTCGTCCCGCGGGAGTCGGGCATACCGTTTTCTGGAAGGTCCGATTTTCGCCAACATTATCCTTGCTGACGAAATCAACCGCACGCCGCCGAAAACGCAATCTGCTTTGCTCGAAGCCATGCAAGAATACCGTGTAACCGTCGGGCGCAATCGGCATCCGTTGCCGCAGCCATTTTTTGTCTTGGCGACGCAAAATCCTATCGAACAGGAAGGTACATATCCTTTGCCCGAAGCGCAGCAAGATCGCTTTATGTTCAAAGTCTTCGTCGCTTACCCTTCGTTCGACGAAGAATTGGAAATCGTCCGCAAAACGACCTCCTTGGACACCGACGACATAAAACCTGTATTGACAGCGGCAGAAATCCTCGAATTGCAAAAAATCGTTCGGCAAGTCCCCGTCAGCGATTTCATTACCCGATACGCCCTGGCACTCGTTCGGCAAACTCGGATACACGGTGATTCGCAGAAAGAACAGGGCATCCCGGACATTGTTAGACAGTATGTTTCCTGGGGAGCAGGCCCCAGGGCGGTACAGCATTTGGTACTCGGCGGCAAAGCAAGAGCGTTGCTTAACGGAAGGACGCACGTCATTGTCGAAGACATCCAAACATTAGCGAAGCCGATTTTACGGCATCGCCTGGTCATGAACTTCCTTGCCCAGAGCGACAATTTTTCGGCGGACATGCTTGTTGATCATTTGTTGGAGTCGACGCCGACGAAGGAAGATGAACTGTTTCGGGATCATCGTTTTCAGCGTTTGTTTGCCGGCTAGATCGTTTCCCTTTTTAATTTGGACACCGCTTTGCCGTCCGCTTTCCCACTGGGAAACGGCTACTCACATTTTCAAGCGAATCCGCTTGTTTTGTATAATCCAGAAAAAAAGTGGAATTGCTCTGAACATAATGGATAATCCATCTAAAACCTGGTAGTGTTCCAAACTTGTTGATGTGGTCGAAAATTGTCCTATAAAATATGGCAATTTTGGCTATAAAACAACAATTTTGGAACACTACTGAAAAATTAAAAGTTCTCCACGAATGGGAAATGCGTTCTAAACCGATTGACTTGCCGCCATTTCGGGCACAAGCCGAACGACCGGCCTCTCATTCCATACATTCCGGCATCGATTCCCGAACGAGCCGCAAATGCTCTTCGGCTTCCTCATTTCGGCCTTGCCGTTTGAGAAGTGTTCCAAGATAATAACGGACTTCCGTATAGTCGGGCAGGATTTGCAATGTCCCGATAAAAGCAGCCTCGGCCAAGTCTTCCCGGCCAAGTTCGGCTAATAAACAACCCAGACTGGCACGAGCCTCGACAAAATGGGCGTCTAACTCAATAGCCGAATAATACCGTTCACACGCCGCCGCCCTTTCGCCTTGCCGGTATAAGACTTCTGCTAGTTGAAAATTGATATGCGGATTAGCCCCGCCGGCAGCCAATGCCGTCCGGTATAAGTCAGCCGCCCCGCGCAAGTTGCCGATGGCCGCTAGCTCGCCAGCCGCTTCGCAAAGGGCAGCAGGATTGTGAGAGACGGTATCCGACTCCGACTCAAAAACCGAATCTATAATTGCCAAAGGACAGGCTGTGCTTATTGCGGACGCATTCGGCATCTCGACCGGCTGGCCTTTGTTGGTTAATTCACCGTCGACGGCTAAATCTTCTAAATCGTCGGCATACACGAATCGGTTTTGTCCGTTTTGGTCGATGCAATCCTTGCCGGATACAAAAAGAACATCTTTGCCTTCAATTCGGATTGCCGAATACTGCTCTGGCGTACGGCGGACAATTTTCTGCATCAGAGAAACGGCGGCCGACATCGAGAGACCGGATTCCAGCATGTCATGAGTCAATTTCAACGGCAAAATCGACTCCTTGGCGAAATAACAAAGACGAAAAATTTGACGGTCGGGCGTAATAATTCCTATTTGGTGTAGACGCCGGATTGCCGAAATGGACAAGCCGGTTAGTTTGGCAAGCATCGAAGGAGTGTAAAGTGTCTTGGACATCTCATCCGTTTGATTGTCATATTGGTTCCAAAATTGCGTTTCGGAAATAATACTCAGCAAGCCTTTTTCAAAAGCGGTTCGGGTATCGGCATCCAGTTGATCATTCCATAGGTTCCAATCTTGGCTTAACAGACTTTCGTCTCCGACGACGATCAGGTTCACGTCGGCGGTCAAGCGGTTGACAACGTTTTTGCCGGATTGTCGAATGATGTTCGCCGCTTCTTTCCGGCTGACTCCCGAGAGTTTTCCTAGGAAATAAACCTTTTGCATGCTTGCCATTATACGGTAAACGTTCTCCCCTTTGCCGAGGGGGAGTCCGTCGGTGTGCAAGATTTGTTCTTTGTTTTAGGGCCTTTCCCGTGTTTCTATGGACAAACATTCGCGTAGCCGGGAGTCATTCGTGGTGTTGCCGACGCTCCCATTATTCGCCCTGCGGGGCGGGGCTACCGACACGCGATGGGATAACAAACGCAAGGCAATGACAATTCAAAAAATGCTCTAACTTATCCATGTCCAATTACAATGCCGGATTTAGAGCTGGCTTTAGATTTGGGCGGGGCAAGATATAACCATCCACTACCCGATTTTTGCCTTCAAGTCTTCAATCAATTTCACGGCTTGGCTAATTTCGGCCTTTTGCCGTTCTGGTTCGGACGACAATTCCCGTTCTATTGTCAACGGGCCCGCATAGCCGATTTCATGCAGTATCCGCAAAAACTGTTCAGCTTTGACCTGGCCGGTTCCAAAAGGAACTTCGCACCCCCAATCGACGCCGGGTGTCCCCGTCGTCGCCGTGGCATCCTTACAATGTACTCCCCGAACCTTGCTAGCTACGGCACGCAATGCACCCAGAGGATCGCCGATCCCGTAAAGAATCAAGTTGGCAGGGTCAAAGTTAATGAAGATGTTAGCACGCCCGACATCGGCGATGAACGCCATCAAAAGATCGACGGGCTCCTGGCCCGTCTCCAAATGAAGTTCCTGGTTGTGTTTGGCAATGTAATCGCAAAGGGTTTGCGTCGTTTCCACGATACTTTTATAGGCCGACGACGACCGGTCATGCGGAACGAACCCGATATGAGAACCGATGGCAATCGGTGTGGGCTGCCCCGCAGCGATTTTGGCGGCGAAATCGGAGATTTCGTATGATTCGGTCAGTCGGGCTTGTCGGGACTGTTCCGGCACCAGGCCGACGGTTTCCGCTGTTCGTGCAATGGATTCGTACGTTTCGCCATCGAAGCCCAAAAAGACGGTTGATACGGTAACTCCATATTCTTGCAATTTTTGCAAGAATGCCTGGGCTTTTTCGTCGGTTCTGCTTGCTTTGGTCGGGGTGTGCATTTGAATTGTTTTGATGCCGAGTTCTTTTACGACATCGAGCGGCACGCCGTACCCTGCGTCCACGCTTGCGAATACGCCAATCGGATTGTTCATCATAAGGCAGTTCTCCTCGTAGTTTAGTGTGTTTGAGTCAGACAAGCTTGGTGTCAGACAAGCCTGGGTCGGACGCAACTGGAAAAGCGGTATTGTAAACGAAAAGGATACCGAATGCAAGCCGTCCGAAAAATCGGGATGGATGTTACAAACCGCACTTTCCGTCGGTCTTGCTTGAATAGCAGGCTTGAACGATGTAAAATGTACCGTCGGGTTTATTTCGCCCGTTAGCAAGCCATAGGACGATATACCTCCTAACTCAATACCCCTAACTCATTGTATTTCAATGTCTGACAAACGCGTTTATAATTTTTCGGCAGGCCCTGCCGTTTTGCCCTTACCGGTTCTCAAAAAAGCCCAGGAAGAGATGCTCTGCCTGCCTGGGGTTGGGGCTTCCATTATGGAGATTTCCCATCGCTCTAAAACATTTGAAGCAATTCTTGACGCCGCCGAGGCCAATGTCCGTTTGCTTCTCAACGTTCCTGAAAACTATAAAATCCTGTTCCTGCAAGGCGGAGCATTACTTCAATTCGGAATGATCCCTATGAACCTGCTAGGAAACAATTCGGCGGACTACGCCGTAACCGGTGCATGGTCGAAAAAAGCCGTATCCGAAGCAAAAATTGTCGGAAAAGCCAACACCATTTGGGACGGCAAAGACGTTGCCTATAAACGAAAACCAACCAATGCGGAACTCAAAATCAACCCCGATGCCGCATACGTATACATGTGTTCCAACGAAACGATTGAAGGCATTCACTACCCTGATGTCCCCGAAACCGGCAATGTGCCGTTAGTTTGCGACGCATCCTCCGACATTTTTAGCAAGCCGATCGACATTAAAAAATTCGGCCTGTATTATGCCTGCGCCCAAAAAAATGCGGGACCCGCCGGCGTCACTCTGGTCATTATTCGGGATGATTTGCTTAACCGTTGCCCGGATAATTTGCCTTCGTTGCTGCATTACCGAAAAATAGCGGAACAAAAATCGATGCTCAACACCCCGCCGTGTTTTGCGGTTTATATGCTAAAACTCGTTACGGACTGGCTGTTAACCGACATGGGCGGACTCGAAAAAATCTATGCATTCAATAAAGAAAAAGCCCAATTGCTTTACGAAACCATCGACAACTCCGACGGATATTATACCGGCCACGCCGAAAAGGAATACCGTTCGATCATGAACGTCCCTTTCCGGCTGCCTTCGGAAGATTTGGACAAACAATTCGAGGCCGAGGCCAAATCGGCTGGCTTGATTATGCTGTCGGGACACCGCAGTGTGGGCGGGCTTCGGGCTTCGATTTACAATGCGATGCCTCGGGAAGGCGTCGTTGCTCTGTGCGAATTTATGCGTGCATTCAAAAACCGTTAGGCAAAACCGTTAACAACCGCAGTGCGTTCGAACTGTCCTACGTGCTGCGTTTTTTGTCAAACGATTTAATCGGGGCTTTGCCGATGATTTGCGGCAAGTCCGATTTGCCGTGGTATTCGCCTTCCCGGCGGACTTCGACTCGGCGAAACCGCTCTTCAGGCAGACGCAATGTGCTGATCCGAAAACCAAATTTATCGCCGACTTTCACTGCTTCGGCTAACGCAACGACAATCGTTTGGCCGACTTCGATCTCCAGCATATCGTCGCAGGATTTGTCAAATTGAATGATCGAACCAACGCCCAATTCCAGTATCGTTTTAATCGGTTTTCTTCCCCGGGCTAAAATCGTCGCGACGGGGACTTTGACTTTAAGCACGCTTCGGGCATACCCCGGCAAGTCTTCAAGCCGGTGATGTTGGGGCATTCCGGTGTTGGCGAAGTTTGCATTACCGAATTGGCCGCCGCCGAAGGGGTCGCTCTGCCCGCCGAATGCCGGAGGGGCATTGCGCATCGACGGGGCTTCGGGAATCTCTTCAAACGCCGTCTTCGGCTCTTCCAAAAACTTTTCCGGCTCCGTCAACGGCCAAATGATATAGGCCGAAACTTCGCTCCCGTCTTCTTTACTCAGTGCAAGTTCCAAAAAACCGGCATCCAATTCCGGCATCGCCCGGAGAATACCCTGCGATAAGTTTTGGATGATCGCAATCTTAAAATCATCCGCAAAGAAATCTTCCGGGATGAGGTTCATCGCCCATTCTTGGGCGAATGTCGATAACTTGCTTGTCCCGGTCGCGTCGGGGGCGTCGCACCAGTCGGGTACGAGGCCGGTTTCCGAGGGGATTACGACGGCAACACCTTGAGAACCAAGGAGTAAAAGCAGTGCTAATCCCTTGCCGCCGAGAGAAGGCGGGAGATTTTCGGTATTTAATTGCCCGCCTTTTTTGGGTTGGAGGGTAATGTTAATGTCGAATGTTCGGGCAAAGGCCGAGGCGGATTCTTCTGCGCCGGCTTTCACCGCTTCTATAAAATTTTCAAGCAGAGTAAAATTGAGTTCCGACATGGCAAACTAGGCGGCAAAACACGCAGACCTTCGTTTGACGTTATCGGCATTATATCAAAAACAATCCCCTTGGAGACGCCAAGCCGATAGAACCCTTGCGAAAGATACAGTCCGAAAAACAGTTTGCCTTTTAGGTCTTCGCTTATTAGGCGGCTTGGGAAAAATTGTTGCCGTTACCGCGTTTTTTGCATTTATTGACGAGGCCGGGTTTTTTCAGTATACTACTTTAGAATATGTCCGAGGGCGCATACCGAATCATTGCCGATGAGATGAGTGCGATGGAGACCTTGATGCGCCGACATCTGTCCCATTCAAACCCGTTTGTCGATGAAGTCGTCCAATACAGTTTGCAAATCGGAGGCAAACGAACAAGGCCCGCTTTGGTCTTTCTGGCGGGAAAAGTCGTTGGAAATACCTCGGAACAGCACATTCAAGCCGCGGCGGCACTTGAACTTGTCCATACCGCAACGCTCATTCACGACGATATTTTAGACGGTGCCTCTATTCGTCGGCATATTGCAACATTTAACGTCCGATGGAATGTCCAAATCGGAGTGCTGGCCGGTGATTTGCTCCTCACGAAAGCACTTGAACTGATCACGCAAACCAATAAAACAGAAGGAATTCGCATTTTGGCCAAAGCCTGTCAGCAAACCTGTGAAGGCGAACTGCGTCAAATCGGAACGCCGGGACGTTTCGATATTTCTATCGAAGAGTATTTTCAAATCATTGCCGGAAAAACAGCGCCATTACTTGCATGCTGTGCAGAACTCGGAGCGTTATACTCATCGGCCGCTCCGCCGGTTTTAGAACGTTTCCGTTTCTTTGGACAAAAATTGGGACTTGCGTTCCAGATGATCGACGATGTCCTGGATTTAGTCGGCGACACCAATACCGTTGGTAAAACTCTGCAAACGGATCTCATCCAAAGAAAACCAACCTTGCCGTTAATCTTATATCTCCAGCACGCATCGGATAACGAAAAACGGGAAATGTTAATGAATATCCGCCGGGATGATTTTGATTCCCAATCTGCGCAGTGGGTTGTGAATCGGTTAAACGAGTCAGGCGCAATCCAAGATGCCCGGCAGACGGCCAAAAAACTGATCGGTGACGCCGTCGTTGCGTTGGCCGATATTGCCGGCGACACAGCCGCAAAAAACGCTCTCGCCGAACTCGCACGATTTGTTGTCGATCGCGAATGTTAAACCCAATGCTGCTTTAGTTGAGTCTACAAAAATATCGTTTTCCACGTTGTTCTATTCCGGTGTTAAAATTGTCCGAAATGATCGGAGTGTACCTTTTCACATGATACCGCTCCGTTGGACAAACCGGCGGACGTTTTCTTGTAGAGATTGCCGGGCTTTTTCACGAAGCGATTCCGGGACGATTGCGTTTTGGGACATATCAAGCATTGCTTGACGTAATCGGACAGAATTGATGACTGCGGCCAAAATTAAACCTTCTTCTACACGCCGCTCGCTGTGCAAGGCGTCAAATACGAGAGTTTCTATGTCTTCAAAATGATAAATCTTCGGCCCGCCCGATAACTCCGCCTGTTTAATCTCCCAAATCCAACGAAGAGATTGTTTGGCAAGTTCTAGACGGATTTCCGCTGACATCGGGTGCGTGTTCGTTTTATTCAGCAAATCTTCTACCACCCAACGGGCAGATTCTTCATCGACTAAATGAGGATAAGTCAAAGAAAGCGATGTGCGGAAAGGACTATCGGGATGCCGGCGTTCAAAGTCCGACATCGTTGTGCGGCGATAAGCGTTGACATGGGGATTGAGGTCAGAAACGTGATCTGTCAGGATAGCGACTGGAATTTTGGCCGTTCGGGCATCTTGACGCAGAATTTGAACAATATCTCCAACGGGAGGTTGCGGCGTTCTCGAATCGACGACGATTACTTCAACATCCGGCAATGAGGCAGCAACTTGAAACAATTCCCGACCGGATGAAACCAATTCCGTTTTATATCCCAGACCTAAAAACAAGTTCGCCGTTTGCATGGCCGATGCTATTTGAGGATGACCCGATAGCACAATACGGTCGCCATTCGATTGAGAAAACCAAACAAGAGTTTCGGCAACAAGACTCGAACCGGCAAAAGACTCCGTCGGCTTGAGATGCATGACGGCTTCCAAGGCCGAAAAACGGACTCTCGGATCTTTTGCGACGGTTGCCTGTGCTAAAATTCTCGGTCTGCCTGTTGAGGATTGGACTAAACCACCATCATTCCGTTCTTCAATTTGACGTATGGCATACATTGCCGCATAAGAATAGTCTTTGTCGAGACTGACACGAAGCAAATGTTCGAGTTCTTCAGCGTCCATCGGCAATTTTGGTGCTGACGAACGGTTTTCGATACCTTCTAACTCAAGCACAGCAATCATATAGGCGAGTTGATAGTTTTGTTCATTGCCCGACTCCTTCGGCAAAATGACAAGGCTTTGACCGTAGTAGGTGCCGGCAAAATGAAGATAGGCGGCTTCAATGTTGTCCCAAGACAGATAATCAACATTGCCGTCTTCATAAACCCAAAAGGAAACATTTCCATCGGTATCTCGCCGAACAGGACGACGGCGTTCAAAATAATCCGTTGCCCGGTCAAATAAAACCGCCGCAGCCTGTGTTTGATTCGGCAACGTTATCTTGCGGTCTTGCAAGATGTTTTTGACGGTTCGGCGTTGCGACTCATCAACAGCATCGTTATAAACAAATTGATAAAGCAAAAAACTTTCCTGGGGACGCACAGATTGGGCCAGCCTACGGGCTGCGTGATAACGCAAAATGGGATGATCACTATGCAAAGCCGATGTAAGGGCTTCCGGCATATCCTGACGGATGGTAAACAAAATCGCCGTCAGTTGATCGGCCTCGGTTTCGTCTTCGATTGTTTTCAACCGCTCAAAAGATTGAGAGACGGAAATCAAATCGCCCTTCCAAAGAACTTTGACGTCCGGTAAGACTTCCCGGAGAATTCGAGGAGGCGACTCCGTAGTAAACCAATCCGACTCATTTAATGCTGCCGCGATTCGCTCCTTATCGTGCCAATGTTTAACGGCCTCGGTTATAATGAGATCAACCGCTTCCTGGCTGAACGGGACGAATTCTGGATTGGCCGCTAGTTGGTATAATTTTTGCGTTCCAATGAGTTCGACAATCTTGGCCGACTGTTCTGGGGTGATGTGAAACGTGTCCTCTTTCACAAATCGGCGAAGATAATGCCGCACTAAAACAGGCCGGTCAACAACGGAAAGCAAATCGACGGCCTGCATTAGTTCGAGTGCCGTGGTTGGTTCACGGTGCAACACTACTTGTTCGAAACTGTTCAGCAATTCGTTACGGAATCGGGCTGCTTCGACATGGATGTTGACGATATGCTCCGTAGCGATTTCGTTTATTTCCCGCAAGGCGGTATCGCCCAAAATGTCATTGATCTCAAACATTTCTTCAGATGTCAGTTTATGGTAAGGCAACATAGCCAGCAACTGCTCGGCCAAGGCCGTCTGTTCATCCATTCGGAAAGATGAAAGCAAGGCGGCGGCTTGGATCAATTCCGTCGGCGAAATCTGTTGCCGATAAGCCTCGGCAGGCGTACGCCGTTGGACAACCTCATCGCCGAGCGAACGAAACCAAATCAAAGCGGCCTGAGCCTTGTCAAGCAGTTCCAGCGAGTCGGCCGCTTTGATTGGCGGAACGCAAAAACACAATAAAAGAACAGCAAGAAGAAAAGTACGAACCATCGCCATTGTATGCAAAAACGACATGACGCATTGTAGTCTTTTCCTGAAATGAAAAGAAGAGCAAATTGCGGCCATACTAAAGTATTAGCCGGTTTATGACGAATATAACGAATAAGTACTAAGGTCTTACGCAGGCTATTTGGACTCGGTGCCGTTGGACATCGGTTTTGTGACGGAAAACGCTCTATGAAAAAAAAATGGAAAAATGACGCCTTTCGGCCTTTATCGGGCATCGTTGCGGTCATACTATCGTCGGCAATATGCGTTGCCGGATTCATGCCGAATGTTTCGGCACAAAGACCGTTCAATTCTCCGTTACAAAATCCTCTGCGTAATATCGGCGATTCGATCCGAAATATTGGGAAAACCGTCGAGGCAGACCCAAATAAAAATTATACCCTCACGGAAATGGAAGGCCCGTTTCTGATACTCACGTCCGTTTTTTCCGGCCCAAACGCACAGCAAGATGCACACAACCTCGTCTTGGAATTAAGAAAATCATATAAATGGAACGCCTATCTCTACGAAAAAACGTTCCAGTTTGATGCCCAAAAAGATTTCAAACACGCGAATAATCCCTATAACGGCAAGGCGACTCGATACCGTAATTCGGGCGGGCAAACGGAATTTGCCGTCTTGATCGGAAATTTCCCTTCTCTAGATGATAGACAATTTGAAAAAATTCTGGCCGACGTGCGAAAATGCCAGCCCGAATCCTTGCGTGGCCGGGGACCAACAAATCCCTTCGCCATGGCCTTCGGTCTGGCCAACCCGATGTTGCCTCCCGAACACCAACGCGGAGTAGTTGATGCTTTTATCGAATCGATCAACAAAGACAGGCCGTATTCGCTTCTTCGCAATTCCCGGCGTTATACCGTTCAAATCGCAACCTATACCGGCCAGATTGAGTTCAAGAGTGCTTCATCTCCTTTAAACAAATTGCCGGTTATTAATCCTAAAAAGAAGACTGCCCTCGAAATGGGTGAACAGGCTGCTGCGGAATTATGTAAAACGCTCCGCAACCGCGGCATCGAAGCGTATGAATTTCATGACAGATACGCCAGCATTGTTACGGTTGGCAGTTTCGACCAGCCTAATCATCCCGCCATCCAACAGATAATCCAACAATATCAAGCCAGGATAGTCGACGGAAAACCGCAAATTATCGTCATCGACGGCATCGAATGCGATCCCGTACCGGTTGTCATCGAAGTCCCGAGAATACGGCGGTAAGACCGAGAAAGAATGTTCTGGCGCATTCGCAACACGTTCCAAACCCAACCCTTATAAAAATAACCTTGACCCCGTCGGCGCGAATTTATACCATAGCACTCTATGAAGAATAGGCCGATTTCTCTTGTCAAAACGCTTGCAAGTATTGCCGTGTTTCCGTTGTCATTGGTCTGGCAACTGCTTACTCTGATTCTGCTCTCGCCATGGGGACTCGTCATACCCTTGACACTGCTTATCGCTCTCGTTGCATTCCAGCAAGTACAAAAATCACCCGAACGGCTCGCTCAATTCTATGCACAAAAACTCGAATCCAGCAATGAAGCCGAACTGCACCAACTCACCAAAATCCTGCTCCAAATCGGAGATGCTGGAATTCCAGGTTTAGTCCAAGGTCTTACTTCGGAGCGGGAAGCCGTCTTTGACACGTGCCTGAATGTTTTGCAGCACCAATTTGAAATTTGGCAAAATTCCGAACAGAGAGAACATCATTTTCGCATTCTGGCTAACGCCCTGTTGCAGTATAGCGGTCAGTTTTCCCATGCCGGCCAAACCGAGGCATTTCAATTTGTCGATCAAATGATGCAAGTTCCCTGTCCTGAAGGGAATATGTCGATTTCCCCCAAAGAGGCCGCCGATCGCCATGAAGTCATCGTACTCTGCGGAGCAATCTTAAACGTATTAGAAAGCAGAAGGCAGCGGCGAAATGATCCGACGAACGATGCCTTTACCCATCAAACCGATTCGCTTGCCTCTTTATACCAGCGTACTCATCAGCCGATATTGCTTGCGTCGAATGGTCAACCCTTCGGGGCGTCATCGGGACGGCAAGATGCCGGGCAAGGCGAGACGCTTTTTGCCAATGCGGTAGATATCAATCCTTTTAACGTATCGAGGCCGGATCGCCTTTTAGCCCATCAGAAATCACAACAATCCCAACCAGCGTCCGGTCGGCTTGGCGATGCCGGAACAGTACACGATCAAAACCCTTTTGCTCTTGCAACATTCACTCCGTCTGCCCACACTCCGTCTGCCCAAACGGCGGATATTGAACAAAAATTTGCCCGAAACGTTTCGATTCATTCGGCTTCTCAACACCCTTCGCCGCCGTTCGACATCTCTGAAGACTATCGTCATCATAAACAATCCGAAAGCATCAATCGTTTTCAGACGGACAGTTTCCTCACGCCGGAACTACAAAACATGCCTTTGGAGCAGATTCCGATCCTGCCCTCTGCGGTGTTGATGAAACTTTTGCATCATACTGATACCGCCTACATCGAATCTGCCCGGCGAACATTGGTGTCGCGGGACGGTTTTCAAGAAACGCATTTAAGGTTGGCCTGGCGACTTTACCATCCCGTATCGGCAGTTCGTCGGGAATTGCTTTCGATATTGCCGAATACTCCGAACGTGCAACCGGCGGTTTGGTTGTCGGTATTGCTGAATGATCCCGACAATGAAGTGCGATTCCAAACGGCATCGTTTTTGGCAACAACAAACGACCCCGCTCTGCGGCGACTCTTGATCGAGCGAGGTAAACGGGACAGCGATGTGCGAATCATCAACCTGGCCAATCGGCTTGACTCGGCAACAAAACGGTAAACAAGCCGACGGCATGAAAATGTTCGCATAAACACAGCCGGGTTTTCGGCAGTGTGCCAAACTTGTTGCTGTGGTCGAAAATTATCCTATAAAATATGGCAATTTTGGCTATAAACAACAAGTTTGGGCACCACCCAATCTCTACCGAATTTTAACATTAGGGTCAACTCGTTTTTTTTCGTCGATTTCCTGATGAACCGCTTTGAGATCATCTTTTGATGCTTCGTCAATAACTTCCGTATGGCCTGCCACCGGCCAGTCGATGGCTTCGACCTGGCCCATATTTTCATACTGAAAAACAAATGGGACCTCAGTAAACGTTGCATTATCGTTAATCATATTGATCACTTTGCGTTCAATAATTTGATTTCGCAAGATGTCCATATTGCCTGACTTTTCGATTTGAGCCCGAATCCGGCGAGGCGGAACATTGTGCTGGGCAGCAATCAGAGCAATTTCTGTATCATAATCTTCCGGCGAATCTTCGACATTTTCCACCTCGGCGATTTTTTCGAGGATAAAGTGTTCTTTTAATGATTGAGCGGTATTCGCCGCACTATTTTGCCGGATGGCGTTTAGCCGGGTAATAATTTCTTCCTGGCTGTATCCGCTTCGTTGCAATTCCATGATAGTTCGTTGGAACTCCCTTTCCGATTGCCGCTTTAAGAGGCTTGGCGGCAACTCCCAAGTTGCGGCGACCGTTAACTTTTCCGTGATTTGGACACGTGCCCGGCGGTGTTGTTCATGCTCTAATTGACGCCGTAATGTGTCGAGGACAGAATCCCGAAAATCCGATTCCTGGTCGTATCCAATCCGGCTCAAAAACGCCTCGGTAACTTTTGGAATCGATTCCCGTTTCACATTTTTGACGGCAAAAGCAATATCGACAGCCTTTTCTCGATACTCTTCGTTGGGCGCATCGGCTGATAACGTCAGTTGGGCGGTAATCGTATCGCCTTTTTTTGCACCGGTTGCCAATTTGTCAAACCCTCCAACGGAACCGTCGTGGAAAGTCAACGTCGGAGCAATTTTAATCAACTCTCCCTTAACGGAGTTCAAGACCGTATCTTCAAATTGGACGGTAATGTCTGCTTCGACATAATTTCCCACTTCGGCGGGTTCTTCGGAATCTTCCAGTTCGCTGTATCGTGATAATATCTGCTGAACGGCAAGGTCAACATCTTCGCCGGTAAATTCTTTGACAGGCCGTTCAATTTTGAGTCCTTTCCATTCCGGCAATTCAAAGTCAGGCCGAACTTCGATTGAGAATTCAAACACAAAATCGCCCGTTTCCGGCAAAACCAAGGCGGTCAAGTCAATATCCGGCTCGCTGATTGGCGTGAACTCGGCTGAATTGTTGACCTGTTCCATTGCATCGACAACTAGCACGTGCTTAACCCGGTCGCTGATTTCTTTACGGAACCGCCGTTCAACGAGTTTGCGAGGAGCTTTTCCGACTCGAAAACCAGGAACGTATGCAGTTCGTTCGAGTTCGGTATATTCATTTTGGAAATACTGTTCGACGTCCGACCTCGCTACGGTAACTTTGACTCGCCGTTCGCAAGCCCCTGTTTCTTGAATATCGGTGGAGATTTCCAACGGTTTTACTTCTTCTTGGTCAATAACTTCTTGTTCAGACATTTCTCTGTTTTTCACAAATCTTCGGGAATCACCGATATATTTTGCGTGTTTTCTGTTGCGATTAAGAAGAGCGGGCGAACGGGTTCGAACCGTCGACAACGACGTTGGCAACGTCGTGCTCTACCAACTGAGCTACGCCCGCAAGTCAACACAAGGGCATTATACAATATCCGTTTCCTTTTGCAAGACGGGGGAGTTTGCATTGAAATGTGTACTTTGAAATTTGGGGGTATGTCAAAATTTAGTTGGTATTCGGACATTACTTTCTTGCCTCTATCCCCTGAAACTGCTTGAATCATAGAGCAAGCCGATAAAGCACCTTGTTTCCAGGTTTTTTGCTAAAAAAGACTCTCTCCCGAAGGGGGATTTCATATCCCAAGTCGGTACGGCTTTACACCCCTCACATACCCGCTCCTGTTTTGAGTATTGCCAAAACACCAAAATGTGGGTACAATCGGACGAAATCTGGGCGGAGAATAAGATGTGTTGCAATGACAAAGCAAAGAGCAGTATGGGTGGGTATTATCATCGTGTTGGCGGTGTTGCCCTTTGTAGTGCGTCATTATCTAGCAGGTCTTCAAAGAATGCCGGTGCAAGAACGGCCTGATTATGTGCATATCGAAGATATT
>Ga0099364_10003241_pt1 | contig 25351 bp, 17 predicted proteins | sample TergutTh196P3_FD_73070 | JGI IMG/M metagenome (GOLD analysis project Ga0099364, IMG submission 73070) | Microcerotermes parvus P3 segment gut microbial communities from Pointe-Noire, Republic of the Congo - Th196 P3 | ecosystem: Host-associated > Arthropoda: Insects > Digestive system > Gut ...
CCGGCTCCAGCTCCTGCTTGGTCACTTCAAGGTCATAAACAGCCGCAATCGTCGCATCCCGGGCGATTTGAAGATCGTTGTACGTCCTCTCGTCTGCCTGCATAATATCGCCCACGAAATCCAACCGCGCGAGCAGGTCTGAAAAGCCTGTAGAATCGAATATGATCTCGAGATATGCAATAATCCCGTTTTCCTCCATATCGCGGACACGCCTGATATACTTGCCTAACTGCGTATCTTCCATTTCTTCGGCAGCTCTGACTTCAGTTTCCTTCTCCCGGATCAATACTTCATAAAAATCGATCGTCGCGTTTATATTGTTTATCTCCATCCCTGTTAGTATAATACGGTCGTCAAGGACGCTTTTTTTTGCTACTTCAGGCTTCCTTTCAAACTCAACAGTGTTTATTTGCGACTGGATCTCCTGTTTTCTTCTCTCGTACTCCCTCTTTTCTTCCCTGAGCCTGTCAATCTCCGCTTGAGTAACATAAGCTCTCGCCGTCAAGGCGTCTATCGCGACCCATATTACTGATAATGCCATTATCAGCGCTAGAATAATCGCTATAACTCGTACCACACGCCTGTTTCTCATGTAATCAATTTCACCTCTTAACCATCAAGCCTGTCAAGGCTCGAGCTGCCGGTGAGGCCACGCCCTATTTTTCTGTCATCTTTATACATTCAGGTATCTGTTCAGCGCGACGCCGCTGCCTCCGACGCCAACGCCAAACCCTATGGCCGCAAATACGACTAGCATAGGGAGTGAAACGTTTGAAAAAGGGATCAGACTCATGAATCCTGCTTCGACTTCCATGACTCTGTCCGCTACAAGTTCATATATAGCCCAGATTGCGGCAAAAGCACCCATAGAGCCTGTAATGCCAAGAATAAAACCTTCGCATATAAACGGCCAGCGTATGAACGCATTGGTAGCCCCAACCATTTTCATGATAGCTATTTCCTCACGCCGCTCAAAAGTCGCAAGCTTTATTGTATTCGACATAATAAACAGCGAAATCGCTAAAAGAACGGCGACAATAGCTAAGGAAACAGCGCTGACCACATTCCTGACGGTTACAAGCCCTCTCGCTATCGTCAGATTTGCGTTCACCCTCTCTATGCCGTATATTTCCCTGATAGCGAGCTGCGTTTGCGCGATTAGTTCAACATCATCAACATATACAGCAAACCTGTGCCGAAACCAACTTGGCTCGACGTCGGTGTAACGGTCGGTATCCTCATACCTTCCAATAAATGACTGCATAGCCGTCTCACGGGTAATAAACGTAACGCTGGTCACGTTTGGGGTTTCGCGGAGTTCCTGACGTAGATTCCGCGCATCTGTCTCACTCAGGTTTTCGTCCACATAAGCTAATAGGATGTTCTCGTTTTCAAGTTCTCCTATCAGTGCGCTTATATTGAGAGCAAGCAGAGCAAAGCATCCCATAATGACAAGGAACGCCACTATTATGCACACCGAGGCAAAGGACATAAGGCTGTGTGTAAAAATACTGATTACGCCTTCTTTGATATAGTAACCAGCACGGTTCCTACTCAACTTCATAGTTGTAATACCCATCCATTCCGTCGCTGATGATTCTTCCGCCATCGATTGCGATGACTCGCTGCGAAAGCCTGTCGACAAGCGGTTTTTCGTGCGTAACGACGAGAACTGTCGTACCCAATTCATTTATCCTTTGCAACAGCGTAAGGATTTCAAGGCTGCGCGCAGGGTCGAGGTTTCCGGTAGGTTCGTCCGCGACGATAAGAGCCGGGTTATTTACTAAAGCCCTGGCGACAACAACCCTCTGCTGCTCTCCGCCGGATAATTCCTGTGGTTTAGCTTTTACTTTGTAATCAAGCCCGACCAATTCCAGCACATATGGTACGCGTTTTCTAATCTCCTTGTTTGACGCGCCGACAACGCGCATCGCAAATGCAACGTTTTCATAAACTGTTTTATTGTCGATAAGGCGAAAGTCTTGAAATATCACGCCTATAGTCCGCCTGAGATATGGCATCTTTCGCATTCTAATCCGATTCATGTCATATCCGTTTACAACAACCTGGCCGTCTGTGGGCGCTATCTCTCCGGTCGCTAGCTTGATAACCGTTGATTTTCCCGAGCCTGATGGGCCGACCAAAAAAGCGAACTCGCCGGTATCAAGTGCAAATGTGACGCCTTTAAGCGCTTTTGTCCCGTTTGCATAGACCTTAAAAACGTCAGTCATACTAATCATTGGTATTTCGACTCCTGTGAAATCAGATACTTTTTAACCATGAGCGCGACTTTGAATACAATTGCATGATCAAATTCGCGTAAGTCAAGGCCTGTTATTTTCTTAATCTTCTCAAGCCTGTAGACAAGCGTGTTTCTGTGTACGAACAGCTTTCTCGACGTTTCCGATACGTTCAGGCTGTTTGCAAAAAACTTGTCGATGGTGAACAACGTCTCCTGATCAAGCGCTTCTATAGGGTTTCTCTTGAATACTTCAGAGAGGAATATCTCGCAAAGCGTTGTGGGCAGTTGGTAAATAAGCCTCCCTATACCAAGGCTCTCAAAGCTGATAATCGTTTTGTCGGCATCGAAAACCTTGCCTACCTCAATGGCCATAAGCGCTTCTTTATATCTGTCGGCAAGCTCTCTCATTTGCTTTGCCGGCATCCCTATACCGATGACTGTTTTCAGGCCCAACTCGCTTTCCAGCTTCTGTTCTATCATCTCTGCAAGCCCCTGAAGATATTTCAAATCTCCCGATGGCGGCATTTCTTTAATCACCGCGACGTCCGTATCGCTCAGAGAAATAACATAATCATGCTGTTTGTCCGGCAGCGCTTCCTGCAGCAGCTCGACAGCTGCTATATCCATCGCGGCGCTGTGCCGGACAACAATCACTCCTCTTGTTACATCAGTAGCGAAACGCAGTTCCTTCGCCCGCACATGCATGTCGACGGGCAATACGTTTTCTGAAACAATGTTTTTGACAAAAGCACGTTTATCGTGGTTTTCTTCAAAGTATATTCCTGCTTCGTTTATTGCAACCGCTGCCATGATGCTAATTGTCCGGGCAAAGTCGTCCTCGCCTTCCGTGAAAACGGCGTAATCATCACTCGCTCCGCTCCCTAAAGCTTTAAATGTCCTTCCGCCGTTCCTGACCGTCTTATCGTCTTCTTCATACACCAAAGGCACATAACCGGTGCTAGAGCCAATAATCGATAAATCGCTGCTGGCGATAATCGTGCCGTCAGGATCGACAACACCAATCGATCGCGCTGTTGCTTCCTTCATCTGCACAATTATGCTCTGAAATATCCTACTTGACACAATGTCGTCCTCCCTTAGGGTCTGGTCATATTGACCATGTGCGATATTGACATAGTATACTAAGAGCGCAAAAATATCAATAGTGTTTTCGTAACTTTCTGTAAATTTTTTCGAGTTTTTGTGCTAATTGTATAACCAATGGCTTTTTCCAAGAATCTCTTTTGCTATTATGCTGTTTTTATACTTGCTGATAATAGGATAAAAAACGGGACGTCCGGTCGGTGTGCGTCCCGTTTTTAATAATGTTCGATTGCAGATTTTATTCGTTGATCCCTATAACAACTCCGGAGCCTACAGTGCGCCCGCCTTCGCGGATTGCGAAGCGCAGCCCCTGCTCGATGGCTATCGGGGTGATGAGCTCAACGTCCATTTCTATGTTGTCCCCCGGCATGCACATTTCTACGCCTTCGGGCAGGCTTATAACGCCGGTAACGTCTGTCGTGCGGAAGTAGAACTGCGGGCGGTAGTTGTTGAAAAACGGTGTATGGCGTCCGCCTTCATCCTTAGTGAGCACATACACCTGACCTCTGAACTTCGTGTATGGCTTGATGCTTCCGGGTTTAGCGAGAACTTGACCCCTCTCGATTTCGGTCTTAGCGATTCCGCGCAGCAGCGTTCCGATATTGTCGCCTGCCTCTGCGTAGTCGAGAAGTTTTCTGAACATTTCTATTCCGGTAACAGTCGTCTCGCGTGGTTCGTCCATCAATCCGACTATCTGAACTTTTTCATTCAGATTGATCTTTCCGCGTTCGACACGGCCTGTAGAAACAGTACCGCGGCCTGTAATCGTGAATACATCCTCAACAGGCATAAGGAACGGCATATCGGACTTACGCTCCGGAGTCGGGATATACTCGTCTACATTGCTCATTAGCTCTTTGATGCAGGCATACTCGGGGGCATCTATGTCGCTAGACTCAGATTCCAGGGCGTCGCGCGCACTGCCCTTGATAATCGGGATATCATCGCCCGGGAACTCGTAATTTGAGAGCAGTTCGCGGACTTCCATTTCTACCAGTTCGATCAGCTCCTCGTCGTCGACTTGATCGGCCTTGTTCAGAAATACGACGATAGCGGGAACGCCGACTTGGCGGGCAAGCAGTATATGCTCGCGAGTCTGAGCCATCGGCCCGTCGGCAGCGGAAATAACCAGTATCGCCCCGTCCATCTGAGCGGCGCCGGTAATCATGTTCTTTATGTAGTCGGCGTGCCCCGGGCAATCGACATGCGCATAATGGCGCGCATCTGTCTCGTACTCAACGTGCGCAGTATTGATCGTTATGCCGCGTTCGCGTTCTTCGGGCGCTTTATCGATTTTATCGTAGCTTTCGAACTGCGCTTTACCTTGATAGCTCAAATACTTCGTGATGGCGGCGGTCAGTGTCGTCTTACCATGGTCAACGTGCCCGATAGTACCGATATTGACATGCGGTTTCGTTCTTTCAAACTTTTGTTTAGCCATTTTCTTTTATTATCCTCCTTATTGGTTCAATTAAAGGATTAAACATCCTATTCTACATCCGAGTTTTAGTCAGTTTCGTCATTATACTGTATATAAACATTTTTTGCAACTGTTTTTATTTTTTACCAATACCCGCCCGTGATTTCTTCCTGAAGCGCTTTTGGAAGTTCAATATAATGGCTAGGTTCCATAGCGTAATTGCCTCTGCCCTGCGTATATGAGCGAAGCACCGTCGCGTAGCCGAACATCGTTGATAGAGGGACGAGGGCGTTAATAAGCGATGCGCCGCTTTTCGTTTCCATACCGGTTATCTGGCCGCGCCGCAAGTTTAAGTCGCCCATGACGTCTCCCATATACTCCTCCGGAACAGTAACAACGACTTTCATTATAGGCTCCAAAAGAACAGGGTCCGCCTTTCGCATCGCTTCCTTGAAAGCCATGCTCCCGGCGATTTTGAATGCCAGTTCGGAAGAATCCACTTCGTGATACGTGCCGTCATAAAGAGTTACTTTCACGTCTACTACTTGATAACCCGCCAGCACTCCGGCAGCCATAGCTCCTTGTACACCCAAATCGACAGCCGGAATATACTCCTTAGGTATCGCTCCGCCGACTATCTTATTAATGAACTCGTATCCCTTGCCTACTTCGTTTGGTTCGACAATAAGCTTCACATGCCCGTATTGGCCTTTTCCGCCTGTCTGCCGCACATTTCTGACGTCTACATTTGCGGTTTTGCGTATGGTTTCTTTATAGGTGACCTGCGGTTTGCCGACATTTGCCTCGACCCTGAACTCACGCAACAGCCTGTCGACGATTATCTCCAAATGAAGCTCGCCCATGCCCGCAATGATAATCTGGCCGGATTCTTCGTCGGTGTATGCTTTGAACGTCGGGTCCTCTTCAGTAAGCTTTGAAAACGCTACGCCCATCTTCTCCTGTCCGGCTTTTGTCTTGGGTTCGATTGCAACGCGTATGACAGGTTCAGGAAACTCCATTGATTCCAAAACAATCGGGTTTTTCTCATCGCACAGCGTATCGCCTGTCGTTGTGTCCTTCAGCCCTACTGCTGCTGCTATGTCTCCTGCGTAAGCAGCATCGACGTCTTCGCGGTAGTTAGAGTGCATTTGGAGTATTCGCCCAAGGCGTTCCTTGTGCCCCTTTGTCGAATTATACACCATCGAACCCGATTTTGCGAAACCGGAGTAGACCCTGAAAAATGACAGGCGCCCAACATAGGGATCGGTCATTATCTTAAACGCCAATGCGGCAAACGGAGCATCCTCAGACGGTGGGCGGCTTTCCTCACAGCCCGGTTTGGAATGTATGCCCACTATGTCTTTAACGTCTACCGGTGATGGCAAATAGTCGACTATCGCGTCGAGAAGCTTCTGGATGCCTTTGTTCCTGTAAGAAGTGCCGCAAACAACCGGTATCATTTTGACAGCGAGCGTTGCTTTGCGAATAGCCGCTTTCAGCGAATCTACGGAAACCTCCTCACCTTCCAGATACCTCTCCATAATCTCATCGTCAAAGTCGGATACTGCTTCAATCAGCTTAAGGCGGTATTCTTTGGCCAGTGGAAGCATTTCCTGTGGGATTTCCTCCACACGCATATCCTTGCCCAAATCATCATAGTAGACGTCGGCGTTCATCTCAACGAGGTCCAGTATGCCTCTGAAATCCGCTTCAGTGCCAATCGGCAATTGGACGGGAACCGCGTTAGCTTTCAGCCTGTCATGTACCATTTGAACCACATTATGAAAATCAGCGCCCACTATGTCCATTTTATTGACGTATATGATACGCGGCACATCATAGTGATCGGCTTGCCGCCAGACTGTTTCTGACTGAGGCTCAACGCCGCCTTTTGCGCACATTACCGCAACTGATCCGTCAAGAACACGAAGCGATCTTTCTACCTCGACGGTGAAATCGACATGGCCGGGAGTGTCAATAATATTGATGCGGTGGTCGTTCCATATACATGTCGTCGCTGCTGATGTGATTGTAATTCCTCTTTCTTGCTCCTGCTCCATCCAATCCATCGTTGCAGCGCCTTCGTGTACCTCTCCGAGTTTATAGGTACGGCCTGTGTAGAACAGTATCCGTTCTGTTGTGGTGGTCTTTCCCGCGTCAATATGAGCCATAATGCCAATATTCCGCGTTCTTTCAAGCGGGTATTGTCTAGGCATAACGCTTACCAGCGATAATGCGCGAACGCCTTATTTGAGTCCGCCATCTTGTGTGTGTCTTCGCGTTTTTTCACTGCCGCGCCCACACTGTTCGACGCATCCATAATCTCGCCGGCCAGACGCTCTTTCATCGTCTTTTCGTTGCGCGACCTTGCGTAGTTTGTGAGCCATCGCAGGCCGAGAGTCTGGCGCCTGTCGGCCCTGACTTCAATAGGCACCTGATAAGTCGCGCCGCCGACCCGCCGCGCCTTTACTTCAAGTGTCGGCATAATGTTCTCAAGCGCTGTTATGAAAACGTCGTGCGGTTCTTTGCCTGTTTTCTGCCCGATGATCTCAAACGCGCCGTATACTACTTTCTGAGCAACGCCTTTTTTTCCGTCGAGCATGATGCTGTTAACGAGTCTTGTGACCATAATCGAATTATAGAGCGGATCAGGCAAAACTTCTCGTTTAGGTACATTGCCTCTTCTGGGCATTATGCTTTCCTCCTTCATATATACACATGGCTAAGCATAAGTTTTAACTATCATGATTTTCCGGCCTTAGGCTTTTTCGCGCCATACTTTGACCGAGATTGCGCACGATCCACCACACCTTGCGTGTCGAGCGTTCCGCGGATAATGTGGTACCGGACGCCGGGAAGGTCTTTTACGCGCCCACCGCGAATCATAACGACCGAGTGCTCTTGCAGGTTATGACCGACTCCGGGGATATACGCTGTAACCTCGTAGCCGTTTGTCAACCTGATACGCGCGATTTTGCGCAGCGCCGAGTTAGGCTTCTTTGGCGTTGACGTCCTGACTGCTGTGCAAACGCCGCGTTTTTGCGGTGAAGATAGGTCTGTCTCCCTGTTTTTCAGGGTGTTCAAGCCTTTTTGCATAGCCGGAGAATTAGATTTATACTCTTGAGTCTCCCTGCCTTTTCTAACTAGTTGATTAAAGGTTGGCATCATTTTCCTCCTTTCTTAAAGCGGTTTATTCATATAGGGCTCACCCAGTCTGCCCGTAACATGCATTATCAACGATTTTCATTGCACGGTTAATAATTAAATCACAAATGCACATGTACGTCAACAATTTTTTGCAGCAATACGAGTATGTAATCATTTCGTAACACTATGGTGATAAGGTTTGTAGTTCCCCGCGCTCTCCACAACTCTCCACTTTCCTCTCTCAACTCTCCTCTTTTAAAGCGCGCTGCGCGTGCCTATCAGCACCGACAGGTCAACGTCGTTTTCTTCCTCATAGTCAGAAACCTCGGAATAAACACTGTGCGGCTCATCTATATCGCTGTCGAACTTACGGTATATTGACAGCCCGCTTCCGGCGGGTACGAGTTTGCCTATGATGACGTTTTCTTTGAGTCCGATAAGCCTGTCCACTTTGCCTTTTATCGCGGCTTCGGTCAGCACTTTTGTCGTCTCCTGGAACGATGCTGCCGACAAGAAAGACTCTGTTGCCAGCGAGGCTTTCGTTATTCCCATAAGCAGAGGTGAGGTGACAGCCGCGCGCAGCTCTGTCTCGCCTGCGTCTATTCTGGCTTGTATCTCGCTGTTGGCCAATCTCAGGTCGTTTATATCAACCGTTGTTCCGGTCAGAAGGTCTGTATCTCCGCCGTCCTCAACTTTTTCCTTTCGAATCATTTGCCGGACAATGACCTCGATATGTTTGTCATTTATATCGACGCCCTGTTGGCGGTAAACCTTCTGCACTTCGGATATCAGGTAGTTTTGAGCTGCCGCTTTGCCGAGTATACGCATAACGTCGTGCGGGTTGAGCGCACCATCGGTAAGCCTGTCGCCTGCTTCCACTTTATCCCCGGATCTCACCCTTATCCCCGCAGAGTAAGGCGCCTGGTAAACCTTTGTTTCTCCGTCCTTGTCATTTGAAACTGATATCGCGACTATCGCGCTTTTGCGCGTCTCCTCCACCTCGACTATGCCATTAATATCAGATAGTATTGACATTTTCTTTGGTTTGCGGGCTTCAAACAGTTCTTCAACGCGGGGCAGCCCTTGGGTAATGTCATCCCCGGCGATGCCGCCTGTGTGGAACGTCCTCATCGTAAGCTGCGTACCCGGTTCTCCTATCGACTGAGCAGCAATAACTCCTACTGCCTCGCCAATCGATACGGTCCCTCCTGTCGCAAGGTTAACTCCATAGCACATAGCGCATATTCCACTAAGTGCCTCGCAGTCCATAACAGTGCGTATTTTTACCGAGCTTATGCCGTGTTCCCGAAGTATCTCAGCGTCACCGACTTCAAGCATTTTATCCCTTGTAAACAACGTCTCGCCCGTGATTTCGTCAACAATGTCGTCTGCCGGGTAGCGCCCGTGTATCACTTCGCCAAATGATTCGACCAGGCTGCCGCTTTCTACTATCTCGGACACAATGATCCCGTCATGGGTGCCGCAGTCGCGAATCCGTACTATAACATCCTGCGAAACGTCTACGAGGCGGCGAGTCAGGTATCCGGAGTCAGCAGTTCTCAGCGCCGTATCTGCAAGGCCTTTTCGCGCCCCCCTAGACGACACGAAATACTCAAGGACGGTAAGACCTTCGCGGAAGTTAGCTTTTATAGGTATCTCTATAGTTCGCCCTGCCGTATCAGCAATAAGGCCCCGCATGCCCGCAAGCTGCCTGATCTGATTCATGCTTCCCCGCGCTCCGGAGTTTGCCATCATAAAAACAGGGTTGTATTCGTTGAGCGTATCTGTGAGCGCGTCGGTCACATCCTTTGTTGTCTTCTCCCACTCCTTGACGACAAGGCGATATCTCTCATCGTCGGTGATAAACCCTCTTCTGTATTGCTGTTCGATCGCTATGACTTTCTGCTCTGTCTGCCTGATAAGCGTCCACTTTTCATCAGGTACCGTCATGTCGGATATCGATATCGTTATAGCGCCCTGTGTAGAATACTTGAAACCGAGCGCTTTGACATTGTCAAGCACTTCAGCTGATTTTGTGAATCCGTGTTTTGAAATGCATCGCTCGATAATCTTCTCAAGTTCCTTTTTACCGGCTCTGAAATTGATCTCGTACTCAAACATGTGCTCAGGGTCGGAACGATCGACAAATCCCAAATCCTGCGGAAGCGGCTCGTTGAAGATTATCCTCCCCACGGTCGTGGTGATCATCTTGCTCACCTCGACGCCATTTACCATTTTAGTGACTCGCACACGGATCGGGGCATGTATTCCTACATCGCCGCAATGATAAGCCATAAGCACTTCGTTCGGTGAGACAAAGCTTTTGTTTGCACCCAGTTCGTCGTCGCGCTGGAACGTTAGATAGTAAGACCCCAGAATCATGTCGTGCGTGGGTACTGTAACCGGCTGCCCGTCTTTTGGATGCAGAAGATTGTTGGCAGAAAGCATCAGTATCCTTGCCTCTGCTTGCGCCTCCGCCGAGAGCGGCACGTGTATTGCCATCTGATCGCCGTCAAAGTCTGCATTGTACGCAGTACACACGAGCGGGTGGAGCTTCAGAGCGCGCCCTTCAACAAGAATCGGTTCAAATGCCTGTATGCCAAGCCTGTGCAGCGTGGGGGCGCGGTTTAGCAGCACAGGGTGCTCTTTAATGACCACCTCAAGCGCATCCCATACCTCAGTGAGCCCCTTGTCAACCATTTTCTTTGCTGATTTAATATTATTGGAGATTCCATCCTCCACTAGCTTTTTCATGACAAACGGCCTGAAAAGCTCTATCGCCATTTCCTTTGGCACGCCGCACTGGTATAGCTTCAAATCCGGCCCGACTACGATAACGCTTCGCCCGGAATAGTCAACGCGCTTGCCAAGCAGATTCTGCCTGAAGCGCCCCTGCTTGCCTTTTAGCATATCTGAAAGCGATTTCAATGCGCGTGAGTTCGCCCCCGTGACTGCTCTGCCGCGCCTCCCGTTATCGATCAGCGCATCTACGGCTTCCTGGAGCATTCTTTTTTCGTTGCGCACTATTATATCGGGCGCATTGAGTTGTATCAGGCGCTTGAGCCTATTATTCCGGTTTATTACACGCCGGTAAAGGTCGTTCAAATCCGACGTCGCAAAGCGTCCTCCGTCGAGTTGCACCATCGGGCGAATCTCCGGTGGTATGACGGGAAGGACTTCAATCACCATCCACGTCGGATCATTCCCGGATTGCCTGAATGCTTCTACAACCTCAAGCCTTTTCACCAGCTTAGCCTTTTTCTGGCCTGTTGCGTCACGAGCTTCAGCTTTAAGCTGTTCTGAGAATCTGTCAATATCGATATCAGCCAGCAGGTCACGAATAGCCTCTGCGCCCATACCGGCCCTGAAATCGTCCTCATATTTCTCACGCATCTCGCGGTATTCTTTTTCGGTCAGTATTTGATTTTTGCGCAATGGCGTGTCGCCCGGATCAATTACGATGTAGGTCGCAAAATAAAGTACTTTTTCAAGTATCCTGGGCGTCAAGTCCAACAGCAGCCCCATCCGTGAAGGTATGCCTTTAAAATACCAAATATGCGATACGGGCGCGGCTAGTTCAATATGCCCCATCCTCTCTCGGCGTACATTGGATTTTGTGACTTCTACTCCGCAGCGGTCACAGACTTTGCCTTTGTAGCGTATTTTCTTGTACTTGCCGCAGTGGCACTCCCAATCTTTCGTCGGGCCGAATATTTTCTCGCAGAACAGTCCGTCTCTTTCCGGTTTAAGTGTCCTGTAGTTGATAGTTTCAGGTTTTTTTACTTCGCCTTGCGACCAGCTTCGGATCATATCGGGAGAAGCAAGCCCTATTTGCATTGCGTCAAAAGGTAAGAAACCCATTATTCGTCCTCCTCCACTTCACTTTCGTCACCGGTAAAAGTGAAGATTTCATCGTATTCGTCGCTGTCTTCTATTTCCTCGCTGTCTTCGTCTTCTATATCATCATCGTATGCTTCGTCGGGGTCGAGCTCCTCTATCGAATACCCGCTTGCGGCAAATTCGTCGTCACTGCTCTTGTAGAAACTCCTGTCGCGCATATTCTCGCTCGTATCATCGCTTTCATCACCCTGCAGCTCGATCTTTGCCCCGTTTTCGTCCAGTACGCGCACGTCAAGGCATAGTGATTGCAGTTCTTTGACTAGGACTTTAAACGATTCGGGCACACCGGGCTTCGGGATGTTGTGCCCTTTTACGATTGCTTCATATGTCCTGACTCTCCCGGTCACATCGTCCGATTTAACTGTCAGGATTTCCTGCAGGGTGTAGGCCGCGCCGTATGCCTCAAGCGCCCATACTTCCATCTCGCCGAAGCGCTGCCCGCCGAACTGCGCTTTTCCGCCCAACGGCTGCTGAGTAACAAGGCTATACGGGCCTGTGGAGCGCGCGTGTATTTTGTCGTCGACAAGATGGTGCAGCTTCATAAAGTAAACGTATCCGACAGTAACAGGGTTATCAAAAGGCTCGCCTGTCCGCCCGTCGTACAGCACGCTCTTTCCATCTTCGCGCAGCCCTGCAAATTTCAGTGTGTCCCAAATATCAAACTCGTTCGCTCCATTGAATATAGGCGTCGCAACTTTCCAGCCAAGCTCTTTCGCTGCGTATCCAAGGTGGACTTCAAGCACCTGCCCAATGTTCATCCTTGACGGTACTCCAAGCGGGTTTAAGACGATGTCAAGAGGCGTTCCGTCCGGCAAATACGGCATATCCTCTTTTGGCAGTATGCGCGATACGACGCCTTTGTTTCCATGGCGGCCTGCCATCTTGTCGCCAACGCTGATTTTCCGCTTATGCGCGATATAGCATCGCACAACCATGTTAACGCCCGGGTTGAGTTCGTCGCCGTTTTCTCGTGTGAACACTTTTACGTCGACTACTATGCCGCTCTCCCCGTGCGGGACTTTTAGTGAGGTATCCCTTACTTCACGCGCTTTTTCGCCGAATATCGCCCGCAGCAGCCTTTCTTCCGCCGTGAGGTCCGTTTCTCCTTTTGGAGTTACTTTACCGACCAGAATATCACCGGCCTGAACCTCGGCGCCCACACTAATGATGCCGCGCTCGTCAAGATAACGCAGCGCGTCCTCTCCGACTCCGGGGATGTCCCGAGTAATTTCTTCAGGGCCAAGCTTTGTATCGCGAGCGTCAATCTCGTGTTCTTCAATATGTATCGAGGTAAAGACGTCATACATCGCCAGGCGCTCGTTAATCAATATCGCATCTTCGTAGTTATAGCCTTCCCATGTCATAAATCCAACAAGTATGTTCTTGCCAAGCGATATCTCGCCTTCGCAAGTCGACGGCCCGTCAGCTATTATGTCTTTTTCGTGAACGCGGTCTCCAACCGCAACAATGGGACGCTGGTTTGTACATGTACCCTGATTGCTGCGCGCGAATTTTGTCAGCATATGGTCAACGACCCCGTAATCATCATACTTGACGGTTATCCGCGTTGACGACACATATGTTACTTCTCCTTCTCCTTGCGCCGCCAGGACTACTGTTGAATCCACAGCACACTTGTGTTCTATGCCTGTAGCGACAATAGGCGCTTCAGATATAAGAAGCGGCACGGCTTGACGCTGCATGTTGGCGCCCATCAGCGCTCGGTTGGCGTCGTCGTTTTCGAGAAATGGGATCATAGCGGTAGCAATTGATACCATCATACTCGGCGATATGTCGACAAAATCGATTCTATCGCGGTCGACTTCGATTATCTCATCCCTATGCCGGCAGGTTATTCGTTCATTCAGCAGGCATCCGTTTTCATCAACTAACTCCGTGGCTTGGGCTATAATGTACTGATCTTCCATATCTGCTGTGAGATAAACAACCTCGTCAGTGATTTTGAACGTCTCCTTATCGATTTTTCTAAAAGGAGCTATCATAAAACCATATTCATTAACACGCGCATATGATGCAAGGTAGGATATCAGTCCGATATTCGGCCCTTCAGGCGTTTCGATAGGGCACATGCGTCCGTAGTGGCTGTAATGTACGTCGCGGACGTCAAAGCTGGCCCGCTCGCGGGAAAGCCCACCCGGGCCAAGCGCAGACAACCTGCGCTTATGCGTAAGCTCAGCAAGCGGGTTTGTCTGATCCATAAACTGCGACAAGGGCGACGACCCGAAGAATTCTTTAATCGCGGCTGTCACAGGACGGATATTGATAAGTGATTGCGGCGTTATTATGTCCAGGTCTTGTAGTGTCATGCGTTCGCGAATAACGCGTTCCATACGCGAAAATCCCACTCGGAATTGATTTTGAAGCAGTTCTCCCACGCTTCTCATTCGCCGGTTGCCAAGATGGTCTATATCGTCCGGTGAACCCACGCCATGTGCTACGCAGTTGAGATAGTTCACAGACGCGAATATATCGTCAGGTATGAGGTGCTTGGGAATAAGCGCGTCTATATTCTCGCGGATTGCGTCTTTGAGGTCTTCGCCGCTGTACTTTTCCAACAGATCGCGAAGTATGTTAAATCTGACCTTTTCTTTTATTCCCAAATCGCTTTCCGGGTCAAAATCGACAAAGCCTTCCATTTTTACCATGCCGTTTGAAAAGATTTTTACCTCATGCCCGTCTACATGCACATATGCATCGTTTACCCCGCGAGCATCCAACTCCTCGGCTCGCTCGCGCGTAAGCTTCTCACCGGCTTCAGCGATAATCTCGCCTGTCATCGGGTCTGCAACAGCTCGCGATAACTCCTGCCCGGCAAGCCTGGGCCAAATCGCCAGCTTTTTGTTGAACTTATAGCGCCCAACTGTAGATATGTCATAACGGCGAGGATCAAAGAAAAGGTTCGTAAGAAGCGTTTGGGCGCTGTCGACCGTAGGCGGGTCGCCCGGACGCAGCCTTTTGTATAACTCGATGAGCGCATCCTCACATGTACGGCAAGCATCTTTGTCAAGCGTTGCAATAATGCGTTCGTCTTCACCGAATATCTGCCTGAGCTGATCGTCCGTTTCAGCGCCATTCTCGGCTCCGGCGATGGAAAGCCGCGAATAATCATTCTCGTTCGGCCTTCCGACGGCTCTGAGAAGCCACGTCACCGGCAGCTTTCTGTTTTTATCGACTCGAACATAAAAACCGTCTGATGCATCAGTCTCATATTCAAGCCAAGCCCCGCGGTATGGTATCAGCGTCGCTGCATATATTGTAACCGCAGTTTTTATGTCTGATTTCATTTCATAGTAGATACTCGGCGAACGGATTATTTGCGATACGACCACCCGCTCGGCGCCATTAATAATAAAGGTGCCTGCGTTTGTCATTATCGGGAAATCGCCCATGAAGATTTCCTGTTCTTTGATCTCTTCCGTTTCTTTGTTGCGAAGCCTAACGCTGACTTTGATTGGTGCGGCGTATGTGGCATCCCTTGCTTTGCATTCTTCAATCGAGTACTTCGGGTTTTCATTCATGTTGTAGTCGATGAATGTCAGCTCCAGATTGCCTGTGTGATCGGTTATTGCCGCAACGTCGCGGAATACCTCACGCAGCCCCGTTTCAAGGAACCATCTGTATGAATGTTTCTGAACCTCCAGAAGGTTTGGCATTTCTTGGATTTCTTCTGTTTTTGCATAACTTTTGCGTAAAGTTTTGCCGTATACTACGTCTTTTGGCATCTGCTTCACTCCCGCATTCAATATTTGATACACCCGGATAAGTGGTAAATTTTCGTTCTTCTTCGTTGACAATTTTGATTTGGCTATGGTAAAATACTTTCGGTGAGAGTGTCGCGACTCTCATTTTTTTACACAACGATTCATGCTACCACATGTGAACTTGATTTGTCAAGATATTTTTTTGAAACCGTGTGGTTTCTTTTTTTGATATAGTGTAGTATACTTGTAACACTACATACGTGAAGTGGCGGTTTGATATGGACGAAAAACAAAACATCATCGAGAAAATCGTGTCTCTTGAATGGGAGATGTTCACTACAGTGAACGAAGGCGAGGCGCGCGCGAGCTGCCAGGAGGATCGCGTTACATTCGACGGAATGCGCACAGCTCAGTTTCGCGCATGGCCGCTCGAGTCAATAACATCATATCAGGATGACTTGCTCAACGCCCGTCAATGCGGGCGCAACCTCGTCGAAGAAAAGTATATACACATGATGGAAACTACAGAACCGGCCCGATATGCCGCTTTGCTTGCGCGCATTACGGTCCCGTCCGAAGCGGTGCGCTCGCTTGCGCGTGAAATCGCGGATATACTGCTTGAGCAGACGCGCATGCTTTTTGAAGACTACCCTTACGTATCAGGCAATGGCCGCCCGCTGTACTCTGCTCTCGATTACTGTGATATATCTGTAGAAACTTACCAGTTTAGCGAGCTGTTGACGTATTCCGAAAAAACGCTCTTGGCGCTGGGCAAATATGTAAAAGCGCTCAAAAACGACGGCGCATCCCTTGCGCGTGTGATATTGGAGAACACGGTGGGCTTCTATGGGTATGAGTCGCTCGATACAGCGGAAAAAGCAGCCAAAGAGCGGGCAGATAAGCTTGGTGTTCAAGTGTCGTTCGGCTGCTGCGCATGCGAGGAGTGCGAGGTATGAATGAGTTTTACGGCAAACTCGACGAACTGTATGGGCAAGGCGACCTTGGAGCGGTTGAGAAGTTTTTATTGAATGCTGTAGGCGAAGCAGTTGAATGCAGCCCCGAGCGGGCCGGGCTGCTCAACGAACTGGCCGGCTTTTATAGAGGCGTCAGCAGATATGCCGAATCCGAAAACACGTTTATGCAGTCGCTCGCTATTTTTGAATCAGCCGGAATGGAGGCGAGTCCGGAATATGCGACAGTGCTACTGAATCTAGCCGGACTCCACCGACTGACCGGCGATGCGGACAAAGCTGTGGAACTGTTCCAAAGCGCCATGAAAAAGCTCGAAGACGCTGATGCGCGTGATAGTTATGCTTATGTCAGCATCCTAAATAATCTTGCGCTTGCATTCCAGTCAAAAGGTGATTTGACTCAAGCCCTCGAGTATGCCTCAAAAGCATTGGAGCTTATGCGAGCAGGCAGCGGGAATGAGCATGAGGTAGCATCTTCGCTGAACAACCTAGCTTCAATACGCCTGGGCCTTGGCCAGCTTGACACCGCTGACGAGTTGATTGCAGAAGCGTTGGGCATGTTTGAGGCTATGCCGGAGCCTGACGTTCACCACGCCGCCGCGCTTACAACAAAGGCTGTCCTTATGTGCCGCAAAGGCAATCATCGGGAGTCCCTGAGCGATTTTAGGCGAGCCTTGGAGCTTACAAAGAGGTTTTTCGGCGAGAACATAGAATTTGCGGTTTGCAGGCGGAATATATCCGAGGTCTTTGAGCTGCTGGGCGACGTCTCCTCAGCGATTGCCGAATTGTCTGACGCAGTACGGATAATGGATAAACTACTCGGCCCGGAACATGCATCAGTCCTGTCCGCCCGTAATCGGCTTGATAAGCTAATAGAAAAGCAGGGTAAACCCGAATGAATGGTTTGGAACTGAGCCGTGAATACTTTAACAAAACTGCCAAGCCAAGGTTAGAGCGTGATTACCCTGATTTATACCCGCGCCTTTCAGCAGGTCTTGTCGGCAACGGTTCGGAATGCTTCGGTTTTGATGATGAAATCTCGCGCGATCATGACTGGGGCGTGGACTTTTTCATCTGGACCCCAGACGGTGACAGGGACTGTGTTCCTGACCTGCGCATGTGGAAAGACGATCTTTTTGAAAAGCATCCGCCGGAATTCCCGCGCACCCGCTCTGAGTACGGTGCGCGTATCGGCGTTATGACATGCAGTGATTTTTACAAAGGGCTCATAGGCGCGCCAAAAGGCCCGGCAACTATCAATGAGTGGCTGCGCGCCCCGGAGGAGAACTTTGCCCTTGCTGTCAATGGCGGAGTTTTCATCGACGGAGCGGGTGAGTTTACAAAAACGCGCGAGTATTTGCTTGAATACTACCCCGAGGACATACGTCTGAAGAAAATATCGGCAAAATGCATGGCGCTCGCTCAGACCGGGCAGTATAATCATGAACGGACTGCGAAGCGCCGCGACTGGGTCACGCTCCGAACCGTCCTTTCTCGTTTTTCGGACAATGCAATAGCTATAGTATTTTTGTTAAACAGGGTCTACAAGCCATACTACAAATTATCTTACCGTGCGCTGAAGGGTCTCCCTCTTTTGGGCGGCGAAGCGTCACGGCTGCTCAATTTCATAGCCGAAACAGGCGGTCTCGACGACGAGTCTTTTCTAAAGCGGCAGCAATACATTTCAGAGCTGTGTGAGCTTATTGCGCGTGAGCTCCGGTCTCAGGGGCTCTCAGGAACCGACGACTGGTTCCTCGCAGCGCACGGCGAGGAAGTCCAGAGCAAAATCGAAGACAGTTTTCTCCGCTCCCTCCCGACACAACACGAAATATGACGCACTTATCACCTGTGCCTATTTAACAATCCAAAGGGGGCTTTACCGCAAATGAAAAACGTTTTGGTCATCGGCGGCAGTATGTTTACCGGCAGGGTTTTTTCGATTTATGCGTCGAGAAACGGAGGTTTTAACCTGCATGTTGTCAATAGGGGAAATTTCCCTATGGAACTGGACCGCGTTACGCAATACAAATGCGACAGGCACAGCCCCGAGATAATATCCGGCCTCGTGCCCGACATATCTTACGATGCACTTATCGACTTTTGCGCTTACAATCCGGGCGAGATAGAATCAATAATCAAAGCGCTCGGAGACAGGATAACGCAGTATATCTTTTTCAGCACAGCCAGCATATACGCGTCTGCCAAAGGCTTTCTTGACGAGGGCGCTCCGCTTGCCGATTTGAATTCGGAAGACGGCAATGCTATTAACGACTATATAAGCAATAAAATAAGGCTTGAGCGTGAGCTTGCCCAAGCATGCGCAGAATCAGGGGTCAGATACACAATACTGCGCCCTTCGTTTATTTACGGGCCGTTTAATTACGCTCCGCGCGAATCATACTTCATCGAACTGATCGCGAAAGGGCAGACCGTCCCTGTGCTGATAGACTCATCAGCGCGTTTCAGCTTTGTATATGTCATCGACATCGCTGAAGCGCTGATTAAGTGCATAGGCGATGACAGAGCCTATGATGAGGCCTTTAATATGGCCGGCGCCGAAGCTGTTACTTATACGCAGCTCATGTCCGGCTTTGAGCGTTTTAATAAAGGCCCGTTCAAAACACGAGAGGTCACCGTCGCACAGGCGGAAGATGAAAAGCTGCCCCTCCCTTTCCCGCTGACCGGGGATACGCTTTATGACGGCCGGAAGTTTGTACGGATGTTTGATTTCAGATACACGCCGTTTTCTGAAGGTATGGAAAAGACTTTCGAGGTTTTCCATACGCTGTTTTCGACATAAGATGCCAACCATGCAGCAAGACGGATAATATCACAGCATTGCAAAATACTGTGTCCGAAAATATATCAATGTAAAAGAGGTTATACTTTATCATGGAAAAACAACAAATCTCGCCTATAGGCAAAGAATTGCTGCTTTACTTCGCCATCCTCGGAATTTTTGCCTTTGCAAGCGGCATGAGCGACAACGTCATCTCTAATTTCTTCAATGATGCTTACAACGTAACGCCTGTGGAGAGGGGTTTTCTTGAGTTCCCGCGGGAAGCGCCGGGGGTATTGTGTTTTTTGATAATTGCATTTACCTCCAAGCTTGGAGACGTCCGGCTAGCCCTATTTGCGCAGCTTCTGTGCGTGGTTGGCGCGCTTGTACTGGGTTTGCTGACCCCGGCATTTGGCATCATGGCACTTTTCATATTTATCCATTCTTTAGGTGCTCATTTATTCTTCCCGCTTCAGGACAGCATTGGTATGTCAATCATCGGAGAGCATGAGATCGGCAAGCGGATGGGTCAGTTTGGCTCTGTACGATCCGGTGCGACCATGTTGGCCAGCATCCTGATTTTTATTGGTTTCAGAGCCGGTTATTTCAGCTTCAAGACGGATGTCAAACTGCCTTTTCTAATAGGCGTCGTCGGGTATTTTGCGGTTTTCATTCTATTTATAGTACTATACGCCAAGTATAAGGTTAAGGGCGGAGAAAGGAAACAGAAGTTTCAAATCATTTTCAAAAAACAGTATACGCTTTACTACATTCTTGCAGTGCTGACCGGCGTCCACAGACAGATCATGATGGTATTCGGGCCATGGGTACTTATAACGATACTGGACCGGGAAGCCGGCACTATGGCTCTACTGGGTATTATCGCGTCCTTGATCGGCGTCTTCCTGCTTCCTATTATCGGGCGTTGGATCGACCGCTTCGGCACAAAAAAGATTTTGCTGACTGAAGGCGCGGCATTCATTGTTGTCTATGCCATCTTCGGCCTTATGAGCTACTGGTTTACTCGAGGGACTTTAGCTACTATCGGCATTCCTGTGATTATTATCTTCTGCCTGTTCGTTTTTGACCGGCTTACTATGCAGCTTGGTATAGTGCGAGCTGCTTATCTGAGATCGATAATCACCGATCCTGCGGATTTGACGCCGACGCTTTCGACCGGATTCAGCATGGATCATGTTGTTTCAATAACCTGCGCATATCTCGGAGGCGTCGTGTGGCATCAGTTCGGCTCGCAATATGTATTTTATGGCGCTGCCGTGCTTTCGATTCTCAATGTCGTCGTAGCTATCCTGATAAAACAACCTCCAAAAAACCTGTCGGAGACCACAGCAGGTTGAGCCAGTATTTTTCCGGCGGGCTTACGGCTTAATCGCCCGCCTGTTGACATTGACCATTAAACTATAACCTGCTGAGGTAGGGGCTGTTGCAAAACACCGGTTTGCAACAGCCCCTTATCATAATCCCTAAGCTCCCTACTGCCTAACCTGCCCGTCTCCGTAAATTATGAACTTAGATGTTGTGAGCTGGTTTAGCCCCATCGGCCCACGGGCGTGCATCTTCTGCGTAGATATGCCGATCTCGGCGCCAAGCCCGAATTCGCCGCCGTCCGTAAAAGCCGTGGAGGCATTTACATACACAGCAGCCGAGTCAACTTCGTCAAGAAACCGGCGCGAAGTCATATAGTCGTTTGTAACTATCGCATCGGAATGCTTCGATCCATACAAACCTATATGCGCTATGGCCTCGTCCAACCCACTGACTACCCTGACAGCCAGGATGTAGTCCAGGAATTCTGTATAGTAGTCTTCGTCCGTCACAGGTTTGACTCTGTCCCCGAGGATTCTTATTGTCTCGGAGCATCCGCGAAGTTCGGTGTTTTTTGTATCCAACAGTTCTTTAGCCATCGGCAGGAACTCATCAGCGACTGCGCTATCGACAAGCAGCGTCTCCGCAGCGTTGCAGACCGAAGGGCGCCGGCATTTTGCGTTGAAAATTATTTTTGCCGCCATGTCTAAATCGGCGGAAGATTCTACATATACATGACAGTTTCCAACGCTCGTTTCTATAACAGGAACTCTGGCGTTTGCGATGACGTGGCTTTTCAGCCCCGCTCCGCCACGGGGTATAAGAACATCAATATAACTTGTAGCGTTTAGCAGTTCGTCCACGCTTTTGCGAGTAGTGTCCCGGACTAGCGAAATGGAATCCACAGGCAGCCCCGCTTCCTTTATCGCATCCCGCATTATCTCCGCAAAGGCATTGTTCGAGTTGAAAGCTTCCTTACCGCCGCGCAGTATGACGGCATTTCCTGACTTCAGGCAAAGTACAGCCGCGTCAACCGTTACGTTTGGCCTTGATTCGTATATGATGGCAATAACGCCGAGTGGTACGGTTTTTCGCCCTATGACGAGCCCATTCGGCCTTTTTTCAAGCTTATCGACCTGTCCGACCGGGTCGGCAAGCGCAGCTACTTCGCGTACGCCTTTTGCAATGTTTTCAATCCGTCCGGAATCAAGCGCAAGCCTATCCATAAGCGCCGGCGGCATACCGCTCTCCCGCGCGTTTTCCATGTCGATTGCATTCGCGTCAAGTATTGCCTGCTTTTTTTCCTCCAATGCGCCGGCGATTTTCATAAGCGCGGAGTTCTTGTCTGACGTCGGGCAAGTCATAAGCTTCACAGAAGCCGCCTTGGCCGCCGCGCCTTGAACCTCAATCGCAGTCATTAAATCCTCACCTCTCCTCTTTCAGCTCCGATCAGCTCCGAGCTTGAATCGCGTACCCACTTCCCCGCCATGTATGGCAATATACAGGTTCTGCGGCTTGGAGCCGTTAGCAATGACCGTATCAATGCCGCTTTCGCCTGCTATCTGCGCGGCGGTGAGCTTCGTCACCATCCCGCCGGTTCCGACGCTGCTGCCGACGCCTCCGGCAAGAGCGGTTATTTTTTCATCAATCTCAGTCACCAAAGGAATAAGTACAGCATCAGGATTCCTGCGAGGGTCGCTATCATACAAGCCATCAATATCTGACAGTATCACAAGCAAATCCGCATCAACGAGAGCCGCCACAACCGCCGACAGCGTATCGTTGTCGCCAAAAATCTTATGTTCGGACTCGATTTCCTCTATGCATACCGAATCGTTCTCGTTGACGATCGGTATGACGCCTAATGACACAAGCGTCTCAAAAGTCCCGCAGAGGTTTTGCTTGACTGCCGGCCTGTCTACATCGTCCTTTGTAAAAAGAACTTGGCCTACTGTCGCGCCGTACTCCCCGAACAGCTTGTCATATATGTGCATTAGCTCAAGCTGTCCGACAGCGGCGGCAGCCTGCTTCATTCTTATTTCAGTAGGCCGCTCAGGCAAACTCAGCTTTGCTACGCCTGCGCCAATGGCGCCGGAAGATACAAGAATAACCTCATGCCCCTCGTTTTTTATATCTGTGAGCACTCGCGCCAATCCGTCAATATTCCTGAAATTGAGGCCTTTTCCCCCGTGGCAAAGCGTTGACGTCCCTACTTTGAAAACAATGCGTTTTTTTTTCATCGCTAGAAAATCGAGAATCTGACGACGAGGCTGACAAAAACTATCGAAACTGTGGTCACCAGTTTTATCAGTATGTTAAGCGACGGCCCGGACGTATCCTTAAACGGGTCGCCTACGGTGTCTCCTATAACAGCGGCTTTGTGATTATCCGATCCTTTTCCGTTATGTTCGCCGCTTTCGATATACTTTTTTGCGTTGTCCCAGGCGCCGCCGGCGTTGGCCATGTATATCGCGGTTGCAAACCCGCAGACCGTAACTCCGGCAAGCATCCCCACCACGCCTTCAGCGCCTACTATGAGGCCGGTTGCAATCGGAACTATAACCGCCAGAAGTGACGGCCCTACCATAGCGCGCAACGCGCTTCTAGTGCAAAGATCGACACACTTCGCATAGTCCGCATCAGCCGTCCCTTCCATAAGGCCTACTATTTCCTTAAACTGCCGCCTAACTTCTACAACAATGCTGTATGCAGAGCGCTGAACGGCGGACATCGTTTGTGACGCGAACACAAATACCAGCATAACACCAATGAAGAAACCTGTAATTACGGCCGGATTGGTAACGCTCAAGTCCATAAAATACTCCGGATTTACAAGATCATGAAGCCTGTGCTCCGCGATTTCAACATACTTGACAAGCAAAGCAAGCGCAGTGAGCGCGGCGGAACCAATCGCAAAGCCTTTCCCTGTCGCTGCAGTCGTGTTGCCAAGCGAATCAAGAGCATCCGTACGCTCTCTGACCACTTCGTCAAGCCCCGCCATTTGCGCGATTCCCCCGGCATTGTCGGCAACAGGGCCATATGCATCCGTTGCAAGAGTAATCCCAAGCGTTGAGAGCATGCCTACAGCGGAAAGGCCAATACCGTAAAGCCCTCTTGCAAAAACGACGCTGTATTGCGCATTATTTGTATCCAGGATTCCACCGGATGCTATGAAGCTGACTATAACCGCGAGCGCAACTATCAGTATTGGCGCGACTGTCGATTTCATACCCAACGCAACGCCGCCGATTATTATCGTGGCGGGGCCTGTTTCGGAAGTGGCGGCCAGAGTTTTTGTTGGTTTATATGTATCGGATGTAAAGTATTCCGTGAAATAAGCGATCATGCAGCCTGCCACAACGCCGATAATTATCGAAACAAACAATCCCCAGTTGTCGCTGCCCATAATAAACAGCGTAATCGGGATAGAAGCAATCGTAGCTACAGCAGCCGCAACGTATGTCCCGGTCCGGAGCGTATGGAGAAGCTCTTTCTGAGAAGCCTTCTCGCCGGTCCTTATGAATAGAGTACCAATAACGGACGCGATGACTCCAGCTACGGCGAGGGCTACAGGCAGGAACATGCTCGCCCATTCCAATCCGGACCCGGAGAATGCCACCCACCCAAGCGCCATAGCAGCGTGAATCGCCCCAATATAGCTCTCGTAGAGATCCGCCCCCATGCCGGCGACGTCACCGACATTGTCTCCGACATTGTCAGCAATAACAGCGGGGTTACGCGGATCGTCCTCCGGGATGCCGGCTTCGACCTTGCCTACGAGATCCGCCCCCACATCAGCAGCCTTGGTGAATATGCCTCCGCCGACACGCGCAAACAGGGCAAACGCAGACGCCCCGACTCCAAACATGACCATATTCTGTGCGATTTCCAGTCCTTCAATCCTAAAAGCGAATCTTAGAACTAAAAACCAGACGGAAATATCAAAAAGACCAAGCCCAACAACCAGAAAACTCATTACAGTGCCGGACGAAAATGCCACCCTCAGCCCCTTGTTGAGGCTCTCGCTCGCTGCGTGCGCTGTACGTGAGTTTGCGTTTGTCGCCACTTTCATGCCAATAAAGGCGGCTGTCTGCGAAAAAACGCCTCCGACAAGAAAGGCTACGGGTATAAACCGTGAAGCAAGCCCAAAGGCTGCCAAAACAGTGAGCAGCACAACCATGACCACATAAAACACCGCCACGGTCCTCAGCTGGCGTTTCAGGTAGGCATTGGCGCCTTGTCGTATCGCAGCAGCGATTTTTACCATCTCAGGCGTACCTTCGGAATTCTTCATAACTTTTCTTCTTTGGATAACAGCGAACACAAAGGCTATGGCAGCCCCTACTATGCCTATCCAATATGCGTTTTCATAATTCATTGATCCCCATCACTCCTCTTAACATACTTGTTTCGTTTATAGTAAATAACAAATAGTGAATAATACTTAACATCGCACTTGACCGTGTGTGTATTAATTACTCACTAATCATTATCCACTACTAACTATGAGTCCGCCGCAGTCGTAGTTTATGGAGGCGACACCCGGATTTGAACCGGGGAATAGAGGTTTTGCAGACCTCTGCCTTACCACTTGGCTATGTCGCCCAGTTGCATGGATACGGAATTTCTTTATAACTTTTAGTCTTTCTTCTCTATTTAAGTAGCATCGTTTGCTATTCGTTGCGCGGCTGATAGCCGCGCATATCTGGAGCGGGCGACGAGGCTCGAACTCGCAACCAC
>Ga0099364_10003242_pt1 | contig 25336 bp, 20 predicted proteins | sample TergutTh196P3_FD_73070 | JGI IMG/M metagenome (GOLD analysis project Ga0099364, IMG submission 73070) | Microcerotermes parvus P3 segment gut microbial communities from Pointe-Noire, Republic of the Congo - Th196 P3 | ecosystem: Host-associated > Arthropoda: Insects > Digestive system > Gut ...
AAAAGCGCCAACGCCCTATGGCAGTCGGACGAAATTCAAAGATTGCCATTCCGACTAGGTGCTTTGCCTTTTGCTCTTGCTGCTTTAGCAGCTAAGCAAACGGACAGCGGAGCAACGAAGTTGCGTAGACCGTTCGTAGAACGGCGTGCGAAGCACGTAGCATCGACAGCGTAGCCCGAAGAGGCGGAGGATAGCACGCACTTGCTTTGATGAAAAATAAGGCTGTCAGTTCAATGCGATTAACACGAGCATTGAATCGGTGGATAAAGGACTTGTCGGCGCTGCTTTCGAGCGTGTCAGTAGACTGACGAAAAATTTGGAGGTCATAAAATGATTCGGAAAGCTGAAATGAAGGATGTAGTGGATATTACACGGCTGTCAGCAGTTCTTGGTTATCCTGTCAGTGAATCAGTGATTGAGCAAAATCTTGCACGACTCTTGCTAGACGAGACGCATGAGTTTTGGGTTTATGACTTGGAGGATACTGTTGTCGGTTTCATTGAGGCGGAAACTTATGAAGCAGTTTACTCTGCGGATATTATGTTAAATGTCTTGGGATTGGTTGTGGATACTGCTTATCAAGGAAAAGCTATTGGTGGTCAGTTGCTGACAGAGTTGGAACTACGTGCGAAAGCGCGTGGAATTTCTGTTATTCGCTTAAATTCTGGCGAGCAACGGCACGAAGCACATCGCTTTTATGAAAAGCACGGTTATCGCTCAAATCATTCACAAAAACGCTTTTTGAAGTTTTTGTAATTCTGTCAGTTCAATACGATTACTGTGAGCATTGAATCAGCGAATAGAGGACTCGAAAGCAGCACTGAGAAGTCTGTCAGTTTAATGCGATTGCCGTGAGCATTGAATCGTCGAATGGAGGACTTATCAGCATAACTGAGAAGTCTGTCAGTATACTGACAGAGTGAAAAAAAGAGAAACGAATCAATCTTTTGGATTGATTTTTTTTATTTTCTTAATCATTACACGATTTTCAGATAGTAAAATAATAAAATTCGCTTTTATTAAGACCTAACCTACGATGCAGCGCATTCGGCAAAATAAAAGAGTTTAATTTATTAGAAAAGTAGTTTTTGTAAGGGCTTGTATTGAATTTTGGGATTTGTTAAGCTAAATGTAGTTACGTAACGACTTTGAAATTCAACACGAATTGATGCAAACAGGTCAAGCTAACCTGGGGATAAAGCATAATAATATCTTGTTGGAAAAGTGAATATTAATTTCAGAAAGGTAAAAATGAAAAAGATATTCTTCATACTCGTTCTTCTTTTCAGTTTAGTTTTTGCTGTTAAAGCAAGTGCCGCAGCTAACGCCCCTGTGGCGAACTCAGAAGGCAGTATCGGATTTGTCGGAAAATACAAATCAAAATCGCCCGCGAAAGAAACAGATAAAACACAAGGTACAACTAAGACGGCAAGTAATCAAAAATATCTTCCCAAAACAGGAGAAGTCAAGTCGTCTGTCAACGAAGAATGGGGAATTTTACTCATCTTTTTAGCGCTTACTTTGGCTAAACTGAACCACTCCAAAATCAATTTTTTGTCAAGAAAGGACAAACTCATGAAAAAAATGATTACACTCAGCTCATCTCTCCTTGCAACACTTACGCTTGCTTCGGCACTTTCACCAGTGATTGCCCATGCAGCAGTCAATGATGCAACGCCAGCTGGAAATTACAATTCTACGGGCACGGTGACTTTTGAGTCAGACACGGATAGTGTGACTCCGCCTGTAAATCCTGATAATCCAGATCCGACTGATCCTGTGAATCCTGAAAATCCTGATGGCTCAAATCCTGAGGTGGGTGGAAATGGTCCTTTGTCAATTGACTTTGCTTCGTCATTGAGCTTTGGGACGCAAAAGATTTCATCGAGTGATAAGACTTACTATGCGGCGCCACAAAAGTTGGCAGATGGGTCTTATGTGCCTGATTATGTGCAGGTGACGGACAATCGCGGAAGCTTCGCAGGTTGGAGCCTTTATGTCAACTGGGACGGGCAATTCCGCAGGACAGGAGCGCAAGCAACTTCGACGGCGGCTGGTGATGTCTTGACAGGAGCGCAGCTCAATTTCACAAGTGGTGTAGCAAATAACAGTAACACAGCGATTACACCTAGTGCGACAGCTTCATACACGCTGGGCGATGATACTGGCGCAAGTCAACAGTTGGTCATGAATGCTGTAGCTAATAAAGGTATGGGTACTTCGGTGGCGAAATATGGTGATGTGAGCGATTATGATGGGACTTACACAACAAATGGCACAAAATCTCCAATCACGCTGACTGTACCTGGTAGCACGGTCAAAGCGGCTGATACTTACACGACAAACTTGACTTGGACACTGTCAAGCACACCAGACTTGGGCTAAGCGAGAAGCAAAAGGAAACAAGATGACGCAAAAACTTACTAAAAAAATAAAATACACTGGCACAACTGCCTTGCTTTTAGTAAGCGCCTTGTTGCCAATGCTAAATCTGTCTGGACTTGCTCATGCAACGACAAAGGAGCGAGTGGCTCAGACTACAACGATTGACAGCGTGTCAAAAACGCCTGACTACGGCACGATTGGAAGTACGGGCGGCTACAATGGTGGATTTCTCGGTGCTTCAACGAACTATACTTTCAATCCTGGCAAGACCACTGAGTACACGACAGGCAATATGCCCTTTGTTTCTGGCACGACTTATGGCTTGCAGCAGCAGACGCCTGCTTTCTCTGGGAATACTTCGGTTTTGGCGAGTACGGATAATCCTGCAGGGCAGACGATTAATGCGCTGATTAATAATATCAATACAACGAGTCAGCCAACTTATGGTGGCGGTGCTGAAATCCTTGATTCGGCGATTGATTGGAAGTCGGATTTTAGTATGGCTTATAGTATTGCTGGGGCAAATGCTTATGCGAATACGGGGACAGGGCTGATGTTTACGCCCTTGTCTCCAACGGATTTGCAGACTTATATGAATGGGGGGATGGTCAGTTATCCTTTGAAAGGTGCTGGGGGTACGGCTCAGGCGACTTATCCAGGCTATTTGCAAAATGTTCCGATTGCCAGCCTTCCCAATGCTTTTGGCTTGTTCGTGAAAGGGACGATAATGGCAATGCTTTATGCGAACAATACTGGAGCTTTGACGACTTACGCTAATACAAATCCTGTGCCGATGATTGATCCGAGCAATCTCAGCAAAACCTTTAGCTGGGCTTCGCCTGCAAGTGCTTACACTTATGCTGGGACTTTGTCTGCAACGACCACGCCAGTGGATTTCACGAATGCTTACTATAAGTTAAGCTATGTGGCAAGTAGCCGTGTGCTGACGGTAACACGCTATACGGATGCGACTTACAGCACGGTCTTGCCCTTGACGAGTGATGGAAATTACACAGTTTATTCTGGCACAGCGCAGAGCTCACCAGCGAAAGGGACGACTTTTATGAGTGCGTTCACGACGACGATTCCGACTCAGTTGGTGGGTCAGACTTATTCACTTGCTTTTTCGAGGACTTTGTATAATGCCAAGGGAATCGGGACGGGGAGCTGGATTTCTGGGACAAATACGTACACAGGAATGCCTTTGACAACTTCTGTGACGCTGAATGCTTATAGTTTCAGTACACCAACGGCGAATTTGACGGTCAATTATGTCGATGAAAATAATAATGTCATCAAGTCTGCAACGACTTTGGGGGCAAATGTTGGCTCAACGATTGGGATAAATCCTGACACAGCAAGTGCTTTTGCTGGTTCGCCAAATTATGCGCAGGACGCTTGGTCTTACAATGCGCCAGTGATTTCGGGCTATGTGCCTGTCAGTGCCAATGATGTGGATGTCAAATCTGACAGTAGCTCGGTTTTGACGATTACTTACCATAAAGTCGCCGTAGCGGCTAGCGCAAGCTTTAATTTTCAATATGCGGCTGGGGCGCTGAATACGCCTGATTTGCCAGCAACGGTGACACAGACGGGAAATGTGGGCGATGTGATTAATGCGCCAAATTTGACAGTGCCAGCAGGCTACGCAGTGTCAAATGTGCAGGGACCAGACGGCGGAAGTTATGACAGCATTTCGTCAGCACTGACAGCCAATGCCACGATGACAAATGTGACGAATAATTTCCTCATCACGCTTGCGCCAACGCTACAAACGGCGAATTTCAAGTTTGCATTTGACAGTAGTCAGTCAAATGATTCCAATCCGCCAGCCTTGCCTGCGACAATCACGGTGCGTGATCTGACAGGAAATGCGATTGCTGACCCAACGTCTCAAGTGAGTGCAGCGATACCAGCAGGTTACAGCATTGCCAGTGTGAGCGCACCTGACGGCACAAAACGGTCAAATCTGACAGACGCTTTGACGACGCACCCGAACTACACAGCGACATCCAATGATTTCACGATTGTCCTGTCTTACGAGGGAAGTCTTAGCCTGTATGCGCCTGACACGATTGACTTTGGGACGAACAGTGTGTCAAATTTGACACAAAATTTGTCGGGAGGTCTCAATCAAGATTTGACGGTCATTGACACGAGAAATGCGTCAACCATCAGTGATTGGACGGTGTCTGTCAGTGAGACCAGTCCGATTCAGGAAATTGACGACGCTGGCAATCCAGTAGCGGGCGGCGTTTCCTTTGAGGGCAATCTTTATTTCGGTGACAGCCCGCTCTTCTTGGGGCAGACTTTGCCTGTGCACAGCGAAACTTCGCTCGGTCAGGGAATGTTCAATCTCTCTGAGGATTGGACGGCGCAGCAAGGCTTTTGGCTAAAAGCAGATGTCGACCAACAAAAATCTAATGCAAATTTCCAAGGGACATTGACATGGACGATTGGACTTGTCCCCTAAAAAATGATGAGAAAAGCTGTCGTACTAGTTCACCTCTAAATCCGCATAGCGGATTTAGAGGTGAACTGCAAATATACTGCCTTGCGCTTGCGCAAGAAGTGGTTTGCGTTTCACGTAAACTTTGACTTCTAAACGGAACGTTTAGAAGTTAAACAGTATTAGTAAGCCAATACTGGCGCTGACAGCCGAGTATCATTACTGACAGAAATTCTGTCAGCGAACACGTGGTATTTCAGCGAATAGCGTTTGAAGTAATCACTTCAAAAGCTATTTGGTAAAATTCGATAATGAGATAATGAAAAGGAGAAAATGTGAAAAAACTAATCTTGTCAGTACTGACAATTCTTACAATGCTGCTGGTCACAAGCCCAGTAAAAGCCAATCAGCTGAATTTTTCTGTCAGCCCAGTCATTCCTGAAAATCAAGCCCAGCCGAAGCTCTCCTATTTTGACTTGCTGATGAAAGCAGGGGAAAAACAGACGGTTGCGGTGGATTTGGCAAATTCGACTGACAAAAAGGTCACGGTCAATGTCAGCATTGCGAACGCGACCACCAATATCAATGGTGTCGTTGAGTACAGTCCCAACAAGATTAAGCCGGACAAAAGTCTGAAATATCAGCTTGAAAAGTTGGTCAAAGGTCCCAAACAAGTCATTTTGCAGCCAAAAAGCAGTCAAAAAGTTGAATTTCAAGTGACAATGCCAGCAGAAAATTTCACAGGGCTCATCGCAGGCGGCTTGACTTTCAAGCAGGAAGAAAGCGAAGTCACGCCAAACAAATCCAAGGCAAACGGCGTCACCGTGAACAACGATTATCAATTTGTCATCGGATTTTTATTGCAACAAAAGACCGATATTGTCGCGCCAGTCCTTGATTTGACAGCTGTAAAAGCAGATTTGACCGACAGCCGTAACTCCATTTTGGCAAATTTTGAAAACAGCGCCGCAGGCTACTTGAAGAACATGACCGTCAGCGCCAAAGTGACCAAAAAATCTGCTGACAAAAGCCTCTACAGCCTGACAAAAAGCGACATGAGCATGGCACCAAATTCTAATTTTGACCTGCCGATGTCGCTCAACAAGCAACGCTTTGAACCAGGCACTTACACCTACACAGCAGTGGTTTACGGTCAGAAATCCGCTGACGGTCAGTACACTTACGGCAAAGACGCAAACGGTCAGCCGCAGCATTATGCTTATCGCTGGACCTTCTCGCAGGATTTCACGATTACAGGAAAGCAGGCGGCAGCCTTAAATGCAAAAGATGTGTCTGTCAGACCTGATTATTCTTGGATTTACTGGTTGATTGGCTTGGGTCTCATTTTGCTCGCTTTGCTCCTATGGTTTATCTTCTGGAAGCGCAGAAAAAAAGACGATGAAGCCTGAAAATACCTGTCAGTATACTGACAGAATACAAAAAACACTGACAAAAGTTCTGTCAGTGATTTTACTTATTTTTTGTAAAGGTGAAAATCAGTCTCAACCAATTGTTCGATTTCACGGCGAAACATCTCAGCTAGATTGCCATTAACATCGACAAAAGCAATGATTTCTTGAACTTTGCGCATCTGCGCCAGACCTTTCTCACGTTTTCCAGTTACCGCATCATACCAACCTTGGTCATAAAGAAGAAAAAGTCGTGCCTCAAGGTCTGTTTCTGAGATTTTGATGTTGCTCACCGTTGTCAGCAAATGAAAAGCAATCTCGTAAACTTCCCTTGATAAAGCCGCATTGATAAGATTGTGGCAGGCGAGCAGGACAACAGAGTAAGTGTAAGGGTCTGCACTATAAAAATGAAAACGACCGAAAAAGTCTCGCGCCAAATTTTTGAGTTGGGTGTCATCAAAAATGAGCGCCGAAGCAGATAGCAGCCAAATCTCAAAATGCGACCAAATCCGAGTAGTTCTGAGATGTTGATACAAAAGATTGACATCTGTCTCATCAACGATTTTTGAGTTATCAATGGTAAAAATACAGGCTTTTATCACCACTTGATAAAGATTGTTGCGTACTTTCTCTTGATATGAACGCTCTTTATCTTCATTAAAACTATCTAAGATAACTTTTAATTTTGCAATAGAACCTATGCGATAAGCGTCCACGACTTCTCTTTTTATTGTAGAAAAACTTTCAGTTTCAAAGCTTAATTCGTGGTAACTTTGAAACTCAGAAAGTGTGACATTGATTGCTTCAAGAGCAGTATAAAATTTTTCAATCGTGAGTGAATTTTTCTCATTTTCAAACTTAGATAGCGTGCCAATAGAGAGATTTTCGTTTGCAATTTCTTTTAATTTTAGTCTTTTTGATGTACGCAGTGATTTATAGACTTTTCCAAAATGTGTTTCCATAAGTTCCTATTCAAGTGTTTTTAGACTACAAAAGCCGTCTTTATGCGGCTAAGCAACGCTATTTTACCACTTAGGAGTCTTTTGTCAATGCTTTATCAATATTTTTTTAGAGAAAGAAATATGATATAATGTCTAATAGAACTTTTGACTGTTCTGTCAAAGTCAAATCAAACGAATTGAGTTCATTTTTATAAGATTTGAGCTCAACATTTATAAGAGAGAAATTAAATTTGGATTCAAAAAAATTACTTGAAGTTGTAGTGAAAGCTGCGGATGATAAAAAGGCGTTGGATATTGTGGCACTGGATGTTGCAGAAGTGTCGGGAATCGCAGATTATTTTGTGATTATGGAAGCGATGAATGCTCGTCAATTGGATGCGATTGCTGATAATATCGCAGAACAAGCAGAACTTGCTGGTGTACAAGCAGCAGGACATATCGAGGGTGATGCACGCACAGGTTGGGTATTGATTGACCTTGGAGATATTGTAGTTAGCGTTTTTGGACATGATGAACGTGGGCATTTTAATCTTGAAAAACTTTGGTCTGATGCGCCTTTGGTGGATGTATCCACTTATATTTCAGAATAATTGAAAAAAGTCTTACTGACAGCTTTGTCATACTAGTTCATCTCTAAATCTGCGTAGCAGATTTGGTAGTTGAACTGCAAATATACTGCTTTTTGCTCTTACCATTTCGTCTTACCAGATTTGCTGGATTGCGATTTGAACTTCCGACTTCAGCTGGTTAGTGAAATCGACAGCGTAGTGAGTGAAACGAACATAGACCGTTCGCAGAACGGCGTGCAAAGCAGGTAGCACCGTAGCGAACCACTTCGCCTTGCTGCTTTAGCAGCTTAGAGCGAATGGATACCTGTGGTGCATCGACAACATAGCCCAGCGAAGTAATTTCTAAAAAAATTTTTTAGAAATTAAACAGTATTAGTAATATTTCTTGTATTTGTCAGTACTGACAGAAAGAATGGTGAGACAAAAATGAGTTTTTATGAAGATTTTTCTAAAGTCTATGACCAAGTGATGGACCAAGAGCTGTATGACCAGTGGTTAGCTTTTACATTGCGCCATCTTCCAAAACACACACAATCCATTTTTGAATTAGCTTGTGGTTCAGGAGCATTGTCCGTCCGTTTGGCAAAGCAAGGATATACTGTCACTGGTCTTGACATTTCAAAAGAAATGCTGACTCTTGCGAGTAATAAAGCGCATGATGCAGGTGTAAAAATTAGTTTTACGGCGGGAGATATGCGAGAACTTTCAAGTTCAGTAAAATTTGATGCGGTGACTTGCTATTCAGATTCGCTCTGCTATTTGGCAGATTTAGATGAGGTACAACAGACTTTTGACGGGGTTTATGACCTTCTTTGTGACGGCGGGACGTTCATCTTTGATGTGCATTCAATTTATCAAGTTGATGAAGTTTTTAAGGGCTACTCTTATCATGAAAATGCGGAAGATTTTGCATTTCTTTGGGACTCTTTTGAAGGAGAGAGACCACATTCGATTGTGCATGAACTTAGTTTTTTCATTCAGGATAAAGCTGGGAAGTTTATCAGGCGTGATGAGGTGCATGAAGAACGAACATATCCCATAGAAGATTATTTATCACGTCTTGCTACAGCTGGATTTTCTGAAGCAATGGTCTGTGCAGATTTTGAAGATAAGGCACCAGTAGAGGATAGTAGCCGCTGGTTTTTTGTGTGTAAAAAATGACTAAAATAACAGGCATTATTGCAGAGTTTAATCCTTTCCATAATGGGCATCAATATCTACTAGATCAAGCTTCTGGGGTAAAAATCGTTGCTATGTCTGGAAATTGGGTTCAGCGTGGAGAACCTGCGATTTTTGATAAATGGACACGTGCAGAAATGGCACTGCGCTGCGGTGCAGATTTGGTGGTAGAGTTGCCTACAACGGTATCTGTTCAAGCTGCCGATTTTTTTGCTGCAGGGAGTGTCAAAATTTTGGCAAATTTAGGGATTGACACGCTTTTATTTGGTAGCGAATCAGACACGGATTATAACCTAATTTCCAAAATTTATGCTGAAAAATCAGTAGAAATGCAAAAATTTTTGGCAAATTTGCCTCAGCAACTCTCTTATCCAGAAAAAACGCAGATGATGTGGGAAAAATTTTCTAATGTAAAGTTTGATGGCAATACACCTAATCATGTTTTAGCGCTTGCTTATGCTAAAGCCTGTGCTAGGCGTCAGATTGTACTTCAGCCAGTTCGTCGTTTAGGAGAATTTCATTCTCTTTCGCTCTCAGCACCTTTTGTAAGTGCGACAGCTATCAGAAAGGGCTTACTGACAGGGTTTTCAGTAAACAACGGATTTCCATCAGCACTGATAGGCTTGTATGAGCATCCTAAAACAAGTTGGTCAGCCTATTTTCCGCTTTTGAAATATAAAATTATTTCATCAGTACTGACAGAGATTCATCAGATGAATCAGGAGTTAGAAATCCGAATCAAGTTAGCTGCAAGAGAAGCTCAAAGCTTTGAGGAATTAGTCGAACTTACCTCTACAAAACGTTATACAAAAGCTAGAGTTAGACGTTTACTCACCTATATTTTACTAAATATTTCGAGAGATTTTGCTGAACCTGAACGTATCCATGTCTTGGGCTTTACAAAGCAAGGTCAGAAAATATTGGCGCAAGCAAAAGACAAAGTGCTGACAAAGATTGGTCAGCGACCGTGGGATACTGTCACACAAAAGTCGGATGAAATTTACCGCTTAGGAAATTCAGAACTTCAAGAGCAAAATTATGGACGTAAACCGATAATCCTTCCTTGAAAACTTCAGAGTAAATGCTTTGAAGTTTTTATCATAAATGACGCAAACGTTTGCATAATGATTGCTATTTTTTCAAAAATAGTATATTTTGGAATTAATAAAAAATCAATAATCAAGCTAAGGAAGAGTGATGAAAAATAAAAAGTGGATTATTTCATTAATCATTTGTTGCTTACTGGGTTCTCTTGTTTACTCTGAACCTGTTTTTTCACAGATGAATACCGCACCCCGAAAAGCTGTGCAAATCAAACCATCCACACGAAAAGTTGGAAAAGGTGGCCAAACAGGAGGTTTGCTTCAAACCTTGTTGCCCCATGCGCTTCCTTCTAATCAGCTACAATCCACGACAACTCAAGATTCTTTAGGGTCTTCTGGAACGACAGATAATCTCCCCGAAACAACAACATCCAGTTCAAGCCCTATCGTGAGCAGTGGTGCTTTGCCAACACTATGGAATCCTCTGAATCCAGTCTCTCCAAATTATCAAAAAGTAACTCCCGTCTTGAATCAGGGCATTCAAAATATTTGTTGGAGTTTTACAGGGACAGACACTATTGCCACAAGTAGCCTTTCGCAACTAGGAACAACGCCTAGCTTATCACCTGTTTATTATGATTATCTATCTGCTGATGCCTTTACAGATACAATAAATCCTTTAGCTATCATGCTCAACAATGGATTAAGACAGCTATCAACAGACGGTAATACATTGGACTATGTCCCGATGATGAGTGTACAAGGTTATGATCCAGTAACTGCGGCAAGTTTACCGCAACCTCAGCCAGTAGCTACTGCGAAAGATCAAAAGATGAGTCAGATTGCATTTAATCAATTGACTAAAGCAAATGTCCATGTCAGCGACAGCTATAAACTTAATGGGTTTGCTCCTAATCAATTGCCAGCAAGTTCTAGTGCAATAATGAATCGAGTCAATCAAATTAAGCAACTTGTTTATCAATATGGCGCAGTACAGTTTGGACTTGAAGCTGAAATTTCGCTTGATAGTCCTTATTATGATTCACAAAACAATGCTTCTTATGTGCCTTATTCAGCGGCTACAGCAGGAAGTGAGTTGGTTACAACTTATGATAATCAAGAATACTTGAATCAAGACCATGAACTACAGATTGTTGGCTATGATGACAATTACTCTGCTAATAATTTTACTCAAAGTCCAGGAATGAATGGTGCTTTTGTAGTGAAAAACACTTGGGGAACTAGTTTTGGGATTGGAGGATATTTTTATCTCTCTTATGCCGATATCTATGTTGCAGGTTCTGAAATTTATGCGGACGAAGTCGCGACAACACAATCTGGAGAAAAAACATACAGTGCAACCAACATTTCGCCTGAAGCATCGGGTTATTATTACCAACTCTCAGAAAGTTCAAAAATTGTTAACACTATTTTTGCAAATACTTATACGAGTCAAACTGTGGGTACCAATCAAGTAGAACAATTGAACTCGATCTCGGCTTATATGGACCAAGCTGGCGTGAGTGTAGAACTACTCTATAAAACAGGCGCGGCTAATTCTGGTACTTATACACAATTAGGAACTTATACCTTTACAGATGCGGGTTATCAGACAATTCCGCTAAGCAATGCCATTTCACTTCCAAATAATACTACATATACGGTTGCGATACAGATTCTTAGCTTACCTTCATCTTGCACCACGCTTAATGTGCCAGTACAGTGTAAAAGTGATGGTTCAATGGGTTTATATCCTGTCATGACAACAGGAAATTCGTGGTCTAAATATAGCGGAAGCTGGACGAACTTGAGTAGTACAGAGCGTGCAAATTTGTATTTGGGAGCGAATACGGATGTTGTTGTTAATGGTAGCATGAGTAACACAAATAATAGTATCCCCAAAATTAAATTTGTAACTCTGCCTATTTTGCACTCTGGAATGCCGTTCAGAGATTCAGAAACAAGTCAATTTAAAAATGATATTGCGTGGATTTATGATGTTGGTGTAACAACTGGATATAGTTCTACAAAATATGGCGGAAAAGACTCAGTTTTACGTGGTCAAATGGCAGCGTTTCTCTATAGAATGGTCGCTTCACCAACTTTTACTCCTACGAGTACGCAGATAAAGCAAATCAAAGATATTTCTGCCTTTCAAAAAGAAATCTTGTGGTTAATTTCGACAGGAGTATCAACAGGGACAAGCGCTACAACCTATAGTCCAAATGCTTCTGTCACCCGTGGTCAGATGGCAGCGTTTTTACATCGTTATGCTATTGCAATGGGGAAAACATCGGCAAATGGACAGTATAGTTCAAATTTTAAGGATGTTAATCAGTTTTCAAATGATATTGGATGGCTTAAAACAATGGGAATTACGACTGGAACTAGTCCAACAACTTACAGCCCAAATGCTCCTGTAACACGTGAACAAATGGCAGCTTTTCTTCATCGATTCTATGTAAAGTTTTCTTCCTAGAAAAATGCACAAGCTATGCTTTTATGATATAATATTAAAGAAAAAATCAAGACAAGCAGTAGGGCTTGCCATTAATTATGAAGTCAAGACTTATTCAGTGGGAGTTTTAACTCCCACTGAATTTAGTCGGACGAAATTCAAGGCTTAGTGCTGCTTTATCTCAGACCTAAGAGGTCGGAGTATTAGCACGCACTTGTTTTGATAAAAAATTCTAAGGAGAAAATTCCAATGGGACGTAAATGGGCAAATATTGTTGCGAAGAAAACTGCTAAAGATGGTGCTACATCTAAAGTTTATGCAAAATTTGGTGTTGAAATTTATGCTGCTGCAAAACAAGGAGAGCCAGACCCAGAGTCAAACTCAGCTTTGAAATTCGTTATTGAACGAGCAAAACAGGCGCAGGTTCCAAAACACGTCATTGATAAAGCGATTGATAAAGCAAAAGGTGGGGGCGATGAAACTTTCGTGCAAGGACGCTATGAAGGATTTGGTCCAAACGGCTCAATGGTTATCGCTGAAACGTTAACTTCAAATGTTAATCGTACAATTGCTAATGTTCGTACAACTTTCCATAAGAATGGTGGGAACATTGGTGCTGCAGGTTCTGTCAGCTATATGTTTGATAATACTGGAGTGATTGTATTTGCGGGAAATGATGCAGATAGCATTTTTGAAATTTTGCTTGATGCTGAGGTAGATGTGCGAGATGTGACTGAAGAAGAAGGAACAATCGTGGTTTATACTGAACCAACGGATCTCCACAAAGGGATTGAAGCCCTAAAAGCAGCTGGTATCACTGAATTCTCAACAACCGAACTTGAATTGATTGCTCAGTCAGAAGTTGAACTTTCACCAGAAGACCTTGAAATTTTTGCGGGTCTTGTTGACGCCCTTGAAGATGATGATGATGTTCAGCGCGTCTATCATAATGTCGCTAATATGGATTGAATTAAGAAAAGTGAATTTCAAAGACGAAATTTGCTTTTTTGTTACAAAACATTGACAAACGATTTTAAAAGGGATATAATAAGTCTCGTATAAGACTTGACAAAGATTGGAAGAGGTTGTATTATGAGCACAGCACAGCACAGCACAGCACAGCACAGCACAGCAACACTATATTGTTCAGCTCTTTACGGTAAAAAAATTGTAATCTTTAGAAAGAACACGCTCTGTTTGAGTCGTGTTCTTTTTTAATAAAAAGGAGAATTTTATGATTTTACATAATCAAACACACCCAGTAAAATCTGGGAAAAGTTGGCTTTATGCTACTAGTGTTCTACTTATCTTGGGAGGCGGTATAGCACTCGCAAATCCGTCTGTCGCACATGCTGCAACAAATACAAGTGCTTTTGTGCGAAAAGAAGCGCCGAAAAAAGTAGAAAATGAGGCAGTCGCTCGTCAAAGAGTTGCGACTTTCTCAACTGCTGTAAATAGTGTAGGTGATAATATAGCTACTGGATCAATTACAGGAACGCTTGAATATGGTGATTGGTCAGGTAGTGATTTAACAACGGATTTAGAAAATGGAGATGCTTATCTTTCTATCAATGATGAGTTGGGGAATGAGCTCCAAGATATAGAACTGATGGGAACTGTAAGCGGAACTACTTTTAGTGGGACTTACTCAGAAAGTGCAACTAGTGCTTCGGATTATAACTATGGAACAGTAACTGGGAAGCAGTCAGCGGATGGATTTTGGACGTTTAACTTTATACAAAGTTCTGCTGTGAAGGCTGTGGCGACAGGTTCGATAACTGAAAGTTTATCTGACCCGTCTTATACTTTTAATGGGCAAGTTTCTGATGGAAAAAATTTTGATTCGGTGTGGTTTATTGATGCTGATGGATATGGAGTTAACTTAGATGGCACGGTTTCTGGTGACACCTTTACGGGAACATATGAATGGAATACATATGACGAGAATACTGGAAGTAATGTGAATTATATTGGCACTGTCACAGGAACGTTGAGCAATGGAACTTGGACATTTAATTTTGGACAAAAGAAATCAATGTTGCCTGCGACATTCTCAGGAGTAATCTCTGGTAGTACATCAACAGGTTGGACTGTGGATTATTCAAATAATGATAATAGTTTTACGGATGGTACAAGCTTTAGCACAGCTGATGTCTATGAGGAATTTGGGGATGGGGATTATTGGTTAAACGGTACTACGACGGGAACTACTTTTTCTGGGATGTACAGCACTTATGATAGCGACGGTAATGGAATTGTTGCTGGAGATGTTACAGGGACACTCTCAAGTGGAAAATGGGCATTTAAGTTTACAAAAACAAGTTATAGTGCGACAGGTCTAATCACAGGAACACTCAGTAACCCATATTTCTGGGATGGAAATGGCAATGCAACATCAAGTACAGCAGCTTCGGAAATGGAATTTGTAGATAGTTCTGGAGATACTATTGACCTCGAGGGTAGTACGGTTAATAATAAATTTACAGGAACATACACTAACGAATCAACGGGTGTTACAAATAATGTGACTGGTACTTACTCAAGTGGCAAATGGACCTTTAATTTTGGAAATATTACGGCACCAACATTTCCTAAAATTCCAGTGATTCACTCAAACACTTCACCATTCAAAGATATTGCTAAATCTGGATTTGTGGCAGATATTAACTGGGTCTATAGTGTTGGGGTGACAACGGGTACAAGTGCTACAACTTATTCACCTGGTAGCTTTGTAACTCGGGGGCAGATGGCTGCCTTTATGTATCGGCTTGCTGGTTCTCCTGCATTTACGGTAACGACTAATCCATTTAAAGATGTGAGTCAGTTTAAAAATGAAATCCTTTGGTTGAAGTCCAAAGGCATTACGACAGGTACAAGCGCAACGACCTACTCGCCCAATTCCTCTGTGACTCGTGGTCAAATGGCAGCGTTTTTACATCGGTTGGCTATTGCTTATGGTGTAGCACCAAAGAGTACGAATTACACTAATTCATTCACGGACACAAAGGGGAATCAATTTTCAAGTGATATTGCTTGGCTGAAGTCTACAGGGATTACGACAGGTACAAGTGCAACGACCTACTCGCCAAATGCTCCTGTGACTCGTGGTCAAATGGCTGCTTTCCTTCATCGTTTTGATATTAAATTTGCAAAATAGATTGTAAGAAGATTCTGTCAGTATGCTGACAGGATTTTTCTTAATGACAAAACGCTATCAGTAAAATTTTGAGAGAAAATCTATGTTATAATGAAAAGTATGACAACACTTTCGAAAATTGATTTTAAAAAATTGGATAAAAAATATTATTATCCTAAAGATATTGAAATCATTGATGTTCCACATATGAGCTTCATTACGATTTCGGGTGCAGGAGTGTCAGCAGATGTGAAATTTCAGGAAGCAATTCATACTAGTTCACCTCTAAATCTGAGTAGCAGATTTAGAGGTGAACTGCAAAGATACTGCCTTGCGCTCGCGCAAGAAGTGGTTTGCGTGTAACGCAAACTTTAATTTCTAAATGGAACATTTAGAAGTTAAACAGTATCAGAAGCTTTATCCTGTGGCTTATGCGATTTCGATGAGTTATAAACGGGAAAATGTGGAAATTGCAGACTTTCAGCCTTTTGTGGTTCCTCCTCTTGAAGGGCTGTGGACAAGTAAAGAGGCACCAGAAAATGGTGTACTTGATAAGTCAACTTTTATCTGGGAAATCATGCTTAGAATGCCTGATTTTGTTACAAGAGATACAGTTGAATGGGCGAAGGCTGTCAGTGCTGACAAAAAGAAAATAGACTTTTCAGAAGTCAGATTTGAAGAAATAACTGATGGAAAGTGTGTTCAGGCGATACATACTGGATCGTTTGACACTGAAACAGAAACTTTTGAAAAAATGGTAAACTTCGCCACTCATGCAGGATATCGACCTGTTCATAAAAAATTTCATCATCGTGAAATCTACCTCAGTGATTTTCGAAAAACTGTGGCTGAAAAATTGAAGTGATTACTTCATTGGTGGGGGATTCTTTCTCCCCACCAATGTTAGTAGAACGAAAGCAGAGCTTAGTGCTGCTTATCCCGCCACGGGGGAATTGCCACTCCGACTAGGTGCTTTAGCACCGTAGCGAGGATGGACAGCGTAGCCCAAAGGGCGGAGATAGCACGCACTTGCTAAGTTAAAAACGGTATTACGCTTATATTTGGAAAAAATAGACTAAGTAAGCGAACGTAGAACGTTCGAAAAACGGCACATAATTGCGTATCTTTTGCTCTTATGCAAACTTTAGAGTACGCAGAAATGTGATGTATAGAAAGGACTTGAGCCATAATTTGCAAGCTTTGAAGTGATTACTTCATTGGTGGGGGGAGAAAGAAATCCCCCACCAATGTTAGTAGAACGAAAGCAGAGCTTAGTGCTGCTTCTCCCGCCACCTTATAGAGGTGGGGGAATTGCCACTCCGACTAGGTACTTTAGCACCGTAGCGAGGATGGACAGCGTAGTCCAAAGGGCGGAGATAGCACGCACTTGCTAAGTTAAAACTTGCGTGAAGCTCATATTTTGTATGAAGAAAACAGACTGGTCACAACCTCTGCGTAGCAGACTGCCACAAGAGTACTTCCCTAAGATGATTCAGTTCATTAATGAGGTTTATTCAAATGGTAAGATTTATCCAGAAGAATCTCAGATTTTTAGAGCAATTGAGCTGACGGAGCTGCATGATACAAAGGTGATTATTGTTGGGCAAGACCCTTATCCACAACCTGGCAAAGCACAAGGACTTGCTTTTTCCTATCCTGCAACTTTTAAGGTGAATCGTCCAGATTCCATTGTTAATATTCAGAAAGAACTTGCTGATGAAGGTTTTGTTAAAACTGACAGCGACTTGACTGCTTGGGCAGAGCAAGGTGTGCTTTTGTTAAATGCAGTGTTAACAGTGCCAGCGTTTTCTTCAAATGCTCATGCAGGGAAAATCTGGGAACCATTGACAGATGAACTGATAAAAATTGCGTCAGACGATGACAGACCAAAAGTGTTTATTCTTTGGGGGGGCTTTGCGCGTAAAAAAGCACAATTGATTGATGCGGATAAACATTTGATTTTAGAAGCACCGCACCCCTCTCCTTTGTCAGCTAGTCGTGGCTTTTTCGGTTCAAAACCGTTTAGTAAAGCTAATGAATTTTTGATACAAACAGGTCAGGCACCTATTGATTGGAGCAAATAGAACTTATAAACGAGCGTAAAGCAATTTTTTGAAGCATTGGCAAGTTATACTAGATTCACTTCAAAATCTGATAGGTTGCGCAATTGTCTAGTTAGATAAAACGGATGGCATAGTGAGTGATAATTGTTTGAATAATGGCGTTCGAAGTATATATTATGTGTTGTTTCAGTGCCATGAAGTTGCACGGCGATGGCAATATGTTGTTGTTTTTTTACAAGGAATTGGTGATAGAATATGGAAATTTTGTACCTCAATACTGCAGATACACATAAGATTAGAATGACTTGCTTTGCACCAGATACAAAACCAAAAGGGGTGATTCAGTTTGTGCATGGTTTTGGGGAAGGTTTAGAGCATTTTGCGGATTTGGCAAAGTTTCTAATGACAAAAGGCTATGCTTTTGTGGTACATGACCAACGTGGTTTTGGGAAAGAAGCATATCGCAGAGGAGTTCATGGTTCCTATGAAAATTTTTTGAATGATATTGAAATTGTGCGCGAGTGGATTGGTCAGAAATTTTCGCAAGTTCCTGTCGTGCTCTTTGGTTTTTCAATGGGTGGAAATATCTCAAGCAATTATATTTTAAAACGTGGGAGTAAGTCTTACCAAGCATTGGTTTTAGAAAGTCCTTGGCTCAGTCTTGATAGAAATCCCCAAAAAGCTACGATTGCTTTAGCAAAATTCTTGGGAAATTTAAGTAAAAACTTACGGATTAAATCAGGTTTAAATGTTCAGGCGATTATGAGAGATAAAGCTCGTTTGAGTGAAGTTTTGACGGATGGTATTTATCACGATACAATCTCCATGAGACTTTTTAGTGAAGTTCGTGAGCATGGTGAGTATGCTTTAGCAAATGCGAATAAAATAAAAATTCCGACCTTGCTCTTAGGCGCAGAGCAGGATAAAATTGTTAGCATCAGAGCAATTCGGACATTTGCAGAACGTGCAGATAAGAATATTAAGTATCATGAGATAGCAGGGGGCTACCATTGTCTACATTATGACTTGGGCTATGATCAAACACAACATCTACTGGTTGGATTTTTAGATGGGATACTTAAAAATTAAATGAAAATACTGCCGATTAGCTAAGTTATGAACCTTAAAGTATTTGACAAACTCTCCCTCTTTTTGATAGAATGGAGGTGTCGTGTGAAAGACCACGAAATCTAGCGCTGGAAATGGGGTGAAATTAAATGTCAAAAACTGTTGTACGTAAAAACGAATCGCTTGACGACGCACTCCGCCGCTTCAAACGTTCTGTAACAAAAGCTGGAACTCTTCAAGAACTCCGCAAACGTGAACACTACGAAAAACCTTCTGTAAAACGCAAACGCAAATCAGAAGCAGCTCGTAAACGTAAAAAATACTAATCTTGGTAAATAAAAGTTGCTGACAATATCTGTCAGTAATTTTTTTGTTTCTGTCAGTAGATTTTACCAGTATCTTGCTATAATAGGGCTATAGAATGGAAGAGGTCATGTCTAAGATTAAACATATATTTTCTGATTTAGATGGTACATTGTTGGATGATAGTGGAAAAATTTCTTTGCGGACTCAAGCTGTTGTGAAAAGTTGTGGTATTCCGTTTACACTAGTTTCCGCACGTACGCCACAAGCGATGATGGCTTTGATTGAAGAGTTGAGTTTATGTACACCACAAATTGCTTTTAATGGCGGTTTGATTTTTAATCGTGAGCAGATTTTGGCGCAATATCCATTAGATTTTCCCACCGCTAAACAGTTGATTCAAAAGTTCAAAATACAATTTCCTGAAATTAATCTTAGCATTTACACTTTGGAGAACTGGTATATTGAGCGCAGTGATAAAGATATTGAGCAGGAAATGCAGTATACACCGCAAAAACCAGTATTGACAGATTTTGAGGTATTACTAGCAGAACCTCTTAAAATTTTTAAAATTCTTCTGATTATTCCTGACACCCGACGTTTGGTGGAGGTTCAAAAAAATCTGAAGTATTTGGAAAAGCAAAATGTTATTGTTCAAAAAACATGGGAATCTTATCTTGAGATTACCTCAATTTCTGCTCAAAAATCTTATGCCATCAAGAAAATTGCAGATGATAAACACTTGAAAAATAGTGAATTAGCGGCCTTTGGGGATAATTATAATGACTTAGCAATGCTAAAAGAGGTGGGTTTGCCTATCGTTATGGGAAATGCGCCAGAAGAAATTAAGAAAATTGGAAAATTTGTCACAAAAAGCAATGAGGAAGATGGAGTTGCATTTGGTATTGAGCATTATATTCTCTGACAAATATTCTGTCAGTTTGTCACGATTGAATAATGAGTGTCAAATCAGCAGATAAAAGAATGATCAGGCTGATCATTCTGTCAGTTTGTCACGATTGAATAATGAGTGACAAATCAGCGGATAAAAGAATGGTCAGGCTGACCATTCTGTCAGTATACTGACAAAAATAAAATTAAAACGTTACCATAAAATTTTCAAAAACAAAATCAAAAATTTTGTGATATAATTAGCTTATTAAAAATAATCAAAAGAATCGAGTTCGACATTCGCCGAAGGTGTAAGCCTAATAGTATTTTATGACTTCTGGGCGGTCGTACTCACATCTTGAAGGAGAGTTTTCCAAAATGGCAAAATTGACTGTTAAAGACGTTGAACTTAAAGGTAAAAAAGTTCTTGTACGTGTGGACTTCAATGTTCCACTTAAAGATGGCGTAATTACTAATGATAACCGCATCACAGCAGCACTTCCAACAATCAAATATATTCTTGAAAATGGTGGACGTGCCATTCTCTTCTCTCACCTCGGACGTGTCAAAGAAGAAGCCGATAAAGCTGGTAAATCCCTTGCTCCAGTAGCAAAAGCTCTTTCTGAAAAATTGGGACAAGAAGTGGTATTCCCAGGTGTAACACGTGGTGCTGAACTTGAATCAGCAATCGCTGAGCTTAAAGACGGTGAAATCTTGCTCGTTGAAAACACTCGTTTTGAAGATGTTGACGGTAAAAAAGAATCTAAAAATGACCCTGAGCTTGGTAAATACTGGGCTTCACTAGGTGACGGTATCTTCGTCAATGACGCATTTGGTACAGCTCACCGTGCGCACGCTTCAAACGTTGGTATCTCAGCAAATGTTGACAAAGCTGTTGCAGGCTTCCTTCTTGAAAACGAAATTGCCTATATCCAAGAAGCTGTTGAAAATCCAGTTCGTCCATTCGTAGCTATCCTTGGTGGCTCAAAGGTTTCTGATAAGATTGGTGTTATCGAAAACTTGCTTGGTAAAGCTGACAAAGTTATCATCGGTGGTGGTATGGCTTATACATTCTTCAAAGCACAAGGGATTGAGATTGGTAATTCCCTTGTTGAAGAAGACAAGCTTGACCTTGCAAAAGAATTGCTTGAAAAAGCGCAAGGTAAATTGATTTTGCCAGTTGACTCAAAAGAAGCTGATGCATTTGCAGGTTACACAGTTGTTAAAGATACAGAAGGCGAAGCTGTTGATGCAGGATTCCTTGGACTTGACGCTGGACCTAAATCAGTAGCAAAATTTGCCAAAGAACTTGAAGGTGCTAAAACAGTTGTTTGGAATGGTCCTATGGGTGTCTTTGAAAATCCTGACTTCCAAGCAGGTACAATCGGTGTAATGGACGCTATCATCGCTCAACCAGGTGTAAAATCAATCATCGGTGGTGGAGACTCAGCTGCAGCTGCTATCAACCTTGGCCGTGCAGATAAATTCTCATGGATTTCAACAGGTGGTGGTGCTTCTATGGAACTCCTTGAAGGTAAAACACTTCCAGGACTTGCAGCATTGACTGATAAATAAAATTTTGGACTCTGTCAGTACTGACAGAGTTTTTTTATTTGGTTATATTTGTTGTATATATAGGTTAGAACCTGTTTTTGAGTGGAAAGCACATTTTGTAGTTGAGCCTGCTTGCTTAGAACGCGGGAAAAGAAGCCCACAGCGCTCCGCGGTTCGTTGGCTTATATTGCTTTGTCACAAGGACTCAAGCCATTTTTCATCATTTCTTGCAAATCGAGCTCACATCTTGATATAATGAAATCATGGAAAAAATTACAGTAACAAAGCAAGCAGCGAAGAAGTTACAAGCAGGTTATCCATTGCTTGTAAAAGAAGATTTGACGCTTGATACAGAAGAAGATAGTTTTGTGCAATTTTTTGATGGGCAACAACATTTTCTTGGAACAGGATATTTATCAAAGCAAAATAAGGGTGTAGGTTGGCTTTTAACCACTGATAATATCAAGATTGATCATCATTTTTATGTAGAAAAATTTGTAGCAGCACGCAGTTTAAGAGCAACATTTTTTCAAGACGAGTTGACGAATGCCTTTCGTTTGTTCAATGGTGAGGGCGATGGCATTGGTGGTGTGACTATTGATTTTTATGCAGGTTATGCTGTTTTTTCTTGGTACAATGCTTTCATTTTTGATCAAAAAAAAGAAATTTTATCTGCTTTTAAAGTTGTTTTCCCTGAAATAATAGGAATTTATGAAAAAATAAGATTTGTCAGCACTGACAAAAATTCTGTCAGTAAAGAAAGTAGCTTTGTCAGTGGAAAAGAAGCATCAGAGCCTCTGCTTGTCAAAGAAAATGGGGTAATATATGCGACTTATCTCAACGAAGGGCTGATGACAGGGATTTTCCTTGATCAGAAAGATGTCCGTGCGCGACTTGCAGATGGTCTTGCAGCTGGTAAAACTTTGCTCAATATGTTTAGTTATACGGGGGCATTTTCTGTGGCAGCCGCAGTTGGAGGCGCGCTGCAGACGACTTCTGTGGATTTGGCGAAGCGTTCGCTTGAAAAGACACGTGAGCAGTTTTTGGTCAATGGAATTGAACCAGAAACGCAAAAAATCTACGTGATGGACGTGTTTGGCTACTTCAACTACGCAAAGAAAAAACAGCTGTCTTATGATGTCATCGTCCTCGACCCACCTAGCTTTGCCAGAAATGGAAAGAAAACCTTTTCGGTTGCCAAAAATTATGGCGAATTGGTGGCGTCATCTGTGGAGACTTTGGCGAAAAATGGGCTACTCATTGTCTCAACCAATGCTGCCAACGTCACAGACAAGAAATTTCGCCAAATCGTAGAACAGGCGCTAAAAAATAAAGGCGTGAGCTTCACGATTTTTCAAGAAGAAAAACTTCCTGCTGATTTCCATGTTGCAAAGGCCTTTCCAGAGGGAAATTACTTGAAAGTTTTATTTATTAATATAAAAAAATAATCTTTTACAATTTATATCACAAACAAAGAAAACCTGTCAGCATACTGACAGGTTTTTATTTACTGACAGAATGGTCTTTCTTGAATTTAGGGAATATCTATTTTAATTTCTCCCAAAAAATGAGTAGCAAACTCATTTTGACAGGAAGTGAGCTTAATCTCTAAAAAAATTGTCCACAAATAAATATTGTATGTACCAATTTTTATTATAAAACCAACATTGTAACCGCTTTACTATATGTTTTAGATGTGATAAAATGCAAAGATAGTCTTAAAAATAAGACTGAAATAGTCCATCTCTAATTTTTCTATAAAATTAAAGATGAACAAGCATAAGGATAGGAGAAATGAGCAATATCTTGCGTTTGTTATGGATGAAAAATATTATAAACTATTGAAACAACAATTTTCTTCAAAAGAAGCAGTGCTGACAGAAATCATTAATTTGAATGCAATTTGCGAATTACCAAAAGCAACAGAGCATTTTGTCAGTGATTTACATGGCGAATATGATGCTTTCAATCATGTTTTGCGTAATGGTTCAGGAAGTATCAAGGAAAAATTAAGAGAAAGTTTTCCAATGTTCACTTCCAAGCAAATCTCTGCACTTGCGACCCTGATTTATTATCCACAAGAAAAACTTGATTGTGAACAAGCAAAACGTTCTGAAGTTTCCTTTGCAGAATATTGTCAGCAAAATCTTCTCTACTTACTAGAAACGGCGAAATTTGTGGGAAGAAAATATACGCGCTCTAAAGTTCGTAAAGCACTACCAGAAAGATTTCGGTATATTTTAGAAGAGCTTGTGAGTGAAGTTGACTCAACGACAGATAAACAAGAATATTTTGATTCTATTGTGCAAAAACTACAAGATTTAGGTGAGTTGCCCAACTTGATTGTTGCTTTAGCAGACACCATTCGTAGATTAACAGTTGACCATCTTCACGTAGTAGGAGATATCTATGATCGAGGTCCCTACCCCGATAAAATCATTGACAGACTGATGAAAATGCCGTCAGTAGATGTTCAATGGGGAAATCATGATATTGTCTGGATGGCAGCTCTTGCAGGCTCTCCTCTTGCGATGATGAATGTGATTCGGATTTGTGCACGTTATGGCAATCTGGACATTCTTGAAGAGCGCTATGGCATAAATTTGAGAAGTTTACTAGAGTATGCTGATTGTTATTATCAACCAAGTGAGTCCTTTCGCCCACGACTCACAGATGGTGTGCGACTCTCTCATGAAGAAAATGATTTACTCAATAAGCTACAACAAGCCACAGCTATTTTACAATTTAAACTCGAAAGTCAATTGATTGCCCGCAGACCCGACTTCAATCTTGAACATCGTGATGTACTTCATTTCATCAATTTTGAACAAAAAAACATTCAAATAAACGGTCAAAAATATGATTTGATTGATTTTCAAGCCCCAACAATCAATCTAGAAAATCCGTCAGTACTGACAGAAGAAGAAAAATTAATTTTAAATCACTTGTTAAAAAATTTTAAAGCTTCAGACAAGCTCAAACGTCATGTTGATTTTCTTCAAGAAAAAGGTTCAATGTACCTACGTTATAATGGCAACTTACTTATTCATGGCTGCTTGCCTCTCCATGAAAATGGAGATTTTAAATCTTTCCGAGTTGAACAGCAGTCCTACTCAGGACAATCCTTGTTGGATTTCTTTGACAAACACGTGAGAAATTGTCTTGCTCATCCAGAAGAGTCAGAAGACTTATCCACAGACTTGATGTGGTATTTATGGATAGGAGAATGCTCATCTCTTTTTGGAAAAGAAGCAATGACAACCTTTGAACGCTATTATATCGCAGATAAAACAACACACATTGAAAAGAAAAATCCCTACTATCAACTTCGTGAAAATCCAGAGATTATCTCAAGAATCTTAGAAAATTTTGACCTCCATCAAGAAGGGCACCTTATCAATGGCCATACTCCGATTAAAGAAAAAAATGGTGAGAATCCGATTAAAGCAGGAGGAAAACTAATTGTCATTGATGGTGGATTTTCAAAACCCTATCAAAAAGAAACAGGAATTGCTGGCTACACATTGCTTTATAACAGTTATGGTATTCAACTTGTTGCTCATCAACCATTTTCAACAGTAAAGGCCGCTGTAGAGCAAGGGAGTGACATCATGAGCGTAAAGCGATTAGTTGAACAAGTTGCCAAACGAAAAAGAGTAAAAGATACTAATATCGGTCAACAACTTTTGAAAAATATTGAAGATTTGGAATATCTATTTGAACACTATGAAAAATATTAAATGAAGTCAAGACTCATTCAGTGGGAGTTTCGTAAAACATTTTTCCATTTTCTCTAGTCGCTATCTTCGCTGCGCTACGCTGTCCGTTTGCTTAACTGCTAAAGCAGCAAGAGCAAAAGGCAAAGCG
>Ga0099364_10003243_pt1 | contig 25332 bp, 23 predicted proteins | sample TergutTh196P3_FD_73070 | JGI IMG/M metagenome (GOLD analysis project Ga0099364, IMG submission 73070) | Microcerotermes parvus P3 segment gut microbial communities from Pointe-Noire, Republic of the Congo - Th196 P3 | ecosystem: Host-associated > Arthropoda: Insects > Digestive system > Gut ...
CCAACAGTCACTTCTGGTTTGGGACAAATATCGGTAGCATGGACAGCCGTTGCCGGTGCGGATGAATACGAGGTGTATTATGGAACAACGAGCGTTCCGATAACGCTTGCAACAACCACTGCTGCAACATTGGCAACAATTACCGGTCTGACCAACGGTACGACATACCATGTCCGGCTGCGGGCTAAAAATGCTAACGGCATTTCTGACTACGGACCGAGTTCAAGTATTTTACTCAATGAACATCTAAGTCCAGGATTGTATCAAGGAAATCAGCGAATCGGCGATCAAAATCTCAGCGCAGCATTGACCTATATTGCCGCCAATGCAGTAGATGGTGATAATTACCTCATTGCTATCGGGGCGGATGAGACTATTGCTCCTGCCACTCTTAACTATTCCGGTAGAACGGTAGGTATTACCTTGCAGGGATTTGACAGTGAAAGAAAAATAAGCCTTAGTTCGAATGGAAGAATGTTTGACATTCGAGATAACGTTACTCTTACTCTTGATGAAAATATTACACTTATGGGGCGGGACAGTAATAATAACAGTCTCCTCCTTGTAAACTGGTATGGAGGGCTCATAATGAACGCAGGAGCGAGCATTACCAAGAATACCAGCACCAATCAACAGGGGGGCGGTGGTGTACACGTTAGTAGCTTCGGAACTTTTATCATGTATGGCGGGACAATCAGTGAGAATACGGCGAGAACTGCCGGTGGTGTGTTCAATGAAGGAACCTTTACTATGTATGGCGGGACAATTAGCGGAAATACAGCAGAAGATAGAAACGACACCAGTAAAGGTTACGGTGGCGGTGTGGTCAATAGAGGAGCAACTTTTACCATGTATGGTGGGACGATCATTGGAAATACAGCAGAGCGCAACGGCGGCGGTGTTATGGAGCATTATGGTAATGGAACTTTTACTATGTATGACGGGGCAATCAATAGGAATACAGCGGGCGGCAGCGGCGGCGGCGTGTACATTGATGGTGTTGGTAACTTTTTTACTATGTATGGCGGAACAATCAGTGGGAATACAGCAAGCAGCAGTGGCGGTGGTGTGGGTATGAGACAAAATAGTAATCCTTATACAATCTTCACCATGCATGGTGGAACAATCAGTGGGAATACGGCGGGGGCGTCTGGTGGGGGTGTATCTAGTGTAACTTCGGCATGGAATACTCTAGGAATTCTTAGGAAACAACCCAGCGACGGTGAGCAGACCAGCGGTATCATTTATGGGTCTGATGTAGATGGGGTTGATGAACATGGAGTGCTACTGAGGAATACTGCAACCAATAATACTGGTCATGCTGTTTCCAGGTCAGGTACATTACCAAGTACGCAACGTAACACTACAGCAGGACCGACGGATCACATTGATAGCACAACTGATATGGGCTTAAGTGTGAATGGAGAACCTCCGTTTGAGCAGTGAGGTAATAGAGAACTGGGAACAGAGTAAAGTGTGTAAGTATGGATGATTTGCGCGGGTCTATTACGCGCAACCGTGCCTTGTTAAGGCGGCGTAAAGAATAACTTTTTGTATTATAGAACAATTCATTAAATTTTTTTAAAGGAGTAAAACCCATGAACACCGTATTGTTAAACGCAACATTCATCGCCGGATTAGTCGTATTCTGTCTCGTGGCAGTATTGTTAAGCATGTTCATCATAGATGCCATCAGGAATCAAAGACGGCTGGGCAGGTATTTTTAAGAGAGGGGTGATGTTAAAATAGAGTTATGTGGAAACTTCAACCTTACTCATCCTGCCACAGTAAACTTTTATCATCATCTTGACGACAGTCTTGAATATCATCTACAAAAACTTTGTCTTTAACAATCTGATAAATAATTCTGTAGCGGCGATACGAAAGTTTGTATCTGTATTTTCCTTGTTCCAAATAAGGGCGGTTAAAATATGGGTTAGCATGAGGGGTTAATTCTAAAGATTTAATGTCTTTTATAAGCTCAGATAAAAGATTACGAGCGGCTTTTTCACTTACCTTGGCAAGAAATTCAAAGTGATCATACATTCTGTCATTTGCTGCAAGAGAAACAGAAACATGGTATTTTTTCATTTATTTTGCTTGCTTCCTTTGTCTATCGCTTCTAACATATTTTTTTCAAATTCATTTATACTTAAATCTTCAATACCGGAAATGCGGGCCAATTCTGCTGATGAAAGGCGTTGGGCTAATGCTAAATCTTCTTCCCTGCGGCTGTAAGTTTCAATATCCATAATAACCATATCGCCTTCGCCGTTTCTGGTAAGAAAAACAGGGATTTTTCGTGTTCGGCATATATCTGCTACAGCGTTATAATTTTTTCGTAATTCACTAGATGGCTTAATAACCGGATTCATAAAAATTCTCCTAATAGTCATATTGTAAGTAATATTATAGTCTTATGTTGTACTAAATTCAAGCCACCAAGGTCCTCGGAGGACATCCTCGTTAAAACTCTTTTGTCTAAAACAGCAGCAAGGGGAAATTTCTCTGAACTTATAGAAAAAGGCAAAAACTAATGCCCGGATAATCCTAATTTTACTGATTTTTTTGTAAAATACTACATTGGAAAAAACAGCAACTAGTGGGGTATCAGTATTGGGCACAACGGTAAGAAGTAGAAATTAGAGGGACATATCTCGGGCTATTCCTAATTTCTACTTCCTAACTCTTAAATTTTCTCCCTTTTTTTCTATTGATATTAATTCCGAATTAATGTAAAATATATAGGTATCGGTTTGTACTTGGGAGGGGAAAAACTGAAAATACCTGTACTGGTTTTGCTTTTTACGGCAGGACTTCTTATCCATAATCAATCAATCTCAGCTCAGGATGCCCAGCCTTCGGCAGGGGAACCTTTCAGGGCTGTCGAGCAAACCTTTATTCTGGATGACAGTTCTGAGAGCGCCGCGCCGGTCGCGGGGCCTTCTACATGGGCTGTTGTCAGAATGGTGCTGACCCTTGCCCTCGCGGCTGTAGCGATTTACGGCGTGGTCTTTTTTATCAAGCGTTCTTCAAAACAGACTGCCGCCAGCGATCCTTTCCTTAAAATTTTAGCCACGGCGCATCTTGGCTCAAACCGTTATGCGCACATTGTCTCTGTCGGCAGCAAGGCGTGGCTTTTGGGATCAAGCGACGGCGGGGTAAATCTTATCGGCGAAGTGGATGACAAGGATGTAATAAACGCTATGCTGCTGGAAGATTCCAGAAAAAGCGCCGAAACTCCCGGCAAGTTTCCTGATTTTCTGTCATTGCTGCGCCGCATGGGTTTGCCTGCGGAATCCCGTGTTCCCGGAGCGGAAGATATCCGTAAGCGGCGGGAAAGGTTGAAAAAATTATGATACAGAATTATGGCAATGGCAAAAATGAACGCGTAAAGAATACTCCGTTTTGCTTTGTGGTTTTTGCTCTTATTTTTTTCCTTGCTCCCATCGCGGCGCACGCGCAGGCAGAGCCGTTTCCGGATATGTCGGTAGAAGGGACAATGAATATACTTACCCCGCCGCCGCCGCCGGTGATTCCCTTTATTGACTTGACTGTGCGTAATCCTGTAAGCGGGCAGGAAGTAGCTTTTTCATTGCAGATTCTGCTTCTTCTGACAGTGCTTTCTCTCGCGCCAAGTATAATTATTTTGATGACAAGTTTCCTGCGTGTTGCGGTTGTTCTGGATTTTATCAAGCGGGCGCTTTCATTGCAGCAAGTTCCTCCAAATCAGGTAATTATGGGGATTTCTCTTTTTTTGACAGTATTTATTATGTGGCCGACTTTTAACGCGATTTACACTAACTCAATCCAGCCTCTTTCGGCGGGAGAGCTTTCTGTAGAAAACGCTTACTTTGAGGCGGAAGCTCCCCTAAGGCTTTTTATGTACAGCCAGATGAGTAACAATCCCGGAAACATAAGGCTTTTTATGGCGATGCGCGGTCTTGACCGGCCAAATGCTCTGGCGGATGTTCCCACCTATGTTTTAATTCCGGCGTTTATTCTTAATGAGCTTACTATAGCGTTCAAAATAGGTATATTGCTTTTTATACCATTTATTGTTATCGACATGGTGGTGGCAAGCGCCCTCATGTCCATGGGTATGATCATGCTTCCTCCCGTCATGATATCCATGCCATTCAAACTTATCCTGTTCATCCTGGTCGACGGATGGGGGCTTTTGACGGATCAGCTGGTCCGTTCTTTTATGTAGGTGATTCGTGAGTATTGGTGAAATTACAGCTATTTTACGTCAGGGTGTGCTTCAGGTAATGATTATGGCAGGTCCTTTCCTGATATCAGCGTTGCTGATAGGTTTGATTGTGGCGATATTGCAGGCTACCACATCCATTCAGGAACAGACGCTTACCTTTGTACCTAAAATGCTGGTTATTCTACTTGTGCTCGCTTTCCTTGGCGGATGGATGTTCAGCTCGCTTGGACAGTATACGACAGAATTGTTCAGGCGAATTCCTGATATGGCAAGATAATGTCAGAGAGAGGTTATTGGTGATAGAATCGGCGGTTTTACAGAATATTCTTATCTTTGGTCCTGTATTTCTCTTGATCGCCATCAGGGCTTTTACCATGATACAGGTAGCTCCGCTTCTTTCATCAGACGCCATTCCGCAGGTCGCGAAAATAGCGCTTGCGGGTTTTGCGGCTTTTGCTGTCCTTCCGACAGCGGAAGTTTTTATGGCGGCTAACGGTCAGACCGGCGCGGCCACATTGCCCAGCGGAATAACGGGCGACTTGCGTTACGAGCCGTTCGGTCTGCGTTTTGCCTTGCTCCTTGTTGGCGAAGGGATTATCGGCGTCATTATAGGCTTTTATCTTACAATTATTTTCGCCGCGTTCTCTACAGCGGGGCAATTTTTCTCGCTGCAAATGGGGTTTGGAGCTTCCGAAACTTTTGATCCTTTATCCCAAATTGAAAACCCGCTCATGGGGCAATACCTCAATCTGGTATCCATGCTTGTTTTTATTACAATAGGCGGCTTTCATCAACTTTTCCTTGGCGGGTTTTGGCGTTCTGTGCAGACAATAAACATTATCTCCCTTATAGAAGGCAGGGAACCTATTGTTAATATGATAGTTTCCGGTCTTTCACGGCTGTTTATGGATGCGATTATTATTTCCCTGCCTATCCTTGGCACTCTGTTCCTGACATCATTGACAACAGGATTGATATCCAAGGCGGCGCCCCAAATTAACATTCTTTCAGAAGGTTTTCCCATTTCAATATCTGTAGCTTTTGTTCTTATTTTCGCTTCGCTTCCCTTTATGACCGAAGCCTTTGCCCGTATACTCGACTCTGGTTTCAGAAGTATCGAAACCCTCTACGCGCAAATTGGCCGCCAGATTACAGGGGGTGGTGTATGGTGAGATATAAAATAGCGAGTAATGGGGAGCGGTTAGCGGTTAGTAGAGAGTTTCATTCTTTGCTGCCTGTTGTTCATCTCCAGTGGTTTGCCGATGATGATGACGCGCCGGGAAAAACCGAGCAGCCAACTGAACATAAGCTACGGCGGTTGCGTGAGGAAGGGCAGGTAGTAAAAAGCCAGGAACTGGTAGGCGCGATTGGATTGCTTTTGCCAGCGCTATTGCTGCTGTTTCTTGCTCCTTCGATGCTGCGTACTTGTGTTGAAATGGTTCGTTTCTTTTTCCTGCGGGCTGTCGAATTAGATCCCACAAAGGACGGTATTATCGCGGTTAATTTTATAAGATATTTCGCCAAGCTTATCTGGCCTATTATGCTTGTCGCTGTGTTTTCGGCGGTGTTTTCCAATATGCTGCAGGTAGGGGTTTTATTTACCACGAAACCTATAACTCCCGATTTTTCAAAGGTGCTGCCTAAATTTGGACAATATTTTAAGCGAATTTTTTCGATAGACGGGCTTTACAATTTTTTCAAGTCCATAATAAAGATGGCGATAATCGGGTCGGTTTCATTTTTTTTAATCCGTTCTGATTTTGAGGAACTTCTTAATCTTCAAAAGGCGGATCTCTGGACAGGTCTTACTACAGTGGCGTCAATTGCTATACGAATGTTGCTTCTGGCTGCGTTTTTATTGCTTGTTCTGTCAATACCGGATTATATGTTTCAGCGCTGGCGTTTCAGGGAACGGAACAAGATGACCAGGCACGAGATCAAGGAAGAAATGAAAATGTACGAAGCGGATCCGCAGGTACAAGGCAGGATACGAAGCCGTTTCCGTGAGTTGTTAAAACAAAATTACACAACGACAGTCCCAAACGCGGATGTAGTAATTACCAACCCGACTCATCTCGCTATAGCTGTGCAGTATGATCAACGTTCCATGCCGGGTCCTATGGTTGTCGCTATTGGCGCTGATGAAATGTCGTCGAGAATCAGGGAAATTGCGAGGGAACACGAGGTGCCCCTTGTGGAAAATAAACCCCTCGCATGGGCATTGTACCGTGAAACCGATGTGGGAGAAACTATTCCCATAACGTACTGGAATACTGTAGCGGCGATATTAAGCAAAGTCTGGTATTTGAACGAAGAAAGGCGCAGGAGGCTTAGCGCATAATATGAATAGTAAAGAGGAGTTATCGTCACCGCTTTGCGGTGCCGTTCGATTATATTCACCGCTATGCGGTGTAAAGAGGAGTTATCATGGCTGATGCGGCGTTAGGTGCGGAAGGAACAGTTTCTCGAAACCCCTTGGTTTTTCTAAAGGATAGTTTTCCCGCTGTAGCGGTGATAACAATTGTTATCGCCATTGTTCTTCCCATGCCTACAGTACTCCTTGACGCTTTGATGGCGATTAATCTTGTTTTTTCCCTTTTGGTGCTGCTCATTGTGCTTTATACTCAAAGGCCGACAGAATTCAGCCTTTTCCCAACAATACTTCTTGTAGCTACGATTTTCAGTCTCGCGCTGAATGTTTCTTCTACACGGCTTATCCTTAGAGATGGCGTGAATTTTGACGGAAGAATGATACGCGCTTTTTCCAGTTTTGTGGTAGGCGCAGGTGGTTTGGAAGGTATTGTTGTCGGTACTATTATTTTTGTAATAATTATCGCTGTGCAGATTGTTGTAATTACAAAGGGAGCGACCCGTGTTTCGGAAGTAGCTGCCCGTTTTACCCTGGACAGTATGCAGGTAAAAATGATGGCTGTGGAAACCGAGTATAGTTCAGGTTCCATCAACGAAGAAGAGGCCCAGAAAAGAAAAGCCCAGATACAGAAAGAATCGGATTTTTACGGGTCAATGGACGGTGCCAGTAAATTTATTTCGGGTAATGTCAAAGTTGGGGTCTTTATAATAATAGTGGAAATATTGGGCGGCATTATCATTGGTATGACTCTGTACGGTGAACAAAATGTAGTGGGCAATTATATAAGTCTAGCCATTGGAGACGGACTTGTTACCCAATTGCCGGCCCTTCTGGTTTCTACCGCTATGGGTATTGTTGTAACCAGAGCGGCGGCTACAGGGAATCTGTCTGATCAGGTTATTGAACAGATTTTCTCCCGTTACTCAATTATTTATTGGATATGCGCGGGAGTGCTTGTGTTCCTTGCGGTATTGCCCGGCTTTCCGTGGTATGTGCTTCTTCCAATGGCGGTTTTAATTGCCCTTCATGCTTACAAGATTGGCAATAAAGAGAAAAAGGCCGCAAGTTTTGACGAAATGATGACAAAAACCAGGGAACGAAAGGACGAGAAAACAGGTGAAATTTCCCCGATAGTTCCTCTGGACGCGCTTTCTCTGGAACTCGGTTACGGGCTGGTTCCGCTTGTAGAGAAAGAAAAGGGAGCGGAGCTTCTGGAAAGGGTTCAGGGTGTCAGGCGTCAGTCGGCCCTTGACCTTGGTCTTGTTATCCCAAAGGTGCGGATTATCGACAATTCAATCCTAGAACCTTCTGAGTATTGTTTTAAGATAAAGGGAGTTGATTCCGGTAGAGGAAAAATCCGTATAGGGTTTTATATGTGTATAAACCCGGGGACTGTAACAGCCGAGATGGAAGGCGAAAAAACAGTTGATCCGGCTTTTGGTCTTCCTGCGATCTGGATAGATCAGGAAAAACGTGACGAGGCGGAACGGGCAGGTTATACTGTAGTGGATCCGCCGTCCATCATTGCCACTCATCTAACCGAAATTATCCGCCGTCATGCTGCGGACATCCTTGGTCTTCAGGACACTCAGACGATACTGGATACGCTGCGGAAGGATTACCCGGCTGTTGTTGATGAAGTCCTCAGAGAGGGCAAGGGTTTGCGTGTAACGGAAGTGCAAAAGATTCTCCACGGCCTTTTAAGGGAAAGGGTTTCTATCCGCAACATGGTTTCCATTCTGGAAGCTATCGCCGATTACGCTCCTATTTCCAAAAACATCTGGTTCCTTACGGAAAAAGCGAGGCAGGTCCTTGCCAGCCAGATATGCCAGCAGTACGCTGATGATGATCGCAGGCTGCGTGTTCTTACGATTGATCCGGCGCTTGAACAAAAAATTATTGACAGTAAATATGAAACCCCTTCCGGGATTGTGTCCGCCATGGATCCGTCTTCTCATAGATTGTGGATCAATACAATCAGCAAGGCGGTCTCGGCGGTCAAGGAAAAAGGCTGGATGCCTGTTGTCCTTTGTTCCGAGCAAGCCCGTTTTCTTGTGAAAAATTCCACCGACCGTGAATTGCCGGATTTAGCGGTATTGTCCGTTCCTGAAATTGTTCAGGAAGTAATTCCAGAGGCGGTTGGGGTAATCCGAATCGAAAATAACCCAGCGGAGCGATAGTTATGGAAATGTTTTTTGAAAAAGGTGAAGACAGAAAGGATTGTGTACTTAAAATTACCGAAAAATATAAAAGACCGTTCCAGATTTTAAGTGAAAGGGAAGTCAGGATTGGTGGTTTTTTGGGGTTATTTACCAAGCCCGGCGTTGAAGTTGAATTTTACTTTTCTCCTTCGCACTATAAAAATCCGTCATATATGGGATACCATACGGCGTATCCGCCTTCATTGTATACAACGGATGTTGCCGAACACCAGCAGCGGCAATATACTGTAAAACAACATTCACGCGATACAACAAACCTGGAAGAGGAGAAAAGAAAGGTGATTGAAGCCGCAGGGAAAAACTATGAGCAGACGCTTGCCGGCGGCAAGGATACTCTAAAGGATACTCAGCGGATTCTGGATTCTATTAATGAGCTAAAGGAAAAACTTTCTTCCGGTACAGGCAGGGAAGAACATCCTGTATTTGCCCGGGTTTCAGAACTGCTTAAGCTTAATGATTTTTCCGAAAAATACATAAATGGAATGTTGGATAGACTGCGAAAGGAACTGCCTCTTGATGTATTGGAAGACCCTCAGACAGTACAGGATCGTCTGCTTGAATGGATTGGTGAAAGTATAAACATATACAAGGAGGATACTGTCTCGCGCAAGCCCAGGATTATGGTTCTTGTCGGGCCTACAGGTGTAGGTAAAACCACTACAATCGCGAAACTTGCTGCGATTTATGGCATTGGTACCGATGAAATATCCGCGATAAATGTACGGATGGTAACTATCGACGCTTTCCGTATTTGCGCGAAAGAGCAGTTGGAATCAATCGGTAATATCATGCAGATTCATGTCTCGTGTGTTGACAATAAAACCGCGTTAAGAAAAGAGATAGCGCTTTTTTCCGAAGAGACGGACCTATTCTTGATAGATACAATAGGCAAAAGTCCCAAGGATGCGTCCAAGCTGGGTGAAATGAAGGAAATTCTTGACGGATGCGGGAAGGGAGCGGAATTTCATCTGGTTCTCTCGGCGGGGACAAAAAGCCGTGATATAGAGGATATTACACGGCAATTTGAACCGTTTAATTACAAATCTGTGATTATTACCAAAATGGATGAGACAGATCACATTGGTAATGTAATATCCGCCCTTGCCGAAAAGAAAAAAGCTGTATCCTATATTACAGAAGGGCAGACAGTACCTGTTGATATCAGAAAAGCGTCTGTAGTACGGTTCCTGATTAATCTTGAAGGTTTTAAGATAGACCGTGAAAAAATTGAGAATCGCTTCCCCTCGGGCGAAGCTGAGCAATTTAAATGGAGATAGGGTATTATGAAACTTTGTTTCATATTTGATCAAAACGCGCGGCTATTAAGCCGTACAAGGTAGGGTTAAAAAAATGGAAGATCAAGCTGAAAAATTGCGGGAAATAATGAGGCGCAAAAAAGACAGCGCGGGTGTGTCAAAAAACACTTCTAGTGTAACCAAACCAATTGTAAAGGCAAGCGATAAAGCGCGGATAATTACGGTTACATCGGGGAAGGGCGGGGTAGGAAAGACAAACCTTTCCGTGAATATGGCTCTTGCGTTTGCCAGGCTTGGCAAAAAGGTAATTGTCATGGACGCTGACTTGGGGCTTGCCAATGTAAATGTTATGCTCAACATGATACCGAAATATAACCTTTACCATGTGATCAAGAAACAAAAGACAATCAGGGAAATTTTGGTAGAAACCGAATACGGCATTTCCATTGTGGCGGGCGCTTCGGGGTTCTCCCAGATTGCCAACATGGGCGAAGAAGACAGAAAGGATTTTATCACCGAACTGGATTCACTTACCAACGCGGATATAATAATAATAGATACCAGCGCTGGCGTTTCCAGTAATGTCCTTGACTTTATCGCCGCCGCCGATGATGCTGTGATTATAACAACGCCGGAACCTACGGCGATTACCGACGCTTACGGTATTATCAAGATCATTGCCACAGAGTATGATTCCTTTAACATGGGGTTAAAACTTGTTGTCAACCGGGCTAGGGGAGCGGCGGAGGCAAAAAATGTGGCTGACCGTATGATCAATATCGCTGGTCAGTTCTTAAATTTAAAGGTGGATTATCTGGGGTTTATCTATGATGATTCATCTGTTTCCCAGGCTGTTCTAAGGCAAAAACCATTTATGGTGGTGGATCCCAAATGCAAGGCAAGTATTTGTGTCCAGCATCTTGTAGACCGTATGGACAGGAACAAACCCGAAGAAACCCGTGGTTTTGGTACAATGCTGCGAAGATTGTTCGGTCATAAAGAAGGGGCTGCCCGTGTCTAGTATTAAATGGGGTATAGTCTCGGCTGGAGCCGCCCTGATTATTTCTATTACGCTTGGAATTGTTTTTGGAGTCAATCCCGCGCGTATTTTTTTAAGGGGTCTGGTATTTATGGTTGTTTTTTTTGGGCTGGGTATCGGTGTTCGTATCATGTTAAACAACTATTTCCCAGATCTGCTGTACCTTGGCGAGGAATCCGGAAGGGAAATAACCTTTGAGCAGCCAGGCTCGCGGATAAATATCACCTTGGGCGGTATGAGCGAATATGCCGTACCGGAAACGTACAAAGAGTCCGAGGATTCTCAGGAAATGGGTAATATCGAAGACTTAATTTCCGGCTCTTTCAGAGTGCGTTCAGAAGGTATAGACCGAAGAAGAGAAGAGGATTATAATGATCAAAGGGGCGATGCCGCTGAGGATCAGGAAGATATCAGGTTTAATGATCCGATGCCTTCTGAAACCGTTTCGTTTAAAAAACCGGTTTTTACCCCCAGTTTTGTAGATGGTTCGGATGGGTTAGAAGGATTGCCTGATTTAGGCTCTATGGCAATGGCTTTTTCAACCGAAGGCGAGTCAAGTGGCTCTGGCTCAATGCCCTTTGGGTTTGGCGAGGATTTAAGTTTCGGTGACGATGTGGCGCCGGAGCGGCAGCCAATCAATGAAGGAGCGCGGACACAGTATCGTAAGGGGAATAAACCCCAGTCCTTACAGGGGGATTTTAACCCTAAGGATTTGGCAGAGGGCATTAGAACAGTATTAAGTATGGATAAAGGATAGGTTTGGGAATGGCGGAACAGAAGACAGAAGAGGAACTGTGGCAGCAATATCGTAAAACACGAGATCCCGCGATACGGGAAGCCTTTATTAAACAATACGCTCCGCTTGTAAAGTATGTCGCGGGTAAGGTAGCTGTAGGAATGCCCAATAACGTAGAGTTTGACGACCTTGTAGGTTTTGGGGTTTTCGGTCTTATTGACGCCATAGAAAAATACGACCCGGAAAAAAATGTAAAATTTAAAACCTACGCCGTTACCCGTATCAGGGGCGCTATATTTGATGAACTTCGCCTGATCGACTGGGTTCCCCGTTCTGTAAGACAAAAAACTCGTGAGATAGAATCTACCATTTCATCTTTAGAAGCCCAGTTGGGCAGAACCGCCTCGGATCAGGAAATAGCCAGCGCCATGGGTATGGACGAAGCGGAATACATGAAAGTAATTCAAAAGATTTCCGGAACTTCCATAATATCACTGAACGACTTATGGTATTCCGGCGATGATAACGACAAGGTTTCAATAGGGGACAGCATCGAATCGCCTTCGAGTCTTAATCCCGATGTAGTAGTGGTAAATGAGGAAATCCGCCGCGTCATTGTGGAAGCGATCAATGAATTGCCCGAAAAAGAAAAAAAAATACTGGTTCTTTATTATTATGAAGATTTAACATTAAAAGATATCGGTCGTGTGTTGCAGGTAACGGAATCCAGAGTTTCCCAGCTTCATACAAAGGCTGTTTTACATCTAAGATCCAAACTTACAAATATTCGTAAAGGTATAGTATGAAATTTTGTTTCATATTCGGTTTAACCTTGCGGCTTTTGGGCCGCGCTGCATGGAGTTAGTATGATCGATTTTGTCCAGTTGCAGCAAATTATAAAAGAGCATCTGGAACATGATCGGACAATAAGGTCTGTAGACGCTTCCGGCCCCACTCTTGAAGCGGCGGTAAATGAAGCGGCCGCCCTATTAGATACCAGTATCCGCCGTCTTGAATATGAAATAATCGAAAGAGGCACATCTGGCTTTATGGGTGTGGGCAGGAAGGACTGGTTAATACGCGCTTATGAACAGGCTCGTGTCGTTAAAAAGAAATTGTCTGAGGAACAGACTTCCGAAGAAGATATCTCGGATGTTCCTGTCATAGTAGACAAGGACGGAGAAGCCTTCGCGCAATGCTGGTCTGGCGGTGTCTTCCTTAAAGTAACGCCTCCTGTAGGAAACGGCAGGAGAGCGAATCAAGCGCACGCGACACAGGTTCTTAGCACCAAGGATGTATTAAATCTTGACATGGATATGGTTGAAAGGCTTATAGAAACAGCCGATGGTGTCTATGTCAGAGTCGGAGATTTTGATCACAGACCCATGAATGACAGTATGGCATCCATTGATGTTGACGATTCAGAGATGCATGTCTATATAGAAGTAATCCCTCCCGGAGAAGGCGGCTGCGATTTAACCCTGGAGGCTTATCAAAGTCTGCTTACGCAGCATAGAGTTTACCACGGCATTAAGGAAGAATTTCTTGTTGAGTTTGCCGACAAGCCTGTTTTCAGGGAAAAGATAATAGTTGCCGAAGGAATTAAACCTTACAATGGCAAGGATGCCTATATTCAATACAACTTTGAAGTAGATCAAACCAAGATTAAACTTAAAGAAGGTGTAAACGGCAAGGTAAACTTTAAAGATCTCAATATCGTTCAGAATGTTGTGCAAAATCAGGTTCTTGCGGTAAGAATGTCGCCCGAAGACGGTGTTGATGGTAAAACAGTTACGGGAAAAATTCTTCCCGCAAGGGCCGGCAATGATATTCCCCTGCCGCTTGGCAACAATGTACATGTCGGCGATGATAGCGACAGTATTCTAGCGGATATTAATGGTCAGGTAATATTGTCGGGGGGTAAGATTAATGTAGAGCCTGTATACACTGTCGAAGGCGATGTAAACCTTAAAACAGGAAATATTATTTTCTTGGGGACGGTTATTATCAACGGCAATGTGGAAGACGGCTTTTCTGTAAAGGCAGACGGAAATATTGAAATTAAGGGAACTGTCGGAAAGGCGGAACTGGACGCAGAAGGTGATATAATTATCTATCAGGGTATAAACGGCAAAAGCGGAGGCAGAATTCGCGCTGGAAGATCGATTTGGTCCCGCTTTATTGAGAACGCCAATGTAGAGGCTGGAAACATGGTTGTTGTTACCGATGGTATTATTAATTCTCAGGTAGACGCAGCCAAAAGCATTATCTGCATGGGTAAACGCGCTAATATTATGGGCGGCCGTTTGCGTGCGGGAGAGGAAATAAACGCCAAGGTTTTGGGCAATGCAACAAGCGGTACAGAAACAATTTGCGAAGTGGGCTTTGATCCAAAAAGCAAGATTGAATTGGAGCGTCTTATCGATCTGAAAGCATCATCTGAGGGAGAACTGGAAGATATCAGGCTGGATCTGCAAACCCTGATCAATACCAAGAAACAGCGAAAAACCCTGCCGGAAGAAAAAGAAATTTATATGCAGGAACTTATGGAACGACGGAAAGTCTTAATGGATGATCTCGCTAAAGCTTCAGAGGAGATAGACAAAATCCAGAATTTCCTGGACGAAATAGAAACCCGAGGCCGTGTGTCCGCGTCTACAAAGGTATTCCCCGGGGTAAAAATAATGATTCGTGATATGAAAGAAGATGTACGAACCGAATACAAGGCAGTAACTTTCATTTTGGAAGACGGGCTTATTCGGATGTCAAAATACGAAGAGCCTGACGAACTTGCCAAGAAGGGACTTGATGGCTATAGCTCCAATTGACCTTCAGACATTATTTACCCAATTGGACAAGGTTGCCAAGACTCAGACCTCTCAGAGGGAAGGGCAGGCAATGCATCAGGCTATTCAGGGTGTTCAGCTTCAGCGTAAAACCGAAGAACAAATTAATCAGGTAAACGAAGCCCAGAATATGGGTGAAGGCGCGGAAAAGATAAAAGACCGTCCGGAACGAGGAAAGAACAGTCAGGCGGGTGATAACAGGAACAGAAACAGCCGGGAAGAAGATGATAAAGATCCACCCTCTGTTTTACGTGACCCATATTTGGGCAGGAATATTGATATTAGCCTATGAATGTAACGCTTGTAATCTCATTTATCTGCCTGTCGTTTTGCGCTTTTATTTTCTTTTATTTTAAATGGTATATCAGGAGACGAACATCGGCCTCTGAACTTTTGGCCGAGTACCGGACAGAGGCTTACAGACTTATCGCGGAAATTGACGCTGTTACTGACAGAAATTTAATGTTGGTAGAAGACAATATAAAAAAACTTAAAACCGTTATGGAAGAAACCGACAAGCGTGTCGCTAGTTATACAAGGGAGATGGAGCGCGACCGTACAGGCGAGACGATTTATACAAGTCTGGGACGCGGTATCCGGGCTGCCTTGAAAACACCGCCGGAGGAGACTTCCTCTGTTTCACAACCATCGAATCTCTCGCCGCCGTCCGCGCGTTCGCCAAATTTTACTGTTGTCCGGCCAGAGAGTGAGCCTCCGGCAGCTCCGCCCCAGCCCCAGCCTAAATCTCCGTTACAGTTCTCTCCCAGGCCGCCGTCCAAACGGCAAATTCGCGCTCATATAGACGCTCTGGTCAAAGAGGGGCTTACGCCGGGAGAAATTGCTTCCCGTCTTGATATCAGTCTGGCGGAAGTAGATTTGGCAATGAACCTGCTTGGATGGGGAAAAAAATAGATTCACGCGATCCCATTGAAAAATCTCGCGCGATATCGCACACTATAATTAATGACAAAAAGAATTGTTTTTTTAGTACTGCTGTTATTCGTAGTGTCAGTTTCTTTCCTGTATACACAAGGGGAAAACCTCACTCTTAAAATAGCGGTCATGGGGCCAGGAAATGAACTCTATTTTTGGTGGGGGCATATAGCTCTTATAATAGAAGATTCCAATACGGGTATCAGCCGCTTTTATGATTATGGTCTTTTTTCTTTTGATAACGAAGACTTCTTTTTAAATTTCGCTTTTGGCAGGCTTCTTTACAGTTGCGGTGTCTCACCAACAGACAGAAATTTAGAAGGTTATATCAATATAGGACGCAGTATTGTTATTTACACTTTGGATCTTCCTCCTCAGGCTCGGATCAAAGTTCGCGATTTTGTCGCCTTTAATGTTCTTCCGGAAAATCGCGATTATTATTATCATCATTTTAAGGATAATTGTTCCACAAGAATTCGGGATATAATTGATATAGCGACAGACGGGCAATTTATTGAACAATATGGACAGGCTCCCGGCCGTTTTACTCTGCGGCAGCATGTTCGCCGTCACACTTGGTTTTCGTTCGCAATGGACTGGATACTCAATTTCTGGATGGGGCAGGTTATTGATACTCCAATAACGGTTTGGGAAGAAATGTTTCTTCCTTCGGAAGTCGGAAAACGGATAGAAGAATTTTGGTATACAGACGAAAATGGATTCAGGCGAAAACTTGTATCATCGGTGGAAACAGTTTTTACGGTGGAAGACCGCCCTGTTGTACTGGATATTCCAAGAAAACAATGGCCAATACAGTTGGTTTTTAGTCTTGTGTTATCGGCTGTTTTTGGTTTCTTTTTCTTTTTACAAAGTAAAAAATACCGCTTAGGAAAAATTTTGGCGGGAATCAGCATGAGTCTTTCGGGTTTTATTTTTGGAACAGCGGGGCTTCTTCTTTATTTTTTAAACATTTTTACCAATCATGATTACACCTACCAGAACTATAACATGTTATTTGCCACGCCCCTATTGCTCTCGGCTGTCCCGCTTGGCATTTGTTACGCGCTGTCAAAAAAACAGGACAGTCTGCTTGTTCCCGCTCTGTTAAGGATTGTATGGCTGCTTTGCGCGTTTGGGATTTTTGTCTCCATGGCGATTAAACTGCTTCCCGCCTTTTATCAGCGGAATCTCACCGACCAGATGCTGATGCTTCCCATTGCCATAACTTTTGCCCTGCAGCCTGTTGGTCTGCGGGAAGTTTTACGAAATTATTTGTCATGGAATCGAAAGCTGGAAGAATAATGGAATGGAAAAACAAAATGGGCGATTCGACAGAATGGCAGGACACTACATATAAAGAGACTTTTGAGGAAGAGATCAGGGGGCTTTCACGCCGGCGGCAGTCAGACCCAGCCTGTAAGGTTGAGGATTTGGAAGGAACTTTAAAAAATCTGTATATTTTGGAAGGCGCCGACCAAGGCGGCCGGGGTACACTTCAGGATATAATATTGGCTGCCAGAATAGCCGCCTACGAGGGTTTCATAACCCAATGGAAAACTGAAAAAACAGGCATCCGGTTGTCAAAGTAGGGCTTCCTGAATATGGAAACTAGGCATTAATTTGAATTTATGCCTGCTGATCAAATGCAGCCTGTCGATTTTTTCTTTTATTGCGGCGTCTTCACAAACGCCCTCGCGAATGTATCTGTCCAAAACTTCATAGGAAAAACCAAAATTTTCTTCGTCAGTTAATCCTGTAAGACCGTCTTCGGGGACTTTGTCTATGAACTTTTTGGGAAGGCCAAGCTCTGTGCCGATGGCCTTTACTTCCGTTGCCGTCAGTTGCGACATGGGGCTGAAATCTCCCGCCATATCGCCGTACTTTGTCGCGTAGCCGACCCAGCCTTCGCTTAAATTACAGGTGTTGGCAACACGGCCGTCTACAGTGGCTGCTACGGCATAAAGTGTTGTCATTCTTATTCGCGCCGGTGTATTTGTCATAGCCTGTTTGTTAGCTGAAAGCCCTGTTTTTCTGATAGAAGATAAAAGCGTATCCACGCTGTCTTTAATATTTATTGTAAAATGTTTTATACCCAAAAGTTTTACAAGTTCCCGCGAAATATCAATGTCGTATTGTTCCCCCTGGGGCATAAGGACACCGTAAACTCTGTCCGCGCCAAGGGCCTTTACACAAAGGGCTGCCGTTACAGAGCTGTCTTTGCCGCCGCTTATCCCGACCACCGCATTGCAGTCCCTGCCGTTTTCTTCAAAGTAATTCCGTATCCATTCTATTATTTCTTCCTTTATTTTTGCGGCGTCAAACATTATTCCTCTCCTGTTTCATAACTCAATTTTGAACGGAATTGCCGGAAGGCCGTCACTGTTAAACAGTTGTCTGTCCCTTGGGTTATTTGCCCACGCGTATAAAACTTTTTTGGGATCTTTAACAGATGACAGGTCTATCGAAACAATATCCGTTCCCTTAATTTCTGCGGGAAGGCGCGTGTTTTGATCGCCGCCGCCAATGACAGTAACATGGGCCTTTTCGCCGGATTCGGTTTTCAGGCCGTTTCCGCAATTGTCGAAAAACAGGACAAGATTTTCCTGCCGCCGCTCAAAACGGCGAAATACCGGACCTGGGGAAGTATTTTCTTCGTTGTATAATGTTTTTTCCGCCGCCAGATACAGACGGATACCGACATCTTTTTTATTTATGGGGTGTATATCATTCCATTCGCCCAGTTCCAGAGCGGCAGCCATGCCTGTATTGGGAAGAGCGAGGGCGGCGGCCTGCGCTTCCCGTAACACTGCCCAAGAGTGTTTTTCGTTATTGTCATAAGGCTCGCCAAAAATGGGAAGCTGAACAAATAAGAAGGGCAGTTCTGGATTGCCGTTTTTCTCCCGCCAGTCCTGTATCATTGTTTGGAAAAGTACAGCGTATTCATGCGGGTTTGGATCGTTTGACTCGCCCTGATACCATATAACGCCCCTTAGCGGATACTTTAAAACAGGGGCGATCATCGCGTTGTAATTTCCCATAGGGCTTCGTTGAATGAAAAAATCAGCAGGCCGCGTTGGAGAGGCCGTTCCTGTTTTGTACTTCCATGTTCCGGCAAGTTCAATAGACTCGTCTTCCGTAAATATTTTGAAAGGCTTGTCCCTTGTAACACCGCCTTCGCCGTTGTTGCATATAACTCGTATAACTATGCGGTTTTTCCCTTCTTTAAGAAGGTCTTTGGGAATATATTTGCGCGGCGGATAACGGTAGCCTGTGTTTCCTATTTCCACGCCGTTTATGTACACTGTGTCGGAATCAACAATCGTACCCAGCCAGACCCTTGTTTTTTCCGCCGAGAAAGCGGATGTTACATCGAATTCTTTTGCGAGCCAGATTACACCGCAAAAGCCTGCGAGACCTGCCTCTGAAAAATTACCGGGCAGGGTAAGCTCGTTCCAGCCGGATAAATCGGTAACCGGGTTTTGCCATTGCCCGCTAAGCCCTTGGTCTTCGTTTATAAGGCGGGTTTCCCATTCCTGTATTGCCAAGCCTGTTTCTTTGGTGATTTTTTCGCGTTTCGCCGGGTTGGCGTATTGTTCTCCGTCTTCGATTTTGTCAGGATAGTTCGCGAGGGCGTCCCTGCTCATCCACGCTTCCACAGGGGTGCCTCCCCAGGCTGTGTTTACAAGACCTATTGGTATACGGTATTTTTCATACAATTTTTTTGCAAAAAACCAGGCAGTGCCGGAAAACTCCTGCAGGGTTTCCGCCGATGGGCTAAGCCAGTTTCCGCCGGTTAACTCATCGCAGGGGCCGGAAAAATCCCATTCCTGCGGCGCTTTAAACTGGCGGACAAGGGGAAAATCCTCTTGCTGCCATTCTTCGCCAAAATCATCCTGCAGACGATCCATCTGCATTTCCATGTTTGACTGCCCAGAACACAGCCATACATCTCCGGCGTAAATGTCTTTTATGGTAAAAGCAGTTTCCTCTGAAATAATCTCCATAGTAAAAGGTCCGTACCGTAGGCTTGAGCCTGCCTGTACAGGATCGAGCGTTACCAGCCATTTACCGTCAGCTTCCGTCGCTTCATACGTTTTGTTCAAAAAGTTAATAGTAATCTTTTCTAGGCTCCATATTGGAAAAGCGGAACCCAGTTGAATTATCATACCGTCACTTATTAGTGTAGATAAACCCAAATTTTTCATAATAACCCTCCCTAATTTAATGTGCGTATTCCGCCCAAAATACATCGGCGTAATTATCCGTGTCTTTCCCATTACCCGAAGCGAAAACCCCAGCCAGCGTTCCCACAAACCCGCCGGCATATTCGGTACTCAGGATACGGGCATCCAGCCTGTCTGCGAAACGTTCAAGGGAATATTGATCCTTTCCGTAAAAAAAGGAAATCTCCATTTCTTCACAACGCGCCGCTAGAACAAAGGACGTACCAGACCCGGCAAATAATTTGCCGCTGACTGTTAACTGTTCTCTTATTACCTCGTCTTCCTTACCAGCGGCGCGTACAAGTCGCAGGGAAGGAGTCCCGGCAGGTGAAAGGAATAATTCAAAACGGTACTGCCAGTCCTCGCTTTGCAGTAGAATTATTCCAGCGGTTTCACCTTCTGTTTTTGGAGAAAATTCCATAGATGCGGAAAACGCCCAGTTTTTGTGCTTGATCCTTCTGCCGGCAAAGGCGGGATGTTCCCTGCCGCGCATGGCCGCTGAGCGTGTAAAAAGCCGTAAAGCGCCGGGACGACTGGTAAGGCAAAGGGCAATATCTTTTTCATTCACAGGCATACGAAGCGTAAGCCAATGGACAGGAAGCTTTTCCGTAAAATGGTCGCAGGAGCTTTCGTGGTTCCATTTTATACCATCAGTCTTTGAATCCACAAAAGAAGGCAGTGGAATTTCATTTTCTATAAGCCCAGATTTTGTCCCGATAAACGGCCAATCTTCTTCCCAAATAACCGGAACCATAAAAGTTTCACGCCCCAAAGGACACACCCCATTAAAGGGCCGGGAAGCAAGCAGTACCATCCACCAGTTTCCTTCCGTGTCGTCAATAATATCTCCGTGCCCCACATTGATAATTTCCGTGTTTTTTCCCAAATGCCTGTGAGTCAAAATTGGATTGCTTTTTTTTCCTTCCCACGGGCCGTGAATGTTTTTTGCCCTCGCTATACAAATAGCGTGATCAAGACCGGTTCCTCCTTCCGCACATAAAAGATAATACCAGCCGTTAATCTTATAGATGTGCGGACTTTCCGGCCATATACAATCATGTAAAGCCCCGCGCCAGATACCGGCGCTTTCACCCGACAGAGGATTTTTCCCTTCGGCAAGCCTTGATAAATCCATTTCCTGAATGTATATTTCGCAATTGCCTGGATACGCTTCACCTTCCGGGGCTGGATGGGTACCGCAGTACCAGACCCTTCCATCTTCGTCAAAGAATATCGAAGGGTCTATTCCATCAGCGCCGGTAAGCCAGACCGGGTCAGACCAGGGGCCGGCAGGGTCTTTCGCCGTAATGATGAAATTCCCGCCGGTATCAACCAGTGTACAAAGAATGTAAAAAGTACCATTATTGTGGCGGATTGTCGGAGCGAACAGCCCGCGGGAAATCTGGTGCCCATCGTAGTTCAGTTGCCCCGGGCGGTGGATCGCGTTGCCAATTTGTTTCCAGTGGAGAAGATCCCTGCTATGAAAAACCGGAATACCGGGAAAATACGCGAATGTAGAAGTAACAAGATAAAAATCATTTTCCGAACGGCAAATTGACGGATCCGGATAAAAACCGCTTAAAATGGGATTTTTGTATTTTCGTATCATAGCTTGATAATACCATGTATGGTATACTATTGGAAGATAGAACGAAGAAGGAGTTCCAATGACAGACAACAAACCCATCCCCTTTTCGCGAGGGGTAAATTTTTCCAAATGGTTCGAAACCCGCGCCATTCAGGATATAGTATTTGAAAATTTTGTTGAACAGGATTTCGTGGATTTAAAAAGCCTTGGGGCGGATGTTATCCGGCTCCCGGTTGCTATGCACAATTATACCCTTGGCGAAAACGATCATACTCTCGATCCAAAACTGATAAAATACCTTGATATAGCTGTAGATTGGGCGGAAAAACATCAAATTTACATAATCCTTGATAATCATTCTTTTCACCCGATTAATCCGACCGACCCCAACATTGATAAAATACTTATTCCTGTGTGGGAGCAGATCGCGCGGCATTTTAAAGACCGAAGCTGTTATGTGATTTATGAAGTGCTGAATGAACCACATAAAATTCCCGATGAACGCTGGGGCGAGATTCAGGGAGCGACAATAGATGCGATCCGTAGAATTGATAATAAACACACAATTATCGTAGGTGGAACGGAGTATAATTCAATAGCTAAACTGGAAAATATCCCTTCCTATCCAGATAAAAATTTGATTTATACATTTCACTTTTACGATCCCCATATATTTACCCATCAGGGAGCTACATGGAACAGTCCATCGCTTGCCCCGCTGTCCGGGCTTTCGTTCCCATACGATAAAGACAAAGTACCAGAGCCTCATGAAACATTTATAGGAACATGGGTAGAGGAGTGCCTGAAAAATTATGAAAATGACGCGAAGCCGGAGAATCTTCGAGCGACATTGGATAAAGCGTTAGTTTTTGCTAAAGAACGCGGTGTTCCTGTTTTTTGCGGTGAGTTCGGAGTATTCAATATTCAATGTTCTCCCGAAGACCGTGTAAAATGGTATAAATTTGTCTGCGATGAACTTAATAAACGGGAAATTTCGTGGACAAGCTGGGATTATTTTGGCGGCTTTGGTTTGTTCAACACTGAAAGAACCCAATTTAGGGGAGATTTTAAAACGGACTTGAATATAGAACTTGTTAAAGCTATGGGCTTTACGTCTTAAATACTATTAAGGAGTTGTTTATGAAAAATAAACTGTGTCTGGTTTTAATCGCGGTTATCGCGCTTGCCGCATGTAATTCCACGGATGTTCCTTTAGACTCTTACAGGGAAAGAGGTCCTGTCAGTGCGGCTCCTCTTTCGGCTCCTTTTTCCAGAGGAGTTAATTTTTCAGCTTGGTTTGAGACATACAGCGCTCATTCGATACCCTTTACCAAGTATAACGAGCAGGATTTCGCGAATGTAAAGAGTCTTGGCGCAGATGTGGTACGGCTTCCAATCAGGCTGCACAGTATGACAAGCGGAGAACCCGATTATATTCTGGACCCGCTGTTTCTTAAATTCCTTGATATGGCAATAGATTGGGCGGAAAAGTATGATCTGTATATAATTATTGACAACCATTCTTTTGATCCTATAAGAACCACCGATTATAATATTGACAAGATACTCCTTCCTGTCTGGGCGCAGATAGCGGAACGGTACAAAGACCGCACCGATTATGTTGTATACGAAATCCTGAATGAACCCCATGGAATTTCCGATGAACGCTGGGGTGAAATTCAAGGGATGGCGATAGATACAATCCGAAGATATGATCCAACCCGCCTGATTATTGTCGGCGGCACGGATTACAATTCTATTGGCAAATTATCTTCTATACCAAGTTATTCTGATCCTAATCTTATTTATACTTTTCATTTTTACGATCCTTTTTTGTTTACACATCAAGGTGCTACATGGGGCGAGCCGTCAATGGCATCCCTGGCGGGCGTTCCCTTTCCGGCGGGCGGCAAACGGATGCCCAGATTCCCATCCGACCTTAGAGGTACCTGGGTAGAACACGCTTTTAATAATTACAGGAATGACGCTGAGCTGTCCAGGCTTTACCGGACTCTTGATAGGGTAGTAACTTTTTCCAGAGAACGTAATGTACCTGTTTTTTGCGGGGAGTTTGGTGTATACATGATTAACAGCCCGCCGGAAGACCGTGTAGTATGGTATGAGCTTGTTACCGAAGCGCTGAACAGGCGCAGCATTTCGTGGACAAGCTGGGATTATTTCGGCGGGTTCGGTTTATTCAACAACGAAGGCTGGGGTGATTTTAATTCAGATCTTAATGTTGGAGTAGTTCGCGCTCTTGGTTTCACGCCTCCTGCCCAAGTCCCTCGTGAGCAGGGACCTGTAAGAAGCGGTTTTGTTCTTTTCGATGACTATCCCAACCGGGATATTGTTGTCGGGTACTGGGGTGAGAATTCGGATTTCAGTTTATATGATACCAATACCGCCCAGGGGGAGTTTGCCATTCGATGGGGAGGCGCGGAGCAGTATAATATATTTTATTTTGGCTTTGGGCGTAATGGGGATTTCAGTGAACTTGCCAATGAAGGGTACTACATTGAATTTCAGGCGCGGACGGAAAAACCTGTAAACATTGATGTGCGGTTTATTAACAATGAAAGCGCTTCGTCAATTCCATGGCGGATGCGTTATACGATAAACGAAGACACTCTTCCGCCGGACGGGAGATGGCACACTATCCGCATACCGCTTGACAGTATGCAGGAACATGGCGCGTGGATAAATTCAAGCCAGCAATGGCTGACTCCCCGTGGAGAGTTTTTATGGAGCGATATCAGGCAACTGGAGTTTGTGGCGGAACATTCAAGTCTGGAAGGTTTATACATTTGGTTTGACAATATCAGGATAGGGAACTGAGCTTCTTGCGAAACTAGCTTAGTTTCCCAGAAGTTTTATCTTCGCGAAAATATAGTCCAGCCTGTTCTGGTTAAGAACGGCGCGGTAATATGGCTTTTCAGGAATTCCCTGTATTTTATAGCCGCCGCGTGTTACAAATTTTTTGCTCTTTCCTTCTGTAAACCAGTAGACAAGGGCAATATCCTCGTTTGTTATCTCAATCGCGTTTAATCCCTTCTTGCCAAGGGTACAGCCAGAATTGAAAAGGCATGGTACAGGCAGTTCATCTCCGTAAAGACTCTGCCGCAGTACGTCCCGCCGTTCTTTGCGTTTTAGTTTGCCAAGCTCCTTCCTAAGGGCTGTAACTTCGTTTTCTATACGGCGGCGATCTTCGCCAAACGACGTTGGGTAATTCTGGCAGAGGCGTTCAATCTCAAACTTGATATAGTCAAAGCGTCCTAATGATTCAAAGAGAGGCCGGTGGGTATGTCCGATAATCGAAAGGCAGTTGTTTTTTAGCGAAAAAGAGTAAGCTTTTTTTTCTATATGAAACCGCCTGTAAGCCTTGCGGGCTTCGGCAATATTTTTTATTCCGAATGGCTTTAATAAATACCTGACTCCGATACCCAATAATTTGTTGAAATCGGAATAAATCCTTGACAACTGATGCCCGTGATACACATAGGCCGGAACAATCCCGGTTTCTATCTTTATAGCCGTATGCAGAGTGTACGGATATGACCGATACGAGTATGACCGCCTGTAAAGAAGCTGTTCGTCATGATTACCGATGAGCCTGTAGAGCCTGCTTTCGCCCGCGAAAAGATTGAAAACCCTGTAAAGCCCGACCCATCTTTCCCGTATATGGTCCAGAGAAAACCGCTGAAGTTCCTCTACATCGCCGTTTAATACCAAAATCCAGCCATTTTTAAAGTAATATTCTTCCAGCAGGCAGGTTAACATTTCCCCGTTCTGGGCAAGATCGTCCCTGGAACCTGAACCCATGTGAAGATCGCTTAAAATAAGGACTTTTCCACCATCGCTGATGTCCAGAACCGCATTGTCCGATAATTCGCCATCGACCAAACGGC
>Ga0099364_10003244_pt1 | contig 25332 bp, 27 predicted proteins | sample TergutTh196P3_FD_73070 | JGI IMG/M metagenome (GOLD analysis project Ga0099364, IMG submission 73070) | Microcerotermes parvus P3 segment gut microbial communities from Pointe-Noire, Republic of the Congo - Th196 P3 | ecosystem: Host-associated > Arthropoda: Insects > Digestive system > Gut ...
AAATAATTTATTTTTTTTAAAATTTTTAAAAAAAAATTTTAAAAAAAACTGCCCCCCCCCTGGACCAAAAAAAACCCTTTTTTTGGGCCCGTTTTTTTTTTTTTTTTTTTTTTTTTTTTGGACCATATATACTGGTCCATGTTAACTAGCTTACTAGGTCCATACTATTTAAAAAATTAATAATTTAATGAACCATTAGAGGGGGTTATATAAGGGGGAGATTTTGAAAACTAATAACAAACTACCTTCAATCAAAATTTGTTTGTCGGCATTTCGTAAAAATTCGTTTGTTGCTATCAAATTTGCATTTTAAGGCATTATCTATTAAGGTGCGGTAGATACATGCCACCAAGAACGAAATAATGCAAATAATAAACTCCTATTGCATGTGTGGTGCTCCATTCCTGACATCTTATCTATATACAGAATCGATTTTAAGGCACTTTTTTTGCGTTTTAAGACACTTTTGGATAAGAAGTGGTACAAACATACCACTAACTCGAAAATAATTCAAAAAAACGCCCTTATTTTGAATTGGAGCTGATTTGCGAAGTTTTACCATTTATGATGACTTTATATTGAAACAACTCCATTGAAACAACTCCATTGAAACAACTCCATTGAAACAATTGAAACAACTCCATTGAAACAACTCCATTGAAACATTTCATATTCAATTCAAGATAATTTTGATATTCCAAAAATAAAATATAAATTTAATCTAAATGATTTTTTCATTTTATTTACACTAGTTATTTTTTTTATTTAAACAGTTATTAACTATTTACCTCTCGAATTTTCGGGAGGTATTTTTGATATCATAAAAAAAAACAATGTAGATATTTTCTACATTGTCATTTTTTTAACGCGTCCAACCAGGCGGCGTTAAAACCTTCTAACATTTACATTCCTCCGCTCTTTTTTTGTACTCGTTCACGATAAGCGACAACCTTTTTATCTGCTCTATAAGCGTTTCCTTCGATGCTGTAAGTTCCTCGATTTGACTCCGAAAAGCGTTAATAGTCATTCCGTATGTTTCATACACGCTCCTATCAATATCTAACTTATTTTTCGATATTCCTGTTTCAAGTTGTTTTATTTCGTTTTTGTACTTTTTTCGATAACCGAAACGCGTTATTAAAAAAGTACATATCATCGGCACGATAACAGTTATTATTGGAACTATTACTGTAACAAATATAGTTTCATTTTCCATTTGCCAAAAGGTTAAAATGTTATTAGGCTGTTCCAACTAATTGCGTAACGGCGGCAGTAGATAATACGTGCGGGTATTCCAAACTAACATCTTGAAAACTTAATGAATAACCCTCACGGTCTGTAAATAAAACCCCGGATTCCATTGAATCTGAATTTAGTAGTACCGGTCTATTTTTTCCAAGATATGTATAAACTCCTTTAGACCATTCTACAATAACCGCAACGTCACTTTTGCGCAATTCATTGATTTCTTTATTTTTAGCGGCGGTCATACCTGTTAAGTCCAATGTTAATACAGACGTAACGGAACTCATACCGTTGGCAGTACGCTGACCCGTTGAAACAAGTGACCCCGTATCTGCCTTAAAATCATATATTTTCCAACTCGGAGTCGCACCGATGGCACTTCCAACAATTGACGTAATTTCACCATTAGTGCCGACTACCGGAGTTTGAACGGTGGACCAACACGCGATATATACCTTCGATATTCCGGCTAACCCGGTCTCACAACTGTCTGCATTACTAATGCCCGTCAAATTCCCACAACAATAAGCCATATCTTTAATTTTATTATTTATTTTATTTTAATACTATCTTAATGATATACGGTAAAGCACCGTATATCATTAAAATAATATTTTGATTGAATTTAGGTTAAACTAACCACAACCGCTAATTCGTTATATTTTAACGAAATACCAAACAATGTACTGATATTGAATACAACGTTACCAACGGGATCAAAATTTGAACTTATAAAATCGTCATCGTCAATTCTACCCGCAAATCTAACAACGTTTTCCAACGGCGTTACGATTATTCTATTGTTAGGTATTCCTGACATGCTTATTATTTCAATATCAAGACCAGGAAAAATGAAGCTCATATTTGAAGCCTGCATATTGACGTTGAATAATGGTAAATTTTTGTTAATTAATTCTACCTTCAATTTGTTGAAATTTTGAGGACTAATAAAAACTCCTATATTACCCAGACTGTTAGTCGGTAACGCCTGAAAACCATTCAAAACAGCGTCAAAAATATTGTTTAATTGTCCGGTGGCGGTTCCACTTGCAATTGACAATAGACCGTCAATTCCTAATGTAGTATTTCCATTTATTGCTAAATTCGACAAACCCAATTTAAAATTTAGTGCCAATTCCCTTGCAAGTGCTTCGCCAGCTGTTCCAACACTACCTTCGCCTGCGCGTACACTAACTGTATTATCTAAAATATTGAGGTCCGATTTACATATAATTTTTGAATTTGATACACACGCTACATACGTTTCTTTTAAAGTTATTGCGCTGTCAGTGGGTTGTGAACAACACGCACCAAGTGTATAAGTCGAAGTATCTACCGGAAATTGTGCATACCCTTTTCGTGCCGCTTCGATAATATCTACTTTACTGAACCACGGGTCCTCCATTAAATATTTGCCGTATACCTCTCTAAAATATTGATTATAAATATCTCCATTAATTGATAACATATTCTTTTAATTTATTATTATTGTTATTTTTTATTTTTATCCAAAAAGTTGAAAATCTTTTTTGTTTTCACTTATTTTGTTGTGTTTTTGAAATTGTGCCGTTGATTTTGTCAGGGCATTGTTCAATTCGTTTGCAAATTTTTCAGTTTGAACACTGAAATTTTGTAATTTTTCATTTATTTCAGATAGCGCATCGTCCACGTGGGTAACGAATTCCGAAAATTCAGTTTTTGTAACGTATTCAATTTTTTCTGTTTCTGTTTCGGGTTCTGTTTCTGTTTCGGCAAATTCAACTTGCGGTTCGTCCTGAATATCTTCTATAGCAGTGACTTTTGAATTTTCAATGGTTATCTTTTTGCCGCCGCCGCTATATGTACCATCGGGGACTGATATTTCGTTTCCGTCACTGTCTAACTGCCAGACATCCACCCCGACCGCGAGTTCATCCATATAGCTAATTAGTATTTGGTCCCCGCCTTCGCTTTTCGCGTCAATACTGCCGAACTGCCAACCGTCCTTTTTGGCGCTCTTAATCATTAATTTAGTTTTATATTTTATCATAATTTAAAATATTATTTGTATAATTATTCATGTGGAATATAATATATTTATTATATTGGAATATTCGTTTTGTTTTTCTACTTTTATCATTTCAAAAGGAATTTCAGGACTTATACCGTTGAATTTACCCGCCTTAATTTCGTTCCACAATTCGTTATTCAAAATTTTATAGGAAACAATCCAGCTGCCGTTTTCTATTGTGGAAAATTCGGGAATATCAATTTTATGTTTGTCAGTTAAAATAAAACTCTCAAATAAAAAAGCGTATTCATTACTGAATTTGCCGTTATGGTTCAAATCTATCTTGTTTATACTACTACCATTTTTCATCATTTTGAAACATAAATTTTTAACGCTTTTTTCGTCCATTTGTACATTAAATTCCTGATTACCTATTTTTCTATAAATTTTGAAATTTGCACGAAACATTGGACCCGTTACAGTTTGTTCATCGTCGTCCAATTTGAATTGAAAATTATTTTGACTATTAAATTTCAACCATTCAGTAAGTGACGCGGGTATATTAACAAATGATAGTCCTAAGGTTTCATTGTCAATATCATTTTCGTTATAATCTATATTCAGATTTAAAAGTGGTAAATTTTCCTTTTCCATATCTATCATGTGGAATTATTATTTTTTCAATGCCAATCGACAATTTTTTGTCCGTTGGAATAATTGGAAACGTCATTTACTGAAATCAGTGTAACGTCCGCAAAATCTTCATATTTAGTAATATCAAACCCGTTAATTTCTTGAATTACCCAGACTGTATCATTTATAATAATAAATTTTCTAAAAATATCATTATCAATCAATGATTTATTTAACAGTATTTTCAATTTAATTATTTTAGTGTTTACATTTGCCTGGTCCGATAGGTATTTTTGCCAGAACCGCTCGTATATAGTGACGGGTGTATTATATTTATTAATTGCTTGGTCCATATTATTAAAAGTTTCGCGGGGTCGTCCACAAAATAATGAATAAGCAGAATCTATATTGTCTAAGGTTGTTTTGTAAACGGGGTAATCTGTAAATTGCATTGAATAATCAGTATTAGCATCGTGCATTTTTCCGAACAACCAGCACCTTGAATCATTAGCAACCTGAAAATTCGTATCTTTCGTGTATCTGTATTTATATTCTGATGGTAAAAAAAATCTGTTTCTCTCGTAAAAATTAAAAAATAAATTCATTTCAGAATCAGTACGTTTCCCGTCCTTATCTTGAAAATAAGGCAATACGAATTGATTATTATTAAAAATTGGATTTCCCCACAAATATTTGACGTTACGTTCTGCGGCTACAGTTCCTAATTTAAATATCATATTTTCCCATAATTCAACTGTATCATTATTGTTTTGGTTACCGTTATCAATTAACATTGAACCGTATGGGTTGTTTGGGTATTTTGCGTTATATTCCGTAATAAATTTATTTTCATTGTCTGCGTATTTCATTAAAAGATAACGCGGTCTTGTGCTTATTATTTCACATTTTTCAAACCAATCATTATTTTTCTTATCAACTCTATCTGTTAGGTCTAAAAACTGCGGGTTATTGCCACCATAATAGGTATTACGGGTCATTACATTTAGTGTTTTTGTTGTGGGTTCATAATGGTAGTATAAATCAAACAATTTGCCGAAGTTTATCATAAAATCTTTAATAGTCAGCGTATTAGATATCATATCTTTTAACATAATTACGTAATCATCATCGCTTGTAAATTCTAATATTCCGTTTCCATTGACTAAAAGATTAAAAGTAGCATCTGTTAGTGCGGTCCACGTTGTTCCATTATTGCTACCTTCTATTTGTGCAACGGGTTGCGGACCCGTTGCAAAATTAAATGTTAAATTACTTATACTGAAATTGTTATTTATATTCATTCCAAAAGTTCCATTTAATTCCAATTCAGCCATACAACTACTGCGCGGACCACCTGCCGTCCTGGTCGTACCTAAAAGATTAAAATAACGCCGCCCGTCAAAAGTAGAATACGTTGAAATTACATTATTGCAATATCCGTCCTGCCCATTCCATGTAGACCAATAGCCCGTATAATTACCGTAATCAGTTGCAACGGAATTTTCCAATAACAAATAACCTAACGTCCCAGCAAAACCTTGTACTCTAACATATTGAACGTTATTTGCCGTTGAAACTTGCAATATTGTTTTTACGTTCAATTTAATATTAACATTGCCGCTTCGGCGTGTTGTGTTATCATCACTTATTCTAAATTTTATATTTTCTAATGACTGCCCCGAAGTAAGCAGTTGACGTGTCGTTGGTATAGTGAAATTAATTGTTTCTGCAATACCTCGAACCGTTTTATTGACTTGTTTTGTCGATATATATATATTTTGCCAATACATGTTATCGCCTGTAAAAAAGGCGGGGTCTAAATTAACGTTATATCCTGTAAGTCGATATTCCTGTACACAACTATAATAAAGATATTTTACCATTAAAAATGGAGTTTGATATTGAATTCTAAATTCACACGCCTGATTTTCGGTAAAATTTTCGCCAACAAAACGCCCTGTCGATTCAATTGGTTTTTGCCAGAAGTCCACATCGGGCGTTACTGCAAAATCTTTAAATTCCTGTCCTAAACCATTCGTATAACTACATTCCATTTTATTACTCTCAAATTCGTTATACTCGCCTTGATAACATATAGGGTATTGTGTATGTCTTTCAAATCCATTTATAATAAAGTCCGTGAAATCTGTAATATTTTTTGTTGGCGATGTCGATTGTAAAACTTGATTAAACCTTCTTATTAAATTGTGACCCCAAAAATTGTAAAAATTATCATTATAATCTGATAAGTCGTATAAATATTTTTCAACGGAATTCCAAAACTCACCAATTCCTGAAAACAAAATCAATTCATAATTATTTCCTGAATAACCTTTTAATAATATTTCGCCTTCTATTAGCAAAATGTTATTTTGATATAATTTGTATTTGTTTTTTTGCAACAAATTAAAATTTGATTTTGAGGGCAACGAATCAAGTCGATATAAATAATTGAATATAGCGTTTGCTTCGCTTGTTTTTGGAATCTTTATAGGGTATGAATTTGATTGTTTATTTACGGCGGGGTTATTAATATCTTTAACTGCATAATTCATTAAAATAGGAATATCATTAATATCAATACTACCTATTAGGTCATTTTCGTTGTTATATATTTCTAAAACTAACATTTTATTACATATTTTTAAAATTAGTTGGAATTGAAACTTCGCACTTCAAACGTCCATTTGCAAAAATTTCATTTTCATTAAAACTTTTTGTTTCCATATTAACAAGATAAAAATCATCGTTAATTAGTAATGCAAAAGAACGCGAACGGGCAAAATGTTTAAAATTTTCTTTAAACAGTGGGTTTAATAATGCTGTTTCCAACGAATACGATATTGAAGTTTCTGAATCGTATAAGGTTGTTAAACTTGTTTTGTTTGCGTAATGATAACGAAGACCAATAATGTTAATAGGAACTCCAATTATACCGTTTGCATTGTTTTTTTCGTATGTTTTTGTTGAATTTTTATATTTCGGTTCTGCAATTACGGGTATACTGTCTATACCACCGTATAAATTCAAATAATACAGTGTGGCGTTATAGTTACAGTCATTAATAGGAATTAATAAGTGTCTATATACGTAATTTGTTAAATCATTAGACCTTCGCCAGTGTATATAATGACTTTCAGTTGAATAGATAGTCCCCGTAAATGTATAATTGTAGTTTGGGTTTCCTGTATAGTAATTAGAAACTGATGTATCGAGTCTTATTGTTACCGTCCCCGTATGATAAGCGTTGTATATGTACGGTTTTCCGACAATATAGTAATTACTTATCGGCGCAATAGGTGCTTCGGGTTTAATGCCTTCGGTGCTTGTGACCCTTAATATCGGTTCTAAATTATATGATACATCGATTGTTTCTAATAGTACGCTATTAACATATATCTGAAACGTTTTGTACGTATCTGAATTCATTCTATTTGAGTTTATACGTATAAATTCATCTGTTATACGCACGTTATTAAATTGTTGAATTATGATATCTGTAATATCTACTGCTTTTGTGCCACTTAAAATATAAGTCTGTCCGCTATATATGGTATTACCGTTGAATCGTATATCAAAATTTCTGTAGCCAGGTCCGGTAACGTTAAATGTTATAGGTTTTTCTAAATTGAACATATTTTAAAAATTTGAATTTATTGCAGTTATTTTGTTGGAATTTTCACACTCTTTTAAATCATTGACAACAAGAACGGGTTGCATTGAATTTACGGCATCAACATCAAACCCTTCAATTTGAACGCCTTGCGTTTGGTCGATAAAGTCGGGGAGTGGTGGTATTTCGGGTGGTGCTGGTGGCGTTACATTGATTGCTGGTGGTGCGGAGCCGCCCTTCTTTTGTGGTGCTTCTACTGATAATATTTTTTTTACATTTGCCATGCCTGCTGCTATAGCTGCGGCACTTGCGGCAATACCAAGCGCGGGACCTACTACCGGAATTGCTGACATGCTTGAAAATGCACTTGTTGCTGATTTTAGGGTCTCTATTGAAGTTTGAGCGACTGCCAAACCCTTATACACATCATTATGTTCGCCCATCAGCGTTCCAAGCGAATTAACAAGGTCGCCACTTATTGCAAGTGAATGGTCTGCGACTTGTTTATCTAGTTCCATTTGAAATAACGCTTGTTTTTGCGCTTCTATACCTTCTAATTGTCTAATTTTATTAAGTTCCTCAACTCGTTTTTGTCCGTATATAGTGCGGAGTTCGGTCATTTTTTGTTCCCATTTTTCCTGTTCCTCCAATTGCTTTTGTTTCTCTAATTCTAATCGTTCCATTTCTTTTTCAGCATCTGCAATTCGTTTTTCCTCCGCAATACGTTCTATTTCAATTTGTTTATAGTGGATATCCCATTGATTTTTTTCATATAATTCATTGATTTGTTGCAAATAAATTTGTAACGCCTCCAATTCCGCACCATCAGCGTTTTCAATTTCAGATTTAATTTGTTCAATTTGTTGAATTAAAATATTTTGCGTATCTGTTAGTGTTGTCATTGCGTCCGTTGCTAATGCCTGATTCAGACGTTGTTGGTGCGTAATAGTTTCAGATAATATCCTATTAAGATTCTGACTTATATTATTAACGGTATCCTGATATAATTTTAACGCTTCTTGTGCTGCTATTTCTCGTGCTCGTTTTGCATTTTCATATGCTTTTTCGTTTGCGATTCGTTTGTCTTCAATCATTTTAAGTTCGGCATCTCTCGCTCGTTCCGCTTCTTTAATTTCGGCGTTTCGTTGTTCTTTAATTAATTGGAGGTTTTTTTCGTTGTATTTAACACGTAATTCGTTTGCAGCATCCAAGTTACCGCGTTTTGTTTCCAATTCGATAAGTTTTGAAAGTTCCTCTCGTTCCATTTCTAAAACTTCAATATTAGAAGCGCCATTAACGCGCATCGTGTGTGCCTGCAATTCTATTGCATCATTTAGTTCACTATATTTTTGCTTTTGGTCATCAAGTTTTTCGATTACTTTTTGTCGTGCTGCTGCTTCTTGTTCTAATACCTTTTTTTGGTCTTCTGATTGTTCTTTTGACTTTTTGAACAAATTCATAACTACTTTTGTAAGTGCTATTATAGTAGTAATTCCCGTTATTATTGCGGATAGTGGGTTGGCGCTTAAAGCAGCGTTAAGACCCTTGACTCCTCCGGTCATTATTGGTAACAATGCAGAAAAAGTCTGTCCAATGGTTCCGGTAGTTCCTAATGCCGAACCGAGTGAATTTACGCTACCCCTGGCTTTATCAATTGTTGCAATGGTAGAACCAAGCGAACCACTTACATTTTTTGCGCTTTTATTCAGGTTTTCAAGATTTTTAACAGCGTTAGACGTGTTTAAATCCACTTTACCATTTGTATTTTTTATTGCAGTGGCGGCGTTTTTCGCGGACTTGTTTAGTGTATCTACATTGCTAACTGCTCCGCTTGTTTGCACATTGATTTCTATTGTTTCATTTCTATTTGCCATCTTAAAATTGATTTGTTGCCGTTTTATTTTCGTTTTAAGCGACTTTTGCCTTCGGGTCGGTATCTTTAACCACCCATTGAAAAAAGTTGCTTATAAATGCTTTATTTTTCATTCCCTTATTATTTTTTGAAAATTTTCACAAATATTTTCACATATATTGTCGATTGATACAGTAGATAGATAGTGTTTGCCGTTGTTAATACTATCATTGAAGGTTTTTAAATTCCCAAAATGATATTTAAAATAATCTGCTAATGTTATTTTAATTTTATTGCCTTCAATTGAATAACCAATACTATTTTTTAGGTTGCCTGTTTTTGTTTTAACATTCTTTTTAAAATAATCTACAATAACATTTCCTATATTATTTAATTCTATTTTGATTGTATCTTGTAATTTCATTTTTTCCGTTGCGCTTGTTTGATTCTGTTATTTTGTTCTATTTTTTTATTCGTGTGTTCGGTTTTTTCGTATATGTATTGAACGTAATGTAGGTATTCCTGAAAATCTAAATCATAAACTTGTTGAATGTTTAGTCGAGTCATTTCAATAACACGTTCTATCATTATTAAGTCGCCGAACTTCTTTTGAAAATTATCTTGTTTTGATTCATTGTTGTTATTTTCTATTATTTTACCGAATGTTTGTTCAATAACGCTAAAAACAAACTGTTTAAAAAAAAAACTATACTTGCGCCGTCCAAAATTGACATGTGTCTGTTAATATTTTCTTTTAATTGTAATAAGTCATATCCATTGTTGAAACGCTGACCGTTTGGAATTAGTATAGTTGCTAATATTGAAGGCAAACACTCGCTATTTTCTCTCAAAACATTCATGAACGTAATATATTGGTCGGTCGTAATATCGAATTCGCCACGCAAAACGTTATATTTTAAACCAATACTATAATTTGTTCCATTGATACTATATGTTTTTTTTAGTTTATTTGCATTGAAATTTTTTAAGTTATTAACTTGTGTTAATAAACAGTTGAATGTTTTAATATCTAAATTTAATAAATCTTCTTTTGGAATTTCATATATTACGGACATTGCATCTAAAACCGCGTCAGTGGTTGCGTTCTCTATATCAATTTTATTTTTTATTGATTCGTATTTAGCAATTGATATGTTTTCCCATTTGCCCTTATTTAACAAGTCATTCAATTCTTTTTTTGTCATTTTCTATTTGTTGTTATTATATTTATTTTAATCATCGTCACAATTGCAGTCACTACCATTATCAATATCATAATCGGGAATCATAATGTTATAGTGAGGGCAATTATTTGATAATTCAAATGCAATAGATATTTCCCCGCTCACTGAAACATTAATATCTGCGTTGGTCTGTTTCCTGAATGTTAGGTTGTTAATATGATTATTTTGCGTAAATATTCTGAATCCAACATCGCGTATTTTATCAAAAATCTGTTTTATTACGCTTATTCCGGTAGATATGATTTCAGTTTCATTGTCTTTTTCAGGATTCAACAAATCATTATATACAAAACGAAAACGCGCTATTGCAACCGTTTCATATATATCTATTCCAACGAATTGATTATATACGTTTGAATAGATTATATCTTTTTCAGGTATTTCGTTCGTATAAACCGTTTCGACAAGCGGATGTTGTTCAATTATCAAATTTAGATAATTAACAAGCTCCATAAATGATAGTTTGCCGCTTATTCTATTTAAAATTTTCATTTTTTCCATAATTGATATTGTGTTTTTGGATAATAATTAGGTATTAAAGTATGTACGTATTGTGGAACGTGCAAACAGGGTATATTGCAGTTCGGTAAATCTTTAACAAGTTTTTCCCTTATAGATTTTAAATAATTGATAAGACGTTCAATATATAAATCGTAATTGGTTTTGTACCAAGCGTTCACTTGACGTATTTCTGAAAATGATTGTAATGTATTAAATGTTTCGCTTGAATTTTGTTTTAGACCACTGTTAGACGTTGAAAATGTTAATGGAACGTTACAATGTAAGGGAATACCATACACGAATAAAAATGCTATATAATCGGTTACTATCTTATTGTAAGCGTCATATGTTTTTAAGTGTATTTTATTTGTTTGAATCAGTTTTTGTAAATATTCAGCGAGACAGTCACCTAATACGTTGCTTATAAGTTCATCCTGAATGAATTGCATTGATATTGCAATATGTTTTGAATGTAGATTAAAATCTACAAACGAATTATCTTTTAACCAAGATTCGTCTATTAACCACGTTGCGCGAAATATGTTATTTTTTTTCATAATTTTCAAATGTTAAGGGAATTATTTTAAGAAAATCAGCACCTAATATACTGTTAAACAAGTTTTCAACTACTTTTTGTTTTGGTAAAATTCGTAATCTGTTAAAAAGCGTTGCCGCATCGAAGAAGTTTTGGTCTTGAAAACCGCTACTGACGGGCAATCCAGCGATAATAGGGTTACAATGAAAACTACAAAACAAATCATTACGTGCTTGTTCATAAATGGTTGTATATCTGCTGTCTAAATTGTCAGGACTTAATTTATCTATTTCAATCGATTCGTCGTCACTCAGTCCTAATACCGCAAAACGACCCGCCGTTCCACTCCCTGAAAAAGTTTCCCGAAAAGAAGTTGCTACGTCGTGCATATATTGTGCGTCTTTAATTCTATTTGTTTTTAATTTAATTAGAGTTGAAGCCGAAAAGTTATTGTCAATTTCTGCTAACCTATAGTGACAGATTTTGATTAAAAGTTCGCAGCTTGACAATGCACTAAAATAATCGGGTTTTGGGTAAATAGACGTTTTAGAGTCGTTTTTGTAATAAACAAGTCTTATATCGTCCGTAACAAATTCTTTTGGGTCATATATTGATAATGACGGTATATCTTTTGGAACGTATTTAAGGTTTTTAACGTCCTCTAAAATATAAGCGGTTTTTTCGTCGGGCGATATTCTTATAATTGAAAATGGAGTGTGCATTATTTCAATTATTTGTCCTAATACATTGAACTTTAACTGTATAGCGCAGCCTCCAAATACCCATAAATCGTCTATAACAAATTTAATCGTGTCATCAAGGTTTTCATTTTCACTATTAATTTTGTTTAAGTAGTTGCCGCTGTTTATTATCATTTCTGAACCATATGTATAATCTTGTGCCGCATTGATTAATGAATTTAAAATTGCATTGTTATTTTTTATATCAAGAAGGTATTGTGGAAAATCATTGTCAATGCCAAAACTCACGAATCGCTTGTCCCGCCTTATATGTTCCATTGCCAACGCCGGGGAAAATGACTTTAAATCCGGTCTATCTTGTATACTACTAAATTGAAGTTTAATCATATTTTCCATAATCTTAATTATATTTTAGTATATTCAATTATCGCCCTAAATGGTCTGTTTTGCATTGGTGCGCCTGTCACTTGTATATTAACGCTGCCATTGTTTCCTATAAAACAATTGGTCTCTTCATTCGTTTGTGTACGCCTAAAGCCGAACGGCACAAATAATACACTTGTTGGATGCACGCCGCCCGAAATAGAAATAACAGTTTCAATGTTTGCTATAGTACCAGGCGTGACGGTTGCATCGTTTGTTGTGGCAGTCGTGCCGTTAAAAACGCGTCTATATATTGGTTTGCCGTCTACCCACAATTTACCCGTAATATGTTCCGAAGTCGAAAAACCTTGTTCCCCGACCATATTCCAATTATTAATCCAGGTATTACTGCTTATTCCGCGAATCCATTGTGCCTTCGGACTGTTTCTTTTTGTCATTAACACGTGTGCTGCTAAATTACCATTTTCGATTGTACCGCCATGACTTACTAATTCAATGCTGCAACCCACTCCGTTGACATCGTAGTCGGTTGGCATATCGGAAAAACCGAAACTGTTTATCGAAGCTCCTGAGAGGAAAAATGACCCGCAACCAAGTTGCAAAACTAAATCTAAAATAGTGTCGGCAGTACCAATATCATCAGGAGTCAATAGGTTTTGTTCTTTTAACATATAGTTTTCTTTAACGTATGTTTCCAAGTCAATGATATTTTGTGCGTTGTTTTCAATATCTTGCATATTGGTTTCAACTTGAATATTTAAATCAGTTATATCAATTGCGTTTGATTCAACTTCAATTTTTAAATTATCAATATTATTTTCATTGATTTCAACTTGCGCTTTTAGTGTGTCAATATCGTTTTCGTTGGTTTCAACTTTTATCTTTAAACTATCTATATCATTTGCGTTTTGTTCAATATTTGTTTCGTTGTTTTCAATATCATTAATAAGCGCTGGAATTGTTATATTTTCTATAAAATCAATACGTTCTAATTGATTATTAAGTTGCTCGTTTGTGTTAAATAAACCATTTTGAATATTGTTGTAGTTCGTTTCGACGGACGCAACACGCGGAACCAAATTTAATAAAGTGTTATCTATATTGTTTAGTTGTGTTGTGTGACCCGCTACAATACTGCTAATATTCGTAATTGCATTGAAATTACTGTTAATATCTTGTTGCAATTCTATAATATTATTTTCAATTGTATCTATTCCAAAAGTGGTTTTATCTATTGTTTTTTGAGTGGAACCATCATATGAATCCCCTGGAAAAATAAGCGGTTCAGGGTTCGGCATCGAAGTTGGTTTATTCCATATGTAGTTTGGATTCGTGTTGTCGGCACTGTTCCAATCTGATTGTATTGTTTCGCCACAAGGTTCAATATGACAATTTAACAACGCTAATTTTGCTTTTTCGTCACTTGTAAATGACTCTTCGGAGAGTCCCAAACCCGCAACCTTATCTACTTTTGTATTTAATTCATTGTTAATTAGTGTTATATCATCTTGAATATTCGTAATATTGCTTTTGTTAATATCATTATCAATTTCTAATAATGATATTTTGGTTGCATTTGTTGTAATATTGCCCTCCGCGACACTAATACGCTGGTCTTGTAACGCCTCGTTTGTCTGCAAATTACCTATTATTAAATTTTGATTTTGAACGCCGTTAATTAGGTTGTTTATTGAATTGGTATTTGCATCAATTTTAGTATCGTGTACCGCGTCCGTTTGTTCTAACAACGTTAATCGATTATCTTGTTCTATATCTTTATTTTGAATATTCAAAATATTGTTGTTAATAGTTGTTATTTGCGTTTCTAAAACAACGTCCGCTTGTTCTAACTGCGTAATTTTAGTATCTTGTTCAATATCTTTTGTATTGATATTCAAAATATTGTTGTTAATAGTTGTTATTGCAGTGTCTTGTTCAATATCTTTATTTTGAATTGAAACAATATCATTTTTTGCACTATTTAAGTCAGTTAAAATGTTTTGTAGTTGAGCATCGTTTGTAACGTCCTTATTTTCCAACAAAAGAAGTCTGCTATCTTGTTCAATATCTTTATTTTGAATATTGTTTATTGTTGAATTGATAGTCGTAATTTGTGTGTTTTGGTTATCATTTACGGTTTTTATACCAACAATATCATTTTTCGCAATATCTAATTCATTTGTAAGGTTTTGTATTGACGTGGCGTTGTTATTTAATCTTGTGTTTTGCACTGCGTCACTCGCTTCTAAAGCAGCAATTTTATCATTTTGACTTATATTTGTATTGATAATCGTTTGTATTGAAGTTTCGGCATTTGTTAATCTGTTATTTTGCAATAAGTCACTTGTTTCTATTGCCGTCAATCTATCATTTTGAACGTTATTTACATTCTTTATTAGTGCAATTTCGGATGTGTTATTTTCAATTGCGTTTTGTTGAATATCATTAACATTTTTGATATTATTTATATCATTCATTGCGTTTTGTAAATCGTCTTTAATATCAGTTAATAGCAAGTCATTAGAAGTGTCTTTTGTTTCTAATTCCAGGAGGCGCGATTCGTGGTCATCTGTCACTCCCAAAAGTGAGCAACAATTTCCTCCAATTTTAAAGTTAGGTCTGCAGTCCATTTTGTTTATTTATTATTAAGTTATTTTATTTCTATTATACCTCTCGCAACAATCATTATATCATAACCATTGCAAGTTATTTTAGTGCGTGGTATGTAGTCAATATCAAACATACCAGGCGATGTATCTAAATCAGTTGTCAAATAGTAGTTGTAACGTCCCGAAGGCAAACAACAAGAGTCAATTTCAAATACAAACCACAACGGACAATTTAATTGCGTATCAATGACACACACACTGAAACTATCCTTACTTAAACCGTCTTTTAAAATAAGGTTATATTTTTCATAACGTTTTAATACGTTGCAAGGCATGTATAATTTTTCGTTTCTATTATAGTGAATCATACCGTATATAGTATTTTATTGTTATTATTTTGAATATTATCAAACTGATATTTTTGATATCCATTATAAGATAATAATAATGATATTACTATATCATCGTGTTTATCCGAAGGAGCGCCAAAAGCAACACTACCATTATCTTTATAGGTGCATTGAAAATGGTTCATTTCGTCAATTATCAATTTGTTGTTTGGTAATATTATTTTATTCTTTTGAATTGCAACTACAAACGCTTCTATTAGTTTTCTTTTGGTTTTTGTGCTTGTATAAAAGGAATCAGGGTAACAACCGTTATTTTTCAGTAGTTCCAAAAATACATAACCTAAATTATTTGATTCAATATTGAAAACTGATATTCGTTTTTCATTATCTTTATATAGTTGCGTTAAAAATTGAATTTGTTGCGTTTGTGTTTTATCATTGAACCGTTGAAAATAGACAAGTCTACCGTTTTCGTCAAATGCCGTAACAACGGTATAATCTTGTTTAGTACCACTCGCAACGTCAATTCCAAAATATAAATTTTTTGCGTTCTTGAAATAGTAGTCAATGTTATAATCGTGTAAAACGTGTTCAAAATTACCGAAAATTGAATTTTCCATAATTAACCACTCACCAAGATATTCACTTCGGAAAATAGCGTCTGGTGTGGTTTCTTGAATATTTAACAGTTCTTTTTTATTTTCAGGAATTTCAAATATTTCTGAATATTTTTTAGACCAATCAAATACAATGTTATTTTCATTAATATAATTCTTATAAAAATAACCGTCACGATATCGCGGGGTGCTTGCTAATATGATTAATGGCTGGTGGGCTATAGTCCACGGAATCACATACATATTGTAGATTTCATCTTGAATAAAAGCAGATTCGTCAATAACCAACAAATCGCGTATTGTGTAACCTCGTAAATTAGTAGTTTTTCCACTTGAAAATAATTGTATTCTGCTGCCGTTAATAAATTCGATGAAGTGGAACGACTCGTTACTTTTTGTGACTAATTGCCCACACTGCGCAATGATTTCCTTGTGCATTTTTACAACCGCTGAATTATCGATTGACAAATAACCCACGCTTGTATTAGGTTTCGATAAGCAAAATTTAATCATTTGCGCTCTTAAAGTAGTGCTTTTTGCAAACAATTGACGCGGAGCGAGTATAACAATACGTTTTCCACGATACGTGTCTGTTTTTAACATACCGTCAATTACTGTATCAAAATCTTTTTGATGCTGATAACGCTGATATCCGCTATATAAGTGTATTTTATTCATATACCAACTGTATTTGATTTTGTTTAAGGTTATTTTGATTGTCATTGTCGATAACTCCGCAAATTCGGGCTTGAAGTTTTAAGACTTCTATCGCGTCCTTGTATCTGTTTACCGTCATTGCTTCGGTATATATTCGTTCACATTTTGCCACAAAATATGTAATTGATTTTTCTAAATTTTCGTTTGTTTCCAACAACTTCAATGCACTCCTATACCACTCCGTTACTGTATTTGCACGAATAACGGAATATTCCGAAGCAAGAAGTCTACCCACCTCCATGCGTGTTTTACCTTCTAACAACCATTCACAAATGACCCCGATTATTTTGGTGCGTTCATCAGCGGTTTTACGGTTGCGTTTTTGGGTTGTGGCAACTTCTTTTGTTTTCGTTGTTTTTGTTTTCATATTCTTTACAAATGTTATTCAAATGTTCTCAAAATGATTTTTAGATAGTTTTTAGACACTTTCGCGGTGCGAGTGGTAGGTCATATCGTCCAGCGCCGGAAAATTGAAATTTTGCACTTAAAACCGTAAAATTTTGGGTTTCGTTCAAAACATTTCCCGGACCGACACTTAGACGGACTATCCTAAACTTTTTATCGAAAAAAGCATGGCTATTTCTTTTTCAATTTTTTATTTTGATTTTCAACTTTTTCAACCGTTTCAACTGTTTCAGTTTCAACTTTTTCAGTGGTTGTTTCAACTTTTTTTGTTGTTTCATAATTGTATATCCATTGCAGACAAACATTAGGAAACAACCTACCACCGCACGTGGAACAAGGTTTTTCGTTTCCGGTGACTTCGGAATATACGGACGCTATAAAGTCCAATTCTTGACTATTTAGACCGTAACGCCTTATTTTCCACGTTTCAAGTTTTTGCTTATATTCCACTAAATCTTTATATACTTTTTCAGTTGGAATATGATTTAGAGATTCGTAATGATTCATATATTTTATATTTTATTTAAATTTTTTAGCACTTATATTGCCTTTTGCGTATCATGTGGAAAACATTCGTTCCAATTTACCCAAAAGTTTATAACATATCATTGAAAATGCACTGCATATTGACGCGATTACGATTGCATTTAAGACGTTATTCTGATGATATATAGATAATATAAGCACGCACCAAAAACATATACACAAATGACACGAAAAAGGTCTGGGTAAATTTTCTATATATCTAATACCGCAGCGGTTTATTTGTTTCTTTTTATATTGCCAAAAGTGACGGTATTTGTAGCGGAGGTATAATTTCGCAAGTTCCGAAACAAAATCAGTATAATAGCAATATGTTATTGCAAATGTTATTCCAAAATAAAGTAAAATGTTGTTATTCATAATTTTATATTAATATTATTTGAATTTTAAATTTTCGTTTCATTTTCAACAAAATCTTGTATGTTACCAATCGGAATTTCGGTATTTTTCCACGTTTGGTATTTGTAATTAATTGCACTTTTAGGTAACGCTATTTGCCTGCTTATCATACTTTTTACGTATGCAAATAGTTTGTTAGGATGAATCTTTAATAGTTCCAACAAATATTCCTTTTTTTTAATTAATTGAAGGGTTATTTCAGAAACTATATCATCAGTGTCTAACCACGTGTTTATTAGTCCGTTACTATTTTTCTCAAAAACAACTTTTTCTACATATTTAATTGAATGTAAATAAGTTATAACGTCGTTTGGGTCTGTACATTGTTCTATTGCCTCTGGCGTTGGTAGTATGTAACCTTTTTCGTCTGTATATGTTTTTATTATCAGTGTTTTATATTATTTTATACAATCAAAATTGCATTTTTATATTATTTTAATTTTTTGTTATTCTAAATTGATTTTTTTTAAATTTTTTTTCCAATAACTATAAACTTTTTCTTTTGTGTATGTAGGGTCGGGGTAATTTTTTTGAATTTTCCACGTGTTATTATTGTTATGATACAAATCTACATTATTTTTATGTATGGAATACATACATTTTTTTTTGGGTTCAATTATCAAAATACGAAAATCAATACAATTAAGTTTTTTATAATTTTGTTGAAAATAATCGATTTTGTTTTGGGCAACCCATATATCTGCGTCGTTTTCTCGTGTGGGGTCCTCTCTACATTTAATATCTAACAGAATATTCCCATTAGGAGTTGTTATAATGCCATCAAATCTATCATATTGATTTTGGGTATAGGTTACTGTATATTTTTTCCACTTATCAATATATTTTTGAAATATTTCGCGTCCACGATTTTCGTGGTAATTTGTGTATTCAGCGTGTGTTTGAAAATTTTTGTTTGTCATATTGCATATATTATTAAAATAATAAATAGATGCAATTTTGAAAATGTATTGGAATGATATTTTTTTTTGAAATTTTAACCTCCCCTGGTGGCGTTGAAATAAAATTGTTGGTGGTAGATAGATAATATTAGGTCCTGGAGGCGTTAATATGATACAAAAAAGGGGGCTGTTTCAAAGAGCCCCCTTTTGTTTGTGGAATAATTGATTATTGCCACGTAATTAATTCCCTGTTAAGTGGTATTGTATAACGCCCTGCCCTTTTTCCTAATATATAATAATTTTGCGCAATTGTATTGCCAAGAAATTTACAAAATATTGTCTTAATATATGATAGTTGTGTGGCCATTGAAATATGGGTAGGGTCTACAATATTATCAATACTTTTTTGTTTCCATTCAATTTGAATATACATATGTTTGTATTGGTATTCTAATTCCTTTTTATAATCAAAAGAATCTTTTAAGATACCTTCGGGATGTTTGAGAAACAAAAAATATACAGACTTTATTAACGGTTCCATTTTTATTTCTAAATTATCATAATCAGTTAGGAAAATTTTATTATTTTCAGTAATTAACATTCTACTTAATCTATATATTTTCCATTCCGTGCAATAATACATTCCGTTTTCAAGTTCAAACCCTGACAATGTACAATAACTTGAACCCTTGCTACATTTATAATAGACACAATTGGAACACATTTTGGCTGGCTCTAATCTGCTATAAAATTCTATTTTATTGATATTTTTCATGTGTTTAGATATTATTTGTTTTTGAATTTATTTTGTAAAACGCTCGGTATATTCGATATAATCTTCTGGGTCGGGTTTATCAAATGGCGGTTTAAAGTATAATCTTTTTTTAGGGTCCTTTTTCATTGCAGCATAATAATATATTGCTGGACTACCTTCGCCATGTGGTTTAATTTCTATTCTTTTAACGCCGTTTGTTTCATTGAATATACGGACTTCAGAAATATATTGTTTAACAATTTCTTTGATTTCGGAGTCTGTTTTAATGATAGATTTTGCAACTTCTTCAATATTTTTAGGACTTTGGTCTCCTCCGTCTTTAAAAAAATGATGATAATCTTCTTTTTTATTTTCGTATTTTTTCAATTGAATATTAAGGTTATGTATCATATCTGTTAATACGTTATTCTTATTTATCATTGCTTTTTGGTCTTCTTCTAAATCGGGTAATATAAAAGCGCGTTTTTCTGCATACGTTCTATTTTTACTACTTAATTTTTTTATTGCGTCTTCTATTTTCAATTCATATATTTTTTTGTTATTATCAATTTCAATTTGTTTATCTTTGATTTCGTTTTCAATTCGTGTTTTATCATTTTCGTTTGACTGTATTAAATTTAGTGCGTATAATTTTTTTGTATATTTCCAAACTAAAAAATCGATTACGTTAATATTAATAGCGTCTGGGGCGTTACATTTTACTTTTGATTGTCGGGGGTCCCAACTATTACCACAACTATAACGCATCCTGGGTTTTAATGGAATTAAAAAACCATTACAACAATTACATTTAATTAATCGATGTGAATAATATACAATTTTTGATTTCGTTAAATTTTTATTATTTGCGTTTCTTATTTTTTCACATTTATCAAACATTTCTTTTGATATTATTGCGGGGTAGGTGCGGGAATGGAATGTTACTATTTTGTCATTAATTAAAATTTGTTTTTCCACACTTGGAATACCAGCATATATCGGGTTTCTTAATATATTTGCAAGTGTACTAAATTCTAACTTAATAGATGGGTATTTTATTTTAATTTTATCATATAAAATACGTTGCCCTATATTACCCTGGGAGTAGATTGAAAATATATCATATATACATTTTGACTCCACGGGGTGCGGTACAAATTGTGTATCATGTAGAGTTTCAACTTCAATAATGATATTATTAACTTTATTTTGTCTTTTGAAGGTATACCCGAAGGGACGTTGCCCACCGGTGTAACATTGTGCCGCTCGTTTTGTTTTTTTACCGGTTTTTATTCTCTCTATACGTAACAGTCCCTCGTATTCTGCAATTGCACCAAAATTAGCATGAATAATTATTGATTGTGGTGATTCGTTTTGTGTTATATTAAGTATCGGTTGACTTTTTGATATAAAATTTATTTTTCGTTTCAGAAAAAAATCATCACGTAAGTTTAAATATTCTTTTACGTTTCGTACAAGTCTGTCAAGTGAATATACATAAACAGACTCGATTGTGTTTTGTGGAGAGTCGGTTAAAGCATCTAACTTTTTGATGGTTGGACGTTTCAAAAGTTCCAACTTGGTTGCAGACTCTCCGCCGTCTGATTCGATTATTTCTAATTGTTCCAACGTATAACCGCCGTGCTGGATGGCGTGTTCTATTAGTTCGGAACGTTGCCCCTCAATAGAATTCTTCTCAAACTGCGAGTCGCTGCTAACTCGAACTATCAAAATAGCTCGTTTTGTACTGCCACTGTCGGGGGCTCCCGTCTCTACTGCGCTACTATTCTTTACGCTGTGTCGATTGTCGATTACTTTTTTCATTGTTATTAACTTTACCCTTTATACGTTGGTTTTCGGAAAAGGTTACATTACGGACAATATACCTTACAATATTTATAGATATATATTATGAATTGTCCAAATCTAAAACCCACACTATATCCCAATTCCAGCAAAATGATATGCAAATATTTTGAATATCATCAAAATATTATTTAACTTTTATTATGATTTTTTAACATTTTATTGAAATGATTACAATTTTGATACGATTGTACGCTATAATCTATACCATATATATAATGTATATAATGAAAATATTGAATGAAATATTTCATATTCCAATTGAACAAAAAAAGTTCTGACAAAAAAGTTCTGACAAAAAAAGTTCTGACAAAAAAAGTTCTGACAAAAAAAGTTCTGACAAAAAAAGTTCTGACAAAAAAAGTTCTGACAAAAAAAGTTCTGACAAAAAAAAAGTTCTGACAAAATATGAATTTTTGCCACTTTTAACGCTCCGTGGAGGCGTTGAAATAAATTTATTTGGTAGTTGGTAGAATATATCCGCTTCTAAATGCGTTAAACCTTCAAATCATCCTCTCAAAATTTCTTTTATAGCGTTCACATGTAATTTTACGATATTGTCGAATCCTATATTTGAATTTAGGTAGATACAGTCCTTTTCGTTCGTCATAAAAAGGTTTTCAGTTAGTACTGCGGAACAAATGGTATTTTTCAATATGTAAAAATCATTTTTGAACTTGTTGCGTATTGGTATATTGTCGGGTTGTAATATCTTTTGGGCGTTCCTGTGGAATATATCCGCGAACTTATCCGAAGGCGTGTTACCTTTGACGGTATGAATCTCCCAGCCGCGGGGAGTGGGAGTTGTAAAAGCGTTCAAATGTACTGATACTAACAACGTGTTATTTGTTCCGAACTGTCTAGATATTTCATTTGCACGACGCGCCCTCTCTATAAGTGGTACATCTGAATCTTCGGGGACTAATATGATAGTGTCGGTGGGTAGTGCCTTGTTAATAGCGGTTGTTATTTTTCGGTTATAGGACCATTCAAAAATTTGTGGCGTTGTTCCTGACTGCCAAACGGGACTCCTTTTGCCTGGCGTGTTGTTGCCGTGTCCGTTGTCTAATATTATTTTCATTTGTTTTTTTTTCCTATCATGTGGATTCATTCTATTTTGGAATATCATTTTTTGTGTGTATATTTAGAGTAATATTAATTTTAAAAAAAAAATATTATGTTTGTAAATAAAAATGAAAATCAAACCTGCGAGAACAATAGTAACAAGGGTTTGTCGGTAGCCGAAAACGGTAAAAAATGTGGTAGTTGTAGAGAAACTACCGTTGAAAATGAGTTCCACAATATAAAAAAGGTTGTTGTGGAAATTTGTGAGGACTTGACGGAATTAGAGAGCGAGTCATTAAAGGAAAGCGTGGTTTTCCTGGTAGTAGGTGAACCATATTTTGAAGTTAATTTAAAACTTCAATGTAAACAAGTGTATGACTTGATTTTTGCTTGTTCAAACGCCCAAAAAGCAATATACGAAACAGCAAAAATTTTAAATTATACTTGTTGTCAATTATCTGAATGGAAACTATCATTAGCGGCCATTTAGCGGAGGTTTTAAGGTGGTATACTTTTTTGAAAGGTTGTAAAAAAAGTAGTCTAAATGACAAAAGATACGAGGAGTTATTAATTAATCATTTTAATTTAGAACAATGAAAAAGTAGAAAATAATTAAAGAAAACCTCCCGCTGTTAGTGTCGGGAGGTTTTTTTTTGAAGTTATTCCAATAGGCTTTCTTGAAATTTCTCTAACATTATTTTATCATTATCCGATAATACAACTGAAAAACGTTGTTCTATCCTTTTAATTAGACCATTAATAGTGGATTGTTCGACTATACATGGTTTTTCCCTATAATATTGTTTAATCATTTCTTCAATTGGAATATTTTTTGCGTCATTATTAGTTTCAATTGGTAACGTTTCGGGTTGTTCAATATTTTCAGTTACATTATTGATTTCATTCGTTGGAATATCTACATTATTGGTTTCGGTCGTTGGAATATGTACACTGTTAGTTTCAATTGATAACGTTTCAGGCTGTTCAATACTATCAGTTGGAATATGTACATTATTTGTTTTGGTTGTTGGAATATGTACACTGTTAGTTTCAATTGGAGTTGTTTCAATTGTTGTTTCAATTGGAGTTGTGCCACGAATCACCCAATAACCTAATTTATTAATTTTTCTTTTGGTGGTTGCCCTGCTCGTTTCAATTATATTATATTTTTTCATAAGTTCGGTTTTTGTTAGTGTTTCAATACCATTTGTATATAAATAATCTTTTTGTCGTTTTCCATTTGTATTTGAAACTCGTGTTTCACTTGTTTTTGTAGGTTTCATTTTCTTTTGTTTTTCATGTGCATATGTAGGTTTCATTTTTGATATTTCTTTTATTTCTGCTAATTCCTTTTTGGTTTCTACTAATTCCTTTTGAACATCCATAACCTCCTGTGATAGTTTTTCAACTTGTTTCAATAGAATATTAAATTGTTCCTCCATTGAAGGAGTTTTTATAGGTTCAATATTTACACTATTAGTATCAGTTGGAATATATATACTATTAGTTTCAATTGAAGGTAATTCATTTTCAGTTGGTATATTCATTTGTTGTTCAATTGAAGGTGGTATATATTCAATTGTTACAAATTCATTATTTTCATATTCTATTGAATATTCATCACGTTGCGAAGGTATACGTCGTTTTCTTTTAACACTCGAAGGGTTCACAAATTTATCTAAATTTGTCATATTCAATTGTTGTTTCATAAATTCAAATCTTGCTATATTTGATAATGATTTCCATTCATTGAAATATTTTTTATCTACTTTTATGTAGTAAATGAAATTGAAGACAATATATTCAGGATGATTTTGTATTCTAAGTATAACACTTGCTTTTTTACGAAGTTTCGGTAATTCAGTATCTATAGCGTTTTTGTGAATGTTTGCTACTAATACTAAAAAACCTGTATACGATTCATTATCTTGAATATTCCAATCATCAAACAGTTCAATGTTTTCTTGTTTGGGTAATTCATTTTCAATGTAGGATGCTAAATCTATCAATTTGATTCCACTATCTACATATTTTCCGCTTTTTTTATCAAAAAATCTAATCATAACACTAATATTTTTTTATTTTATATTAAACATACATACTTATACGGAAAATACAAAAAAATGTTACATTATTTTTCAAAAAATTTCGTTGGAATGATAAAAATATTTTTTATATGTCCCGTAACATATGTTATTACTTGAATACAGGAATATTGAAAATTCAATTGAAATTATTCAATTTTTTCAAAATTTTTAAAATCACATGTTAAAAAAAACTGGCCCAGCTCTGGACCAAAAACAAACCTTGTTCTGGGCCCAGTTTTTTTTTTTTTTTTTTTTTTTTTTTTTTTTTTTTTTTTTTTTTTTTTTTTTTTTTTTTTTTTTTTTTTTTTTTTTTTTTTTTTTTT
>Ga0099364_10003245_pt1 | contig 25327 bp, 42 predicted proteins | sample TergutTh196P3_FD_73070 | JGI IMG/M metagenome (GOLD analysis project Ga0099364, IMG submission 73070) | Microcerotermes parvus P3 segment gut microbial communities from Pointe-Noire, Republic of the Congo - Th196 P3 | ecosystem: Host-associated > Arthropoda: Insects > Digestive system > Gut ...
CACCGCCGCTACAACGCTAGTCGTCATTGACACGCTTACCAACACTTTCTCGGAAATTACGGGCTTGCCGTACAGACTTTACACCGTTTTCCAACTCGTCGGCACGAAATTGTATGTGGGAAGTCGGAGCACCTCCGCCACCACCTTGGTAGTAATTGACACGACAAATGACACGTTCACGGAAATAACGGGGTTGCCGAGCCGTTTTTACGGCGCATTTCAGCTTGTCGGCACGAAACTGTATGTCGGCGGCGGCACCGCCGTCACCACCCTAGTCGTCATCGACGTAGCCAACCGCCCCATGGTACACGACACGGGCGGCGACATCGACATTCCACTGTCCGCGTGGCTGGACGATGGCGTACCGCAAGAAAACATCATTAAGGAATCGGGAATGTGGCCGCTTGGTGCCCTGCTTTCGTCATTCAGGAATAATTTGCTTTGGTTATTTAACAATAAACAGGACAGGCTAAGGCGCGTGACATCTGGTGACATGACTAAAATACCGCTCACCGACACATTCACGCAGATAACGGGCTTGCCGAGCAGTGCCCACGGCTACTACGGTGCATTTCAGTTAGTCGGCACTAAGCTATATGTCGGTAGCAACAGTACCGCTACCACGCTTGTCGTGATTGACACCACAACCGACACATTCACGCAGATAACGGGCTTGCCAAGCCGTAGTCATGGCACATTCCAGTTGGTAGGAACGAAATTATACGTCGGCAGCAACAGTACCGCTACCACGCTTGTCGTGATTGACACCACAACCGACACATTCACGCAGATTATAGGACTGCCGAGCCGCATTTATCGTGGTTTTCAGCTTGTCGGCACAAAATTATACGTCAGCAGCAACACCACCGCCACTACGTTAATCGTAATTGACACGCTCACGAACACGTTCACGGAAATAACCGGCTTGCCGAGCCGTCAGTACAATGGTTTTCAGCTTGTCGGCACGAAATTATATGTCGGTAGCAGCGGTGCCGCTACCACTTTGGTAGTCATCGACACGCTGACCGACACTTTCACGGAGATAACGGGGCTGCCCAGCCGCAGTTACGGCAGCAACGGCGCGTTTCAGTTGGTAGGAACGAAATTATACGTTGGCAGCGGCACCGCCGCCACTACTTTAGTCGTGATTGACACCACCAATGACACATTCACGGAAATTACGGGACTGCCTAACCGTGCATACAGTGGTTTTCAATTAGTTGGCGCAAAATTATATGTCGGCAATACCCCCACCGTAATCACGTTGGTAGTGGTTGACACGTTCACCGACACATTCACGGAGATAACGGGCTTGCCGAGCCGTGGTCTTGGCGGCAATGGCGCATTTCAGTTAGTCGGCACGAAGCTGTATGTCGGTAGCGGCACCGCCGCTACAACGCTAGTCGTCATTGACACGCTTACCAACACTTTCTCGGAAATTACGGGCTTGCCGGATCGCATATACGGCCTCGGCGGCGCATTTCAGTTAGTCGGCACAAAACTTTACGTCGGTAGCGGCACCGCCGCTACAACGCTAGTCGTCATTGACACATCCAGCCGCCCTGTCGTGTCTTTCATTGCCGATTCTTTGGAAGTTCCAATGACGGCGTGGCTGGAAAACGGAACACCCGAGGGATGGATGCCGCCTGACGGCGGACGGTGGCCAATAGGCCTTATATTATCAATATTCCGAAACAACTTACTGTGGCTCGCGGCAAAACACAAAAATAGTGTGCCGCCCGTGGGATATTGGGCCGCTTCCAACACTACGGCAATCAGTGTTGCCGCCGGAACGCCGCAGTTCCCGACCAGTGACTCGCCCGTTTATGCTGGCGCGGCGAAAGCGCAGTTCCAAGGCCTGTTAAGGTATTTTCTGTCAAGGGATAACCAAGTACTGATTGAGGCTGGATGCACTTGCAGTTTTTCCGCCACCACCACGGCGGGATGGCGGAGGGTGGAAACACAAATTTCATGGAGTACGTCACCCACGATGTCCCGTTCCACACGTCCGATTTCATCCGTCACAATCCCCAACGTGGTACAGTCGGGTATCATGCCAGTCGTCAATACGGCGGGAACGCTACTGTTTGGCCCAGCAGATATATTTGAGTATATAGATAACCCTGACTCGCTTGTAGATTTTGTTTTCTACTCATCAACGGCAGTAACCATTGCCATAGGAAACGTGAGGATGTGGGTAAAAATGACAGGAACACCCACACATGGCACAAGGACTTAACAATGGGTCAACACGGGAGGTACATCTTTGGACATAGCAAACCTTTTAGCCATATTGTCACCGATGGCGGCCCTTGCGTTCGGCATTGTGGCAATGAGACGCAACCAGAAAACCGACGACGCATCCGTCGGGCGTGAGTGGGGCGCAATAATAAGCGACATCGGTTACATAAAATCGACGATTGACAATACAAACAAAAAGCTCGACGGCTACAATGAGCGCTTGTTGATACTGTATGAAAAGCTGGCCGCCGTAGAGGAAGGCCATCGGTCGCTCGACAAGCGGATTGACTTGCAGAACAGCGAAATTGACTCCGTGAGGAAACGCTATCACGACCTCGCGAATATAGTCCACACCGTCAATTCGCAGATGGAATTCATACATTCAACCACCCCACGGCTAAAGCCGGGGGAAACGTCAGGGAAAGCGTGATTTTATGACATGGATTGAACCAAAAACTGATTGGGTGTCAAGGGACGAGATAAACGTCGTTGACATCAACCGTATCATTAACAACATCCGCTACTTGCAAAAAGAATATCTGTGGTGGCAGTACCACACGGGCAACATCCAGACTGGCGAGGTGGGGCATGACAAAAGAGGACTGCTTGCCCTTGCAAACGAGATAGAGTATGCCGTGTGGCAAATAGACAGTACCACAATCAGCGAAAGCATAAGCGTAGTGGAGCAACAGGGCAACATCTGGGCATGGAACTTTAGGGATTTGAACAGGATAGAGCGGCACTTGCAGCGATTCAAGGACAACCTTGACAGCATAAAGGCCAACGCGAGTTATTTACCGTTCATCATGGGGGTAGGGCTATATGGCGACAGAGTTCAACAACTTTAAGGATTTGATAGCGGATGAGCCCGACGGCATGGTGCGGGTGAACATCGTCAACCGTGACGGCTCGATTGCCATACGCGATGTGCGTATGCCTATTTCAAGCCCGCTCGTGCAAGAGGGTACTTATTTCACGTCATACATGGCAAACGTGATGTTTGTACGCGACACCGACACGGGCGAACTAATTTTACGCACACCCGTCAAGGCGGGGCTAATGGACGAGGATGTCGTGTTTGGCGCGGGCACGATGGCGCACACCACATACGAGGGCACACTGGTGACAAACCACAACCAGTCAAACGGCAGTATTTTAGAAACATTCACGAGCAACGACGGCTCAATAACCACCCGCAGGGTAACATTCACGCCAAACGGCTGGCAGGGGAGGCAATTATGACAAACGTTTATATGCCATCATTCAGGCCGCTCACGTTCAAGGTAAACGTGACTACATCGGCATGGACTACATCGGGCCCGCGCAGAACCAAGACAATCAGCGTGCCGGGGATGATGCAGACAATGGTGCCGGAATGGGATGTTGACACCACCGACTGGACAACCGGCACCGTGGCCACTTACCGAACCATTGCGACGGAATCATCCAAGCTGATGAAACTGGAATCCAACAACGGCTCAATTACGATAACCACATGGGATGACAGGGTGCCGACGGTGGCGATACCCTTGATTTTGAAAGCATAGGAGAAAACAAATGTCAGTAGGAATTAAGGGCGGCACGATTGCCTTGTTCACGGGACGGGAAATAGGCTACGACGAGGGCTGGGCGGCCGGTTATTCGGCGGGCTATTCTTCCGGCTACAATTCCGGCTGGAATTCGGGCTACAATTCCGGCCAGACTGCCGGATGGAACGCGGGCTACAGCGCGGGGTATTCTGCCGGTTTTGCGGCGGGACAGGCAGCATCACCGCCGCCGTCAAACAGCGACATAGTCAGGAGGGCGTTCGATGCCACCGCAATAGCGGCTGACAGCAATACGTCCGACCCCCAAACATTCAACAGGACTGTAAATATTTCATCCGTTCCCGACTATTCCTCGCTTGTGCTGAATAGCAATATGTCGGTTTCCATCCGCGAAATAAGGGCCAACGCGGGTGGCGCGCTAGTGTCTGCGGCCACAATTAGCAACACATCATACGACAGCAGCACTGGCGTTGTGAGCTACAGAGTTAATGTAACGTCTGCATACAGGCCATCTGTAATATACACAAGGGTATACGTTCATTCGGTTAGCTAAGGAGGAAAGAAATGGCAGAACAAACGACAGTAGAACAAAAATGGGAAATAGGCGACGTGCTGAAAATCGTCAAGACGGGCGAGGTTGGCACCGTGCATCTGGTAAACACCGAGGCATGGACAGGGCATTTTGCGGCGTTTTATATGCTGGTAATTACCGACGGCGAAATGCGCGGCTGGATAGATGAGGAATTTTTAGAATTTGTAGACCGTCCAGAGCTGATTCCAACGGCCGACCCCGTGCTGGAGGGCGTGGAAAACATCTATGAGCGGCTGGAACGCGTGGAGGAAACCGTTGATGAAATTCACGGCCAAGTAGTTGAAGCGTCATAGTTAATTCGAGCGGCGAAAATTTATTCATTTTTCCCTTGACTTGCCTGATTTTTCGTGTTATGCTTAGGCAAGCATAAAAATTACACCATGAGTTGGAGAACCACCGTGGCACCGAGGAACGCTATGATAGAGCTATTCGGACACGGTTTTTCATTATATGAGATTTTAGTCACAACAAGCCTTATCATAACCCTAGTGGTAAAAGCGGATAAGGTTAAAAAAATCACCCCCATAAACAAGTTAAGAGAAGATGTCATCGCGAGGCTCGACAAACAGGACGTGAAAATAGAGGCTCTTATTAAAGGCACTGGATTCATGAAATGCCAGCAGCACGAGGATGACATAAAGCAGCTTGGGGAGCGGCTGGAAAAATCCGACAGAGAAATTTCCCGCCTGTCTCTTAGCGTTTCCAGTCAAGCTGTACTGGCGAGGATGAACCTTGAAGCGACGTATCTGTTGATGAAAAACAAGGATGACACAGACCCCAAAATAGCGCCCAAGCTGGAAAAAATGGAAGCGAACATATACGACTTCCTGTTTTCCAATGCGGTTTCCTAACTCTCCCCCCTGTTTTTCGGCGATTGCCGACGGGCTTTCGCCGGATTACAGGAAACAAGAAATGAGGCGGTATGCCCCTAGAAATGATAATATTAAGCATTTTCATAGGCATTATCCCCGAAGCCGCATTTTTTACCTTGCTGATAACAAAGGCCAAGAAAATCAAGAACAAGCGCGTTTTATTGTTTGCCCTTATGTTCATGTTGCAATTATCATTGTCGTATTTTATGCAATTTTCCGTTTGGTTTCATCTTATGTTCATTTTTTGCATATGGATTATTGCGAAGATTATATATGGAAAGAACTGGCATATTGCGGATGTGTTTTTAATCAGTTTTGGCGGGCTGTTGCTGACCGCCATTAGCTTTATGGGTATCCTTATTCCGTCATATACCATGGCGCTTGTAACAAACCGCATATTGTTGGCAGTAATGATAGCCCTGATAATCATTAAAGACTGGTTGCCGAGATTGTATTCTTTCTATGTATATGTCTGGAACAGGGGCGAGGGCAAACCGATTAAATCGGTGACAGTGCGGAATATTTGCGTGGTTGGCTTTAACATAGGGCTTGTAGCCGTGCAGTTTATGTTTAACTACGGGCTAATAAAATATAAAGGAGGATAACGCTATGTTGTGGTGTTGGGGTTTTATTTTCTGCAATCCCGATGAGGGAGAATAATTAAGCGGATGGCGGTTGAAATACCGCCTTTTCCGCATTTATGTGTAAACGGACAAAAGGTACTAAGCATGAAAAAAATAAACAGAAATGGGATAATGTACAATTACGTACTGCCGATAGCTTTTAACTTGGGTGAGTTAGCGCTTATAGTCGTATGCGGGTTGTTATTTCCGTTCAACCACACTTATGAAACGGTTGTTTTTATTATAATTGCTTTTACGCTCCCAAGGATAGTGGCAAGAAAGTTCAATGTCATACCGTCGCATTACAAATCGCCCATTAAATGCGCCGTCTGGTCGCTGACGGTGTTCTTGTCGTTTTTCCTGGTGGCAAACGTGTCATTGCTGATGGCCATTGTATGCGCTTTCTTTGCGGCTTTGTTATTGACAAACATTGCGGACATAAAAGACGCTTTCCTTGGCCGTTTCGAGCGCACCCCCGAACAGCAAATCCATAAAGAGCGTTGCAGGGCGGTAAAGGAATGGCTGACTGACTTGCCCCTGCCTGACGCAAGGATGTATCTTGAAAACGTCCTACCGCCAAGGGAGTTCACCGCAGTATACTATACAGACTGCATGGGCGAAAGAGCCGAACACGTCGGGGCTTTCAGGCTTGGCATGGTGGGCGAGTATGGTGACGAACCCAACGCGGACAAGCAACGCACGGGCAGTACCGTTGAAAAGATAAAGCAAAAAGCATATCGCAAATTGACTTATGATAAATACGAGAAGGTATCGCTGGATTAGTCTACAATTCTATTTTTTCTTCAGTTCTGATGATGTTATATTTCAAGTCACTTAATACCACGTTGAACGGAAGTCCCACTATATTATTGTCAAATATCAAATGCTTTATTTCATCGTCGCTCTTATAAGTGATTGCCAGGTACTTGCTGGCCTGTGGCGTGCTACTCCGTGCCAATGCGGAGCCAAGGGCCGCCCCCGCGAGTCCGCCTATCGCCACGCCCCCTGCAATCGCGCCGCTCATGGCGTTATTCTGGGCTTGCATGGCGTACATCTGTGCGTCGTTACCCGATACAACATCCACGCTGATTATCTTTGAACGTTCGAGCGATATTTCCTGATTGCCCGCTCCGAACAGCAGTTTGTCCTCCGACATGGCGAACTGCATTTTGACACCGCTGGGAAACGGCAATCCCGATTGATGTATTATTGTGCCGCCGATATATTCAACGGCTCTTAGCCTAGTTGCTTCCTGTAACAACCGCAGTCTGTCTTGTTTTAGCTTTTTCGCAAATACATAGACAAGCCCACCAGTCACAAGAAAGCAAACCAAGGAAACAATCCGTACCTCGCCGTCAAGGAATCCCCCGAATAAGTATACTCCGATTGATACCCCAAGAATACCAAGGCAGGCTACCACCGCTTCGTATTTGCTGGATTTTGTCGGTGACGGACACATGGGGCAAAATTCACCATTTCCGCTTACTCTTTTGTGACATCTTGAGCAATACATGGTTTTATCCTCATAGTCTATTTTCCGTGCTTTCGTGATAATCTCCAAGCCATACCAGCCAAAAGAACAGACACCGCCATAACGGTAATTGACTGCCATTCTGCCGCAAGTTCACCAAGGCATAGCGTCCTAACGCCAACATAAAACGCAAAAACGGCAACTATCCACAAAAGCCATATGTAGTATTTCAGTGCCTTTTCTGCTTTATCAAGCTGCTGGCGTTTTTTATTGCACGATATGGTTTTACCCTCCGCTTTTATCCCGCGTCAGTATTGTTGCTAATATGCAACTGTAACGATAGCAATCTCTTCTTTCCTTGAAGGCACAATGCTTTGGAATTCACCCATTCTGAGGGTGAACTCAATTTCATTTACATTGGTTTCGTTAAAATCATCTTCAAGTGTAACGCGGAATATGCGATATGTATCTTTATATATATCGCCGCGCCCCTCGTCATCATTCATTATTCCATTTACGCTAACGCTCTCAATGCCGAACCATGCGTCGTTGTCTGTTTTATTTTTCACCACGAACACCGCTTCCGTCAGAAGCCATCCGCTATAAAAGCCGCAAGCGTAAACATCAGCCTGTTGATTTGAAAAAACCAGGTTTCCGTTAATGAAATCAGGATGATTATTCTCGGATATAACAATCGTGGCGGGCTCATATTCGACAACATTCTTTCTAACAAAATCCACAGACTCGTATATTTCAAATTGCATGGTGATGTCATAAACGTCTTTGATTCCAAGCAGACCCATATCTTGGCTGCTGAAATTCACGTTTTCTCGCGCTGCTTTTCCGGCAGATACTGTAGACGAGAGACTGTCACGTAAGCTAAAGTTATTTATTTTTATCGCACTTGAAACAAAATTACGGTTGACTGTCTCTATGCTTTTTTCGTCTTCGCCATTGTTTGTAATTGTGAAGTCTATATCAGACACATATCCGTCTCTGCCACGGTTTACTTGCATCACCGTCACAACAAAACCATCCTCGTCAAATATGACAATACCGCCATCGGGGATGTTTACAAGCGGAACATTACCTGTGTCGTTAACATTTTTTTGCGGTGCATCAATAGCATTATCATTGTTGGTGTCATCTGCCACAATCCCGCCATCATCGCTAATATCACCCGTTGTTGTTTGCTGTGTGTCAGGTGTCGCAGATTCTCTTTCCTCGCTATCGTTACGGAATATGGAAGTGATTATCCCTACAATGATAAAGAAGCCAACAACCGCAAGCACAGACACCAGACAGCCTTTGCCTTTTTTCTTTTTTGGCAACTGTGGCGCGTTTTGTTGTTGCGGTATGGCCTGTTGCGCGTTTTCACCAACAGCGCTTCCGCACTTGTCACAGAAAGCCGCTCCCTCTCCTATCCTGTTTCCACACTCTTTGCAATTCATGCTCAATCCCTCCTTATCGCCGCTCGATTCCAAACGTCACACAACCAAATCTAAGCCATTCTAATTCTCGCGCCTAATTCATATCAAAACAACATTTCCCGCACCCACGCAAGGACAATATGCACAAATTCGCTGTGTTTCAACATCATGCCATATTTTTTACGGAATTGCAACATTTTTTTGGCGTTATTTTGGCAGCCATTTTATGGCAAACTTACGTTTTTATGCGAACATATATTCTGCTTTGAGTGGAATAATAAACACATGGAAACTCAAACAAACAAAACCCCTATACCGTACTCCGAAATGGTTTTCCTCCTGTACCCAGAACTGGACGAGGAACACATACGTTTCCTTATGGAGCGGATTGGGAACAACGAGCTTGATTAAAGGAGAACACCCATGGCAACGCCCAACTGCAAAAAGCACCGCCAGAATAATTTCTGTCCGCTTGTCCGCTGCGCCAACTGCGACAACAACGCCAGCTGCCCCAAGGGAAAGAGCGTCAAGGCCGTTTTCGACAAGATGATAGCGGAATACCTGGCCGAGAACGCCCCCGCAAAGCCCAAGGCGGAACCCAAACACGGCAAGCCGTCAGGTAAACCCACCGAACCCCCCGAGTAAAAAAGAACAACCGCCCTGTGAAGACGGTTGCTCCCGAAAGGAGGGTATAAAAGTAAAAAGAAAGCCTCGCCCCGACATAATCGGATTAGTTGCATTGTAGCACATATGTTCGAGGATGTCAAGGAGGAAAAAGCATGAATTACAACTACCAACCCCAGCCGCCATCTTATGCTACTTTCATGCGCGGCAAGATGGAACAGGCACAGGCACAGGCCGACAGGGAATACTACGAAATGGTGAACGGCCAGCAGTACCAGCAAGCACCACAACAGTACCAACAAGCTCCGCAGCAGCCACAACAGGCGGCTACCACAAACGCCTACAGCATTACAGTCACCAGCGAGGAACAGGCGGAGTCATACCCCGTCAACCAAAATCTCAATGATATGTATTTCCTACACGGTGACGCGATTTACGTCAAGACTTTCGATTTTGGCAAGGGCAAGTGGAATGACATGAGGAAATTCGCCTTTGCGGGGGAATCAGTCGTGCCGCCAGAGCCCGACAAGTTCGAGGAACTGAAAGCGTTCGTGTCAAACGAGCTGGCCGCCCTGAAAAAAGAGATTATGCCTAAGCCCGCCCCGAAAAAGAAAGCCGAGCCAGTAATCGAGGACGACGAGGACGAGTTCGAGGAAGTTGTCGTAAGGCAACGCAAAACGCCAGCGATAGCGCCGGGTAGGAAAACCACGAAAGGGGGTGCGGTATGAATATGGAAGGCATACTGAAATACTGCATAGATTTCATCCTGAAATACAGGGGATTTTGGAACGCTTACAAGGGTTTTGTTTTGTCAGGCAAACAGAACGGGGCTACCCTTACCAACTTCCTTACCTCCAACGCCCACAGATTCGGCGATGATTTGGGCAGGGCGGCACAAGCGATAAACCAACGCCCCGAATGGCAAACCGCCGCACGTTCAACGCACGAAAACATGGGGGAACTTAACAACGCGGTATACCATACGGCACAACACCTCCCCGGACTGCAAGGAAAATCACCAGACGAAATAAACGGCCTTGTAAGGGGAATTGCCACCAACACGGGATTTTTCCAGGAGGGCGAAATATGAACGTGGAGCAAATGCTAAAAGGCCTTGAATTGCTGGGGGCTTTGGTAACGGCAGTAAGCATAACCAGCTTACCCGATGAAGAACTGGAAAAGTTTAAGGCACGGCTTGAACAGTCCGAGCAACCGCAACTCGCCGAGACACAGGACGAAAAGACAGAGTCCGAGTTAAATCACGATTTAACATCCTATTCCGACGAGGAACGGGCCGTCATAGAAAAGTATTTGAAATCGCTTGAAAAAGCGGATGGCAAATAAAGAACAATCAGCAAGCACACAAAAGAAAGGAGTATCACTATGTTCGAGGATGAAAAAAGGATTTACGACCCAGGCAGGGGTCACGACCAATCTTTCCTTTGGTTCGCATTTATCATTTTCATCATATTTGCGATTTTCATTTTCGCGTTTTTGCGCGGAAACCGTCGGGAAGATGGCGGCCTGACAGAGGCCCTGGCAGTGCCTTTGGCAATGAAAGCGGCCAACGGCGGCGACGACTACAAGATGTGGGACCATGCCCGCGACGATTTGATTCAGCTAGGCGACATTAAGAAAGAAATCGTTGTGACGGCGATGACGCAGACCAACCAAGCCGACAACCGTTTCCACGAAATCATGCGGCAACAGTGCCAAGACACCGCATCCATCAAGGCCGAGATGAACAACAAATTTTTCGAGCTCGCCAAGGAGCAATGGATGATTGAGAACAAGCGGCTTAGCGAGGCACTGCTTCTCAAAGAAATCAAGGAGCCAAAAGCAATGTACGCCATGAGCTCACCTTACCCGATTTACACACCGCCCGTATGCGGCACGGGCTACGGCGCACCGGCATACGCCTAAGCAATGCACACTTTGAACTGTTGCAAAATTTACAACAGTTCAAAGTTATGGCGCGGCGGCTCAATACCGCCGTTCCATATTTGGCCTATCGCTTGGCCTTACCGCCCAAGGGGGCAATCCAAGGGCGTTAAAGCGGGTTTTAGTCTAGGCGATTGCCCCGCCGATGACTCTAATCCTCACATATAGCAAACACATAAGGAGGATAAAACTATGTTTAACAAAACTAATTATTACGACTTTTACGGCGGGCGCGGCGGCTGTGGCTGCGGTTGTGTACCGAACGGCTACAGACACGCGAAGCCGAAGAAGAAAGAAATGCTTTTCATGGACACCACTTTGATTGAGGACTTTACTGTCCGCAGAATCAAAGAAGGCACCGTACGTCACTGCGAGGAAGTATGCGCTGATGTTGTCATCGACAATTCGTGCCTTATCCTGTCCACCCAGACATCATGCTTGGATTTTGACGTCGAATATAGTCTCGACCTACCTAGGGCTATAGACTGGTCGGATAAGCAGATTTTTATCAAGGTCGAGCCGTGCAAATTCATCAAGGGCCCGTTGGAAGTTGAAAAGACTATCGTGACTGTTCCTTATTGCGACTTCCCGCACCTGAAGCTGACGGCTGAAAATCTGCCCGGCTTCTATCGTGCCAAGTATGACCACGAAGGCTGCGAACACGAAATCAAGGACGAGGTTTTTGTTGAAGTTCTGCTTGATTTGCGGTCGAACATCGTCACCACTAACAAGCTACTCGAAAACGGCTACAAGACTTGCGGAGAACGCGACCGCTATGTCCTGTACTATGCAAATTCCGGTGTTCTAGTGCTTGAACGTGACCACTGCCGTACTCGCAAGTATGGCGATTTTAGGTAGCAAACGGCGAGGGGCGGGCTACTGTCCGCCCCAATGCTTTACATGGTGAGCTTATGAAAAACAACCTTGTATACGCGGACAACGCAAGCACCACGCAACCGCGCCCGGAAGTCTACGGCGCGATAGAAAAAAGCCGCAAGTCCTACGGCAATCCATCAAGCACACACCCTTTGGGAGTGGAGGCCCATAATTTGATTGAAAGCGCAAGGAACACCATTGCGACACATATAAATTGCAAGCCCGGTGAAATAGTATTCACGTCAGGCGCGACCGAAGCTAACAACCTGGCCCTGCACGGCATTTACAACGCAAGCGACAAAAAGCGGAAACACATCATCGTGTCAACGATTGAGCATAACTCCGTTTTTGGGCCGCTTGAAGAACTGATGAAACAAGGCTGCGACGCAAGCTGCGTGACTGTTGACAAGGACGGCATGGTTGACTTGGAGGCATTGGAAAACGCGATAAACGACAACACTATCCTGATAAGCGTCGTATGGGTTAATAACGAGATAGGCACGGTACAGGACATCAAGGCGATATCGAAAATAGCGAGGAAACATAACATCTGTTTCCATACCGACGCTGTACAGGCAATCGGACACCTTGACATAAATGTTAAAGCCCTTGGCATGGATATGATGTCCGTGTCAGGCCACAAGATTTATTCCACCAAGGGAGCGGGCTTTCTGTACGTCAGGAGCGGCGTAAAAATCCACCCATACATTACAGGGGGCGGGCAGGAAAACGGGCTTAGAAGCGGCACGGAGAACGTACACGGCATAGTGGGGATGGGTAAAGCCGTCGAACTGATACCCGACAACCGCAAGCATGATTTATCCGCCCTGAAAGAAAAACTGAAACAGGGCATACAGGACAAAATACCCGACATCCGCATTAACGGCAATGCAAAACCAGGCGGCATACTTAATGTCACGTTTACCGGGGTGGATGGCAAGCAATTACTAAAGGCTTTGAGCGCAAACAATATCTACTGCTCCGCAAGCTGCGCCTGTCACGCCCACAGCGACACGCCATCGCACGTATTGAAATCAATCGGGCTTGGCGACGAGGACGCTCTTAGTTCTCTTAGGTTTAGCATGGGGATTTACAACACGGAAGAAGACATTGACTACATCTTGACGGTTTTGCCGCCGTTGGTTGATTATCTGCGAAACCATGCCCGGTAGTCGGGCTTGGCATAAAACACATAAGGAGAATGGTTATGAGAACACATCTTGACGACGCTCGGAGAAGCGAAGAACACATCATCAGACAGGCGAACGACGCACTCGACCGTGGCAGATTCAAAAGCCCCGCGCACATGAAGTATGTCCATGACAGACGGGCTGCGGCAATCCGCAACCTTGCCGACCTTGACAGGCTCGACGACACTTACGATGACATCGAGGATGCCCGCCGCCGCACAAGGGTAAAAGGCTACACCCGCCGTAGGCCAAGGATGGACGCTGATTACATGGATGACATGGATGATTGGGATGATGACATCGACGACCGCCGCAGAAGCCGCCGCACTGGCCGCTACATACGCGGTACACGCATGGACGATTACGGCGACAATGTACACCCGCACCAGCCCATGATGCCCCGCACGGACGACAGGCGGGCTGATGACGCTGACAGAGGCACCACGATAGGGCCGGGGCGCAGTAGGTAGCTAAAACATTGCGGGCGGCGGGCTTATGCTTTCCGTCCGCTTTTCCCAAGGTATAACCATGTCCGTTGACGCTCTCGCCAAAATTTCAGACCGTTACCAGACGGCGGTATTCTTCCACTTGGAGGCGGCGGCTCTTTTCCGTCTGCTTGCCATGCCGGGGTATGCCGTGTTGCACGAATACCAAGCCATAGATGAATCCGACACCGCACGGCGGCTAAAGGCGTTCACGATAGGGCATTGCCAAGCCGTTAAACCCGATATGCCGCCAGAGGAATCCAACCTGATAGAGCCGTTGACAGGCGGCAAGCGTGGCGGTTTTGATGTCATGGAGGCCGTCAAAGAGGCATGGATAGCATACGAAAAATGGGAAAGTGACACGCTGGCACTTTACTCTAAAATCGCCCTTGACTTGCTCGACAGCGGCGACGTGGCGGCCTATGAGTTTGTTTCGTGCATCGTCAAAGACGTTTCATCCGAGCTTGCGGGAGTCCGTGATACCATCACCGCCTTAGACGGCATAGGCTGGGATTTGCCAACCATCGCACAGGAACAGAAAGAGCTTGCGGAGCTTTACGAGGGAAAAATCAAGAAACTGCACAAGGAATACAAGAATTACCACCATCATAATTCAAGGGGAGGCAATGCGGAATGATAAGCACACTTGATGATTATTTCCTCGACAGGAGGATGATTTTCATTAACGGCCACATAGAGCCCGAAGTCGCCGCTGACGTGGTTAAGCAACTCCTTTACCTTGACTGGCAAAACCCGAATCAGGACATCACCATGATTATCAACTCTCCTGGGGGCAATGTTATCTCTGGCCTAAGTATTATTGATACAATGGACTTTATCAAACCCGACATATCAGTGATATCTCTAGGACAAAGTGCGTCGATGGCATCTGTCATTCTTTCAAACGGCACAAAATCCAAGCGTGGCGCACTACCGAACAGCGAAATAATGATACACAGCGTATCGGCGGGCAATCCCTACGGCCATGTGGCCGACATCGAGATACAGACAGAACGTATAAAAGAACTAAATAACACGCTCACGGATATACTGGCTAGGAACTGCGGTAAAAGTTTTGACTTTATGTATGAAACAATGTCAAGAGACACATTTCTATCCGCTAATCAAGCTTTGGAAATGGGACTCATAGATTTTATAGTGTAGGTGGCTTATGGCCTTGTCCGAATGGAAAAACGAAATTGAAAACGGCTATCTAAGATTCATGGCGGAGCCACCAAAATCTAACGAGGACGTTATGACTTTTGCCGCCCTCTGGATTTTACGTGACAAGCTAGACGGTGCTACTGACATTTCAACTGCCCCCGATTTAACCGCCATAGCCGACGGCATACCCGACAAAACCGCCGCCGGACTGCTCAAACAGCTTTCATCCGATTACGCAGACCGCATAGAGCATAAGTCCGCAAACTTGCAATCCCCATCACGGGCGAATCAGGAATGTATGCTGGAGGACATGAAGCTTATCATTGATGACATATCAGAACTGATAGCCCTGCTTTGGAGCGGCTCGTCTAGCGAGGACGAGAGGGATGTAATAAAGGCGTTTCATGCTGATGGGGCGGGGAGGTATGGCTAATCATCTTTGATTATGCTTGTCGCAACGGATAGCTTATAACATCATTTATTATTTCAAATCCCATTTCTATCAGCTTATTAGTAATTTCCGTTTGTGACTTTATCCCCATATTACGAATTCTTGCCAATTCCGACAATTCAAGTCCTATGAAATCGCCGACTTTGTCAATTTTCGCCCGTCTGCAACAATTATACGACCGTACCGTTAATCCCATCTCGCCAAGCGGCATAAATGGTATAGGTATCTCCATGTTTTTTATATCTTCGCTTATAGGCGAAATGCTTAGACTTGTCATCTTTTCTTCGTATGCCTTCATGATGGCTTTCTTAGCTATTTCAGCTTTTTCTTTTGCCAACTCTCGCTCTTTTTCTTTTTTCAAATTATATATTTCGAGTCCATCGGCCATCAATCTCCGCTTTGTTGGACTCTTTAGTTTATCCTCCGCTTTGCGTAAGCAATGATGCACATGCTGCCTGGACACCCCCTTTTCATCCGCAATATCCGCGCATGAGGCAAAGTCTTTATATACACCGTTTATGGCTGCAATTTGAATTTCCGTAAAATCCCGCATTATGTATTCCAATGTGGATTCCCAATCGTGCGGAATATCGCACCCTTTGCCTAATATCTTCTCGTATAGATTTAGGGGAAATTGCAGGGCTTTTTGTTCGTCAAAATCGGATAACATTCTTATGTGTGCGTCCATCCGCTCATAATCAACCCGTGCCGACTTCCCGATTTTAATCAGGGCTCCTGCTTCTTTTGCCATATTGATAATTGTGTTTCTTCCTAGCGCATATCGCATTGCGGCTTCCTCGTAACTCCCAAAGGCTTGCCATTGGCCTTGGCGTTCCGAAATATTGTAGCTTTTTCTCTTTCTCATTTTTGGTGTCTCCTCACCCGATAAAATTACCCACCACGATAGCCACCACAACGGCGGCCATCAGCAGTATTGCGAAACAGTCCACGCCGAACGTGTATAGCTTGCCCCGCCTGTAGTGGATTATCGCCATTTTCAGGACTAAGCCCCCGACAAAAACGCAGAAGCATACTACTAGAAAATCAGTAATTAGATTCATTGACATTTTGTTTCCTCCCATCTTGTCCGCAACCCGACAAAAAACAGCATTGCGGGTATCGCCAATAGTATCATCGCAAGCGTCCTCAATCCCGCACCCCCCTTACTATTCCGCTCATGTCAAGCACCATGTTTTCCATTCGTGAAAACCTTACCTTTAAGGTATCTAGCAATACATCCGTGGGGAATACCTTTGCCAACATTATCTGCTCGTCGAGGCTCATGCCCTTGGCAAGCTGCGCCAGCTTTTCCTTTTCGTGGGGCTTAAGATTGCACTCCGTTGTGTTGTCCGGCTTGCTTTCGATTGCTTTGACTGTATTCAGTATGTCAATCATTTTTGGCCTCCTTGTAATTTTTCTATTTCCTCAAACGGCACGGTTATCATGGTATCATTGGCGACAAGTGATAAGGTTTTACCGTTGCTGTCGTCTGTGTAGATTATCATTACCGACGCTCTTTGCGGCGTACCGTTTGTGAAATACTGGCCTTTAACTGTCGCCGTCTTGGTGTTTTTATTGAATGGTGATGTCATTTTTGTACTCCTTTATCAATTTTTCTATTTCCTCGAATTTAACCATTATCATTACGTTATCGGCTATCAATGCAAGTGCTTTTCCCTCTTTTTCTTCCGAATACGTAGCCGTGACTGGCATTTTTGTCATTCCGTCTAATGCGCATTGCTTTACAGTCAATACTCCATCAACAATTACCGCTGTAGTGTTTTCCTTATATAGAAACATTTTTTACCTCCTTTCTTGCCATTGCCGCCACCTGGATTAGTTTGGCGACGGCGTGTATGGCGTGGTGTTCGATTATCTTTTCGTAATCAACCTTTGGTTTTACGTCATGCTTTACGGCACTCCAGTAAAAATCAATATGCTCCCGCGCCTTTTCGATTTCTCCAACCGCTTCCTCAAACTCCCCCAGTATCACCGCATACTTTTCATGCGTTGAATTATGGCGGTCGCCAAACTTTGCGTTCGCCCTTGCCAGTTCCAGTTCAACCAGTCTTTCAATGTCTGATGTTTTCATGGTGTTCCTCCTTGATTTTCTTTTTGCTCCGATGGTATTAACGAACAAAATGGGGCACGGGTGTCGGAATACTCATTCATATCAATCCATATTTTTGTCAAAGGGCACATCCGTACCTCTAATCCCTTTATGCGTTCTGTTGTAAATGATATGTCGCACGTTGTACATGATTTTGGCATTTCCATTTCAAATATCGCTTTCATTCGCTGCCTCCCCATTTTTCTATTAAGCGCGGCTTATCCCATAAGCGCCATTCCACCGCCGACAAGTCAGCCTTAATCGTTAATTCGTCAGATGCCTTGTCGTCCACGTTCAACGGCGGTTTCAAGATGTTTATGTATATCACCTCTGCAACGAACATATCAGCAACGGTTTCAAACTCCGCGTATTCGATATGTGACACGCCGGTAATGTCAAGCGTTTTCATAAATACGTGCCCCGTGAAATGTTGCCTGATCCGCGCCGTGAGGTCGTTTCTTGTCCTGCCTATATAGGCAAGGTATGGCGCGGGTTCGCATTTGTAATAGATTTTATAAAGCGTAGGCTTATGCATCATTGTGCAACCTCCTTTTTCTCAATCCCATACACCCACACTTCGGGATTCCCACACACGTACCAGTCCTTGCCCCTGTACGTGCGTGTTTCCTGTATATCCTCCCAAGGATAGCTTACATAGTGGTCTATCACCTTTGTGCCACGTATGCGCTTGTAGACGGCTTTGGGCTTGGCGTTTATGGAGTTCCAGAGTCCGGCAAAATATTCTTGCGCTATGCCCTCGCTAGATTCCGTAATGTGCGTTTTTTTAATGCCCTCCGTGAATATATCATTGTGTGATATGTTCTGTATTTTTTCTTCCCTTAGTGCCGTCACTTCAAGGAAATTGCGGGCGGCATCCTTTGGCATGAAAATTGACGGTCGCCAGCGATATGTGACTTTGATGGATTTACCATCTTCGCCAAACAGGACAATTGAATCGCCGTCTGCCCTATATTCATACGGCCTTGATACTACGCCCGTTTCTCGCCATGTTTCCCTGACATAAAGGATGTCGCCGACCTGATATTTAGGCTTGTCGCTTTTCTTTATGCGCCTTGTCTGCGTCTTGTCGCCGCGCATTATTGCCTGTACCATTTCTGTCTTGAACAGGATGGGTTTTGCCGTTTTTAGCAGTTCTGCTATTGTCATTCTTTGCCTCCTTCCAATTTTTCAAAATGAAAGACAATCGTGTGCGGGTTCGGGATTATCAAGCCATAACGGACGGCGTTACGGTATGTCACGCTATCACGGTTGAGGACTTTCGGGAAGTCGCTTACGCTTTGCCTGTACCGCTCCAAATTCTCGCTCCCTTTTCGATGGTTGCAACACCGGCAAGCCGGGAGCATATTTTCTATAACGTCCATGCCACCGTTTATTAATGGCATGATGTGGTCTATCTGCATATCCTCGTACCGCAGTTCACAGCCGCAGTAGGCACACATGCCATTACAGCTTTCGTGTATTCGTTTGCGTTGTGCAGGGGTCAATCTTCGGCGTTTCAAATCGCGCATCCTCCTTTTGTCCGTTGCGTCGGGGTCAATCTCCACAAATCCGCTGTTTTCGTCGTATAGTTTCTCAATTGAAGACATGGCGAATGGCGGCTTGTGCAAGGCGCACGTAAGAGAGTATGCTCGAAAGCGATATGCCAACGATGAGACTTTTCGCTTAAATCACAGGCAGCGTGTGTACGCAAGGAAGCGAAAAATAAATCCCATCCCTTCATGGTATCAACTTTATATAAAGAGTGTATTTGATGGAAACTGTGCATATTGTCAGAACCCCGCAACAACATTTGACCATATTGTTCCGATATCAAAAGGCGGCATATCGCGACCAGGAAACATTGTTCCTTGTTGTGTTTCCTGTAATTCATCGAAGAATAACAGACATTTATTTGAATGGCTTGATAAAAACAAGAACAAACTAAACCCACATTATGAATTGCCAGAAATAATTGCATTAGGCCATTGTTCTTTGTATTGATTCTATTACTGTCAGTCCATTCTATCGGTTTTTTCTTTCCTTTTTGTGTGTTCATTGTGTGGCCTCCTTTAGCAGTTCTGAATTGTCATAAATGTTGCCGATTATTTCAGATCGATATCCCCAAACACACAAAGCGTCTTCCGGGAGTTCTGGTTCGTTTTCTTTTTCGTGGCCGTCCTTGTATTCGTATGATATCCAGTTTATGCCAAAGCAAGGGTCGTATTCTGTTTGCCATTCGACTATGCCGTACAGAATGGCATTACCGAATCCAAACTTTATGATATCCCCCTCGAAAACCAGCTTGCCGTTCTTGTCTTTTACGCCCGTGCATTGGCCAACGGTGTCCACGTCAACCACCTCGGCTGCCCCCAAAGCGATTTCCTTATCATACTGAAAATCACCGTCAAGCGGGCGTATGCATAGAGTGTGCGGCTCTTTGCCGTTATTTAAGTCTTGCAGATAGCCGATGGCCCAAATTGGTTCATCATAATTTTTACATTTCGCCCTAAATAAGTATCTGTTTTTCATTTTCAACCTCCTTTTCTAAAACAACTCCGGCTTTAGCTTTTTTATCTCCAATATTGCCAATTTATTCAATCGCTTAAAATCAATGGTTGGGCTTTTGAATGTTTTTATCATGTTCCATATTTCCTCTGTCACCAGCGAATAGTACACCACGCCGAACAGCTTAGGGATTAGTTTTGAATCCCAAAATCCGTCATTTTCGAGTTTTATTTTCGCCAGTTCCTTGTCAATCAGCGTTTCGGTGACGTATTTCTCGCATATCGCCTGTTCGGGCCCCTGTTTCATCACCGCCCTTGGTACGCCCATTTCTTTTACAAGTTTCTCCTTGAACTCCGTCCTGACGATTTTGCCCCATGTGGTGCGCCCGAATCGGTTGACGAAATTGTAGTTTTTTATGACTATGCCCTCACCCACGCCCTCATTGTCCTTTATCAGGAACTGGTTCTTGTCCAGCAGTTCATATAGATAGTTTTCCGTGGGGTTTTCCACCAGGCAGATAGGCACGATGTAGTCAATCCCACATTCATCAAGCAGGGGCTTGTATTCCTCGTATGGCAAGTATTTTTCGCCGTCCATCACATCAAACACATAAAACTTGCGCCATGCGTCATCACGATATGTTTTTAGCGTGTGCGGTACAAGCCATTCGCCATAAAGCCTTAGATTGCGGTATTTGGTGAAAAAATAATCATACCGCCGGTCGCCAATGGCCGCATTGTAAAACCCCGCATTATCGTAATCAAGTGTCAATATCCTGTTACGGCTACCAGCCTTAATGCCGTCATCCCACCATATTTGTCCGTTCGTGCCGTCTATCTTGGGGAAAATATGGCATATGCCGTCAAGCAGTCCGCTTGTTTCCGCGCTGTCTATGCGTTCAATGTGTTGATATTTTTCAAAAAACATATCTTGGCCCTCCAAATTTTTCCTGATTGCTCCATCTTATTTACCATCCCATCACTCCCTCGCCTCCGCAAGCCACACCCCCGTTATAGTCATGCCCATCTGCTCCGCTATCTTGGCGTATGTCATGCCATCGTCACGCATTGCCCTAACATCTGTGGGGTTTATCGCCCCCCATGCCTTGCCTTTCAGGGATTTGTTCGGCGAATAGATATTATGCCTGTCGCAGAAAGCTCTTACCGTTTGCTCCGAACAGTCGATGTCATAGTCCAGCAAGTTCAAGGACACACGGAAATACGACATCCCCTTTGCCCGCCATGCCGTTATCCTGTCCTTGTGCGGGTCTAGTATTGACTTGCCCCATTTATTATGTGCCATGATTGTCCTCCTTATTTGCCAGTGCCAGCATCCCTTCAAATATCCAAGACAACACGTTTATAACGATACTGTTACCTAACGCTTTATAGCGAGCCGAGTCGCTTATCAACCGCCCGTCATGCCCGAATTTTGTGTAATCATCGGGCAGCCCCATTAACCGCTCGCACTCAATGGGGCATAAACGTCTGACTATCATCCTTGACGGGCTACCAACTGCCACGTATTCCCTTTCCTTTCCGCACCGTTCGCCAGGGCCTTTGTAATAATTGGCATCTAGCGTTCCCGCTATACCGCCGCCAGATGAATTTTCAAAGGCCATAACATAAGCCACCGCACCCGGCCCCCTTGCCACAAGGGTATGGGCTATGCCGCTCGAGTAACAAAGCACTGGCTGATTATTCCCGCTCATTCCCGCCGCCGCCGTTATCGTGGGGCCTTTGTTTTCCATGATTTCCGCCCCGCCCTGCTGGGTGGCCATGCACAGGACATTAGGCACGGTATTTGAGCCGCTTGGAGCGGATTTCAATGTCGGTGACATTTCCTCCGCATAGCCTAATCCCCCTGCCTTTTCGCCCTGTCCGCCCATGAAAGCCGCCACGTAATTCTTGTGGGGTGATGTCATCACGCACGGGTAGCCCTGCCCCGCCTGTCCGCCGCCCGACACAATCGTGCCGTGAGATTCAGGGGTTATGAAAGCGTCGCCGTCACCCTTGGTGACTACGCCGTATGATTCCACGACGACATTTGACGGGCGGCTTGGCCTGTTCTCGCCCTCTGCCCTTAGCGTCTGTATTCCGTTTTGCCAATAGCCATGTCCTGTTTCGCCGTAGGCCGTCGATTCATGTACCACGCATATTCCGCCGTGGTTCGATTCGGGGTTACTCCCGCCGCCGTCCAAGCATCTGGCCCTGTCCGTTTCGTATGCGTGGGTACGGGCGTTCTTTGTTCCGTCCGATGTTTGGCGGACATCGAACGTGGATATTGTATTTCCGGCAATTTCTCTGTCACCATATACATCCCCGCCAGTTCCAGCATTTCCGATGTCATCAGCGTGTCCTCGCGCCCCGCCGCTTTCGCCCATTTTTTGATAGGCGTTATCCATTGCTTCTGCGTTTCCAAGGCCGTTTCCAGCATCGGCGGCAGTTTCTTTCCCCGCTTCTGTGCCCTGCGGATTATGCCCGTGCAAGCCTTTTCCGAAAGCACGTATTTCATCGGCACGTCCGGCTCCAAGTCGTCGCTTAACAGCCTCCCGACAGGCTCGTAGGGTCTGCTGACTATCCCCTCCGCCAGTACCAAGGTTGAGCATAAATTGGCCGTTGCCGTCTTTATTGTCGATTCCATCGCCATAATTGTATTCCTCCCATTCCTTTATCATGTTGACGTTCACCGCCACGATGAACACCCTTTTGCGTCTTTGTGCCACGCCGAAATCCTGCGAGTCAAGGATGTTTGCATCGAGCAGAAAGCCGTCTCCCATGTTCTGAAATTCCGTCATAACCGTGCGGAAGTCCGCTCCGTTGTTGCTTGACAGAAGGCCGGGAACATTTTCAAAGATTACCCACTTGGGATATTGGCAGTCGGTGGCAGCAAGCATTTCGTTAATTACCCTAATCATTTCAAAAAATAATCCCGACTGTTTTCCCTCAATGCCAGCCCGCTTTCCGGCCACCGAAACGTCAGTGCAAGGGCTCCCGCCAGCCACGATGTCAACCGCCGCTATTTTCCCGCCGTCAATCCTGGTTATGTCGCCAAGCTGCTCCGCTTCGGGAAAATGCCGCCTTGATATTGACATCGCCGCCTCGTCTATCTCGCTAGTCCAGAGCGTGGTTATGCCAAGGTTACGGGCGGCCAATGGTATGGCCGATATGCCGTCAAATAGTGAGCCGAGTGTCATTGTGTATTCTCCAGTTTTACATATGTAAGCCAATGTGTTTTAGGGTTTGTCTTCTGTCCGTACAGCGGCTCCCTGCCTATGGCATTGACAATATCCCTTACCGCTATGTCGTTTTCATTCCACTTGAAATTGAGCGTACCATTCAGCTTCAGCACCCGCCAACATTCATTAAACCCGTCTCGCAGAAAGCTTCCCCATTCTTTCGGCAGTTTGCCGTATTTCTTGGCCATCCATGACGTTTTCCCAACTTTCAAAAGATGCGGCGGGTCAAAGACGATATGCCAGAACGTGCAATCAGGAAATGGTAGGGCTGTAAAATCACACGTCATGTCGGGGTTGACTTCAAATTTTCTGCCGTCGCACAATTCGTCATTGTAATGCCTGTTGTCGCAAAACAAGACAGCGGGATTGGCTTTGTTAAAATAGAACATACGGCCGCCACAGCATGGGTCAAGTATGGGGTATTCTTTTGTCATTGCGTTTCCTCCAGTTCGTACCATGCAGCCCATATGACCGCCCCAACGCTAAGCACCACCATTGACCCCAAGACCACGACCGTTGACACAAAGCACGCCACTTGGAAGAAACGCAATTCTGTTTCCACGGCCAAAACACCGAACAGAAGCGCTAAAAACATACTTGCACACATCATCATCAGCAACGCGGACGCAAATAATCCCAAGGGTTCGTACCATTTATCTTTATTGTTTTTGCGTGTTATCAAGTCACGCCTTTTAACAGTTCGCATTATCTTTTCCCTCCTTATTCAACTTCCATTATTTCCCTGTACAGCTTTTTGCTCCGTTCTCCGCTGTCATACCGCTCTTTGAGTTGGCGCAATAAACCCACTCCGAACGCACCTGTAACGCCAAGAGCCGAATACATCTTGATAAAATAATCCAAATGTTCTATTGCCTTTTCCCAATCTCGCATTTTAGTCCTCCTTTTTCGTAAGCCACTTGCCAAACACATTGTTATAGTTTCCCTTGTTACCTAAATGCTTTTTGGCTATCGCCATTGCAAGCCCTTTTTCCTCGTCGAAAACATCGTTTTTGCCGCATTTTACAACTGTTTTTGTTCCGTCACGCCAGTAAACTATTGTTGCAGGGGGATTGAATATTACTTTTTTGATGTTGTTGGAAAAATCTAGCTCTAGTTTATTGTCACAATGAGTAGTAACGGTAATTGTTGTATGGTTGGGATAGGGGTAGAGGTAATCAATAGAGAAAAAATCTCTGTTTATTAAGTTTTTGACATATTCCCTAACTGCCCGTTCATTCATGCTTTTTCCTCCCATTCTGTGCAACTATGGTCGTATGTTGTCCAGTCCGCCAGATACTCGCTCTGGTCGTTCACGCATACCCAGCCATCGTCAATGTCCTCGTGTTGGTAGTATTCGCAAGTGCCGCAGATTTTGTCCATGTCAGTCCTCCTTTGCCAGTAACCCGTCTACCTTGCTCCTGATGCTTTCCTTTAGCTTGTCGCGATATTCAAGAATGACATCATCAACTGTCCGCTTTTGAAAATTGTCCAGTTTTTCTTTTACCCATTTTTCCAAATCGCCTTTTTCGCAATGGTAGTTTTCCTTGACAATAAGTTCTATGGCTCTTTTGTATCTGCGCACACCGCCTTCGTTAAATAATTCGTCGCCTTCCGAAAATAGCTTGTCAAGCGCACGTTCCACGTTGTCCAACACGACCGTTTCCAGTTTTTCCCTTATCGCGTCCTCATCGTAGTATTCCTCTACTTTCTGCTTGACATCCGCAATGAGCCTTTTTTCGATATCGGCTACAAATTTTTCATTGTCTGCCTTGATTCTGTCGATAATCTTTTCGTATACTGCCGTGGTTATGTCGTCTAGTAGTTGGGTTTCCACGTAATGCGCGTAGTAGCTACCGTCATTATTTGTATGATGTTCCTCTACCATTATCCGCTCATTGCTCATTAACTTTTCCACTACCTTGTCCGTTATGAAATTGATGATTGTTTCGTTCTGTTCCAATGTATTA
>Ga0099364_10003246_pt1 | contig 25324 bp, 18 predicted proteins | sample TergutTh196P3_FD_73070 | JGI IMG/M metagenome (GOLD analysis project Ga0099364, IMG submission 73070) | Microcerotermes parvus P3 segment gut microbial communities from Pointe-Noire, Republic of the Congo - Th196 P3 | ecosystem: Host-associated > Arthropoda: Insects > Digestive system > Gut ...
GTGTATCATCTTGTTTCTTATGTTATTCAAAATTAGCCAATTATCCTTTCCTTCAGAGCGTTTTCGGTCATAATATTGTCTGATATTGGGGTCGTAATTGACAGCGCACCGAGCCGCTTGCGTGAGCAGCACTTTAATCTTTTTATTCGCCAACGCGCTCACACGCGGTTTGCTGTTCACACTCGTTCCTGACTGCCTGCCAAAGGGTGCCATTCCCGAATAACAGGCAAACTGACGGCTGTTGTCAAAACGTGTAAAGTTCTGTGTAACAACTAAAATAGCCACCGTATTTATCAATGCAACACCTTTGGCGGAACTAACCAATTTGTAATTTGTCTGCAATTGTTCATCGCTTTCAATCTCTTTGAGCATTCGCTTTTCGACCTCTTTTATCTCTTTGTTGAGGCGCTCAATGTCTTTTTTCGACTGTTCGTAAATGAATCGAGCCGTTGAATCACGCTGCATCACACTGCGAATTTCCTTTGCCGAAACCAATAAAGTTTGCTTGTTGCCCACCAATCGTTCCCTAAAAGAAAGTAATAATTCGAGCGATTTAAGAGCCTTCTCGGGTAAGTGATAAGCACGAGCCTTGTCTTGAAAACGATAAGCATAAAGGGCAATTTCCATACTGTCCGTGCGGTCGTTTTTCTCACGTTTAATGCCGATTGACTGCTTGATTTGTAAAGGATTTTCCAACCAAATGAACAAGCCTTTTCTGACCAGGAATTCGCTCAAACAAACGCTGTACAAACCTGTGTGTTCGCCACAAAACAACCAACTTTCAAAAGGCTCATCTGTCAATGTTTTAACCCATTTAAGCAATGAAACACAACCTTCTTTGCTGTTCTCAAACTGCTGATAATCTGCCGCGTGCAAATCATTTTGATGTATAACCGATACATCGAAGGTTTTTTTCGAGAAATCAATACCAATAAATAAAGTTTTTTTCATACATTTGTTGTGTTAAATATTTGGATTGACTTAACCGAAAACTGTTGTGTACTAAAACCTTAAATAGGCTTCGAGCCTAAGATTCTATTCAGTATCCTCAGTTTGACCGACCGCGGTCTTATTCCGCCCATAGACTGCAATGTCTGGTTTCGCGCAAAGTGTACCGCTGTCGGTCGGTTAAATCTTTCCTTTTATACAACAAAAGTAAGGATTTAAACTCGGTGGTTTTTTAACACCGCAAACTTAAGGTTTGGCACAACGGCGGCAGTTCATTTATTTTTTGTACTTTTGTGCCTTAATTCGTTTCTCAAATGGCTTAAATCTTAAATAAATTTGTATCTTTGCAGCTTGAAAAATTTTTTTAAAAATAATAATAAAAATGGCAAAAAATAAAAATGCAAAAACTCCCGACCAAATAGAAGGAGTGCAAAATGTAATTAACAAATCGGAAGCGTTTATCGAAAAATATCAAAAAGAAATTCTGTACGTTTTGTTAGGAGTGGTGGTATTGGCGCTTGCCGTAATAGGAGCGAAAAAATTTTATGTAGAGCCGAGAGAGGCTGACGCGGACAATCAAATCGCTATCGGTCAAAACTACTTTGAACGCGATTCGTTTAAGATAGCATTAGAAGGCGATGGCATTGATTTTATTGGCTTTGAGCAAATAGTGAGCGACTATTGGATGACGAAAAAAAGCAATACTGCAACAGCGTATGCCGGCATATCATTCTATAAAACAGGAGATTATGAAAATGCCATCAAATATTTGAAAAAATACAACGGCAATGGCGATGTCAACCTTACACCCGTGATATTGGGTCTTATCGGCGATGCATACGTTGAATTAGGCGATGTGCAAAAAGGAATTAAATATTTCTTGAAAGCGGTAAAAAAAGACAACTCGCAATTAAGTCCCGTTTATTTGAAAAAAGCGGCTATTGCCTACGAATCACAAGGAAATTACCAAAAAGCCCTCAATGCTTACACCCAAATCAAGACAAAATATTTTAATAGTTTCGAAGCAAACGATATTGAAAAATATATCGAACGAGTAAATACGCTAACTAAGTAATAAAATTTTTGAGGATTTGAATTTTAAATTTTAAACCTTAAATTGTTTAAATGTCCACACAGTTTAAAAACCTGTCTGATTACGATGTAGCCGGCGTGCCCGACGGCTCGGCGATGCAAATAGGAATTGTGGTTTCGGAATGGAATTCGCATATTACTTTTTCATTGCTTGACAGCGCTTTCGAAACATTGAAAAAACATGGCGTAAAAGAGAAAAATATTATCGTCGAATATGTTCCGGGCGCTTTTGAATTGATTTTCGCCGCAGGAATGTTGGCAGAAAACATTGATTTAGATGCAATTATAGGGTTGGGTTGTGTGATTCGCGGCGAAACTCCGCATTTTGAATATATATGTCAGGGAGTAACACAAGGCTTTGTCGAACTAAATATCCGTTATCCTGTTCCTTTCATTTTCGGCGTACTGACCGACAGCAACGAACAGCAATCTATTGACCGTTCGGGAGGAATACATGGGAATAAAGGTGTTGAGGCAGCAGTTGCCGCAATAAAAATGGCACATTTTCGCAATAAAATTGAAAAATAGTCTTATGTTCAGAAATTCAAAAAACAAAAATTCAAATATTACTATTATGGGAAAAGAATTTACAAACAATTCCTCGTACAACATTCTTACACATGGAAGTAAAATGGAGGGAAATATCACTGCCGATAGCGATTTTCGGGTAGATGGTTTTATTAAAGGTACAATTAATTGCTCCGGAAAAGTTGTAGTCGGAGAGCAAGGTTTAGTAGATGGAAACATCGTTTGTGCCAGCGCCGAAATCATGGGCGAGATAAAAGGAAATGTCATTGCATCGGATACGCTGACATTAAAATCAACATCGAAAATGAGCGGTGAAATTAAAATTCACACATTAGCCATTGAAGCAGGAGCAATATTTGTAGGCACTTGCGAGATGGGAAAAAACGAAACGCTAAAAGAGCAAAAGGGTTAATGGGTAAATCCAATATATGAAGAAACAAATCATTTTATTGTTATTCATATTCCGGTTTTTGGGAATATCGGCGTTTACCCTTTCGGATAGCGCTGTTGTGAGCATTTTTACTTGTGCGCCGGGCAAGCTTTTGTACGCACAATTCGGACACACCGCAGTTCGGGTTTTAGATGTGGAAAACAATATTGATTTGGTGTTTAATTACGGCACATTCAATTTTCACACAGAAAATTTCTACCTCAAATTCGTGAAAGGCGAAACCGATTATCAACTTTCGGTGTACGATACACGTTTTTTTTATATTGATTATTCCTCTCGTGCCCGCGTATGGGAGCAAAAATTGAAACTGACGCAAACCGAAAAACAACAATTATTCGATGCGCTTCTGACAAATACCGAGCCCCAAAATAGAGTTTACCGCTATAATTTTTTCTTCGACAATTGCTCAACCCGTCCACACGATTTGGTGGAACAAAATGTGTCGGGTAAAATCGTTTATACACAGCAAACCGAACCGCAAAGCTTTCGCCAATTGGTTACCTCCTATACAGGTAAAAATTCGTGGAATACCTTTGGCATAGACCTTTTATTGGGTGTTCCCGATGATAGAATTGCCACAGACAGAGAGCGATTTTTTCTGCCTGTCGAAATGATGAATTTTCTTGAAACCGCGCAAGTGGATAGAAATGGAGTTGTTTCTCCCTTGGTGGAAAAAGCAGAAACAGTAATCGAAAACGAGTTAAACGACGTGTTTACGCCTTGGTATATAAGCCCGATGTTTGTGATGTCGGCGCTGTTGCTTGTGGTGGCATTATTAAGTTTTTATTTCCGAAATAAAAGTTTAATCTGGCTTGATGCAATTCTTTTTTCGGCAACCGGATTGCTTGGCATGATAATATTTTTCCTTGTGTTTTTTTCCGTACATCCGGCGGTATCCCCGAATTTCCATTTACTATGGGCGCAGCCTTTACAGTTGATTTTTGTAATATTGCTGCCGTTCAAAAAACTGCGGAAATTCCTTTCATATTATCAAATGCTCAATGCCGTGTTGCTCATTGTGTTAATGGCAGGCGTGTTTTTCATTCCGCAACAATTTAATGCGGCGATGCATCTGCTGTGGGCAGCGTTGTTTTTACGGGCGATATTTTTTATCCGCTATGCGAAAAAATAAATATGGATAAATTTATCTATGAACTCATTTAAACTTTTTTATTTATACGAAAATAATTTATTTGGCTAATAATCAGTCAGTTATAGTTCTTATTAAAAACATTAGAAAAGTTCAAATTAGTTTTTTAAATAAACCAATAACAAATGTCGTTGAATTTATAATTACTTCGGTATTAATTTATTCAATGCGAAAATTCTAATATTCAATAAGAAAATATTAATAATCAAATTTTTTAATCGGACTTTTATTGATTTTTCAAATTTAAGTCAAACAATTAATTATCAATCTAATACAAAAATAAAAAAGTTTAAATCAGTTCTATTTTAAACTCTAAATTCTAAATAAACGTGGAAGTAAAAATACAACAGGAATGGAAAAAACAGCTCCAGAACGAATTTGAAAGTCCTTATTTCGAACAGTTGGCAAGCTTTGTGCGCAACGAATATGCTGCAAAAAGAATATTTCCGCCTGCAAGCTTGATATTCAATGCTTTTGAAAAATGTCCGTTTACGCAAACAAAAGTAGTGATATTAGGGCAAGATCCCTATCACGGAGTAGGACAAGCTCATGGACTTTGTTTTTCGGTAAACGATGGCATCGAATTTCCGCCTTCGCTGGTAAATATTTTCACAGAAATAGAGCGCGACCTGCAAATTCCGGCGCCCAAATCGGGCAATTTGGAACGATGGGCAGAACAGGGCGTTTTATTGCTCAATGCCACTTTAACCGTGCGTGCGCATCAGGCAGGCTCGCATCAGGGAAAAGGCTGGGAACAATTTACCGATGCGGTAATCGCACAACTGAACAAAGAGCTCAATGGACTTGTATTTATACTTTGGGGCAATTATGCGCAAAACAAAGGGCGGTTTATTGACGAACGCAAACATTTGGTGTTGAAATCGGTGCATCCTTCGCCACTGTCTGCCTATCGCGGATTTATCGGCTGCGGACATTTCTCTGCTGCCAACAACTACCTCGCTTCGCAAGGGAAAACGCCAATACAATGGTAGTTTCAATATAAAAATCCGCTTGTTCATTGTAGATAACCTTATGATTTTGTGGCAATTGATTAAAGAAAAATCCGGCAAACTCACCGTTTGCATTTGCCGAAAAAGCAAGCGATTTTGAACAGTTTTTAGAAATTGGGTTGGAGAATTATTACGGGAAATGACGTTAAGTCATTGCACAAGATGTATCCGCCGGTTTGAAAAACTCCATCACTGCGTCAAGGTGTGTCCGCATTATTTTTTCGGTTAATTCTGTATCTTGCTTTTTAATGGCTACAAGCAACAGTGTATCAGCGCAAAAACGAACAGAGAGTAATTCAAGCACGTCAGATACAGGCAGTTCGAGCGCCGATACGTCCAAGTTTGTTACAATAGAACCACTTTGAGGAAGAGTTTTAAGGATACCGATAAATTCGAGCTTCTTTATTGCATCGTGCACATGCGTACGACCAACGCCGAATTTTTCTGCCAATTTGCGCTCAGCCGGCAAGCGATCGCCGGGTTTTAATTGCCCCGAAACAAGTAGTTTTTTTATTTGTTTGATTATAGTGTCCACCGGTTTCCCTGCTTCAATTTTCCGGAAATTATCTATAAGATGCATATTTTTATTTTTGTCGGAAAGATTATCTTTTTTAATTCGGACAATAAAAAAAGCGGATTTAATTATCCGCTCATGAGGTTGTGAGAATTACCCGTACATTCAAATAAGTAAATCCGCATTCCTGCGGCACTTATTCTCAAATGTACGTCTGTACGTCGAAACTTCTCACATTTCATGAACAAGAATATAGTAATGCCAATTTTATTGTGCCATTATTTTGTTTTTTAAATCATAGGCAAATTTGATAAATTTTTATGCATTTTTCGTTGCAATGTTATAACTATTTTTTTTAATGGCAAAATTTTTTTACAGTAAACTTGCATACCTTTTACAAAAAACCTTGTAATCCATAAAAAAAATGTACTTTTGCAGTTCAAAAAATCAATATGCCCGAAACTCAAAACATAGAATATAAATCCATCTGGAAAGACGAATATTTGCGGTGGATATGTGGTTTTGCCAATGCGCAGGGCGGTACGCTCATTATCGGCAAAAACGATGAGGCTAATGTCGTAGGCGTAAAAAATTCTAAAAAATTGTTGGAAGATATACCCAACAAGATAAAAGACATTTTGGGGATTATCGCCGATGTAAACCTGCACGAAACCGAGCAAGGCGAATATGTCGAAATCATTGTCGAGCCTCAACCCAACCCTGTAAGTTACAAAGGCGAGTATCATTTACGCAGTGGCAGCACCAAGCAAGAATTGAAAGGCACGGCATTAGATAAATTCTTATTAAAAAAACAAGGCAAAAATTGGGATAGCGTAGCAATTCCGAATGTGAGCGTTGCCGATTTGAAACAGGAAACTTTTGATTTTTTCCGCAAAAAAGGCATTAAAAGCAAACGCCTTGACGATGATGTGCTAACCGACAGCAACGAACTTCTGCTTAAAAATCTGAAATTGATAGACAAAGACAACGGATATTTGAAAAGGGCTACGCTGTTGCTTTTCCACCCCGACCCCGAAGATTATGTTACAGGCGCGTATGTAAAAATCGGCTTTTTTGAAACGGACAGCGATTTGATTTATCAAGACGAAATTCACGGTAACTTGTTTGAGCAAGTTGAAAAAACCATTGATTTGCTTTTCACAAAATACATAAAAGCCCTCATAAGTTACGAGGGAATTTATCGCGTGGAAACCTACGAATATCCCAGAGAGGCAGTCCGCGAGGCACTCCACAACGCCATTGCACACAAAGATTACACAGGCGGAACGCCTATCCAAATCAGTGCTTACAAAGACAAAATTATGATTTGGAATTATGGCGAACTGCCCCCAAATTGGACTATCGACACTTTGCAGAGCAAACATTCTTCCGTTCCTCATAATCCCGATATTTCCAACGCTTTTTTCCGTGTCGGCTACATCGAGGCGTGGGGGCGTGGCATTCGCAAAATGAACGAACAATGCGCCAAGGCAGGATTGCCGTTGCCGTTGTATTATTACGCAACTTCGGGTTTTTGGGTAGTGTTCCGAAAAGACACTTACAACGAACAATCGTTAAAAGAATTAGGCTTGAACGACCGACAAGTGAAAGCGGTGTTGTATGTGAAAGAAAACGGGAAAATCACAAATGGCGAATATCAAGAAATAAATAAAATCGGGAAGTCTGTAACAATAGATGAATTGCGAGATTTGACAGAAAAACAAGTGCTTTCAAAAGTTGGCGAAACGGGCAGAGGTACTTATTATGAGTTGAGCAAAAACGACCGATAAACAGCCGAAACGACCGATAAACGACCGATAAACAGCCGAAACGACCGATGCAAATGTATTTTATACCATTTCTATGTCGTGAATGTCGCGAATAATTGCGCAAATTGCGCCAAACAAACAACCGAGTTTTATTCCTCCATTTCCCCTAAACCCCCTATTTCCCCAAAGTGAGGATTTGGGGATTTTTTTTAATGGCAAAATTTTTTTACTGTAAATTGTTCATTTCATCACTCAACAATTCCCATTCGTACATTTTTTGTTCCAATTCGCGTTTTTTCTTTTCGTAGAGGGAAAAAAGAGCGCCGTCTGCTATTTTTTCGACATCATGCATTTGGTTTTCGATATCGGTAATGGCGGTTTCCAATTCGGTAATTTGCGTTTCGACATTGGTAACGGCACGCTCGGCTTTGCGCAAAAGTTTGGCTTGTTCTTTGCGAGCTTCGTAAGACCTCGCCCCCAGCCCCTCTTCCAAGGAGAGGGGAGAAACCATGCTCGAACTGTCGGTTAAATTGGAAAGTTTGCGCCTATTCTCTCCCTCTCTTTTGGAGGAGACTGGGGAGAGATGGACTTTTTTCTCCAAAAATTCGTAAATTCCGCCAATATGCTCGCGCATTTTTTTGTTGGAAAATTCATAGACTTTATCCACCAATCCGTCTAAAAATTCCCTGTCGTGCGAAACCACAATCACTGTACCGTTAAATGCTTTGAGCGCGTTTTTCAACACATCTTTCGATTGCATATCCAAATGATTGGTGGGCTCGTCGAGGATAAGCAAATTGACCGGTTCGAGCAAAAGGCGTATCATTGCCAAACGGCTGCGTTCGCCGCCGGAAAGCACTTTTACTTTTTTATCCGATGCTTCGCCGCCAAACATAAACGCACCCAAAATATCGCGTATTTTTGTGCGAACATCGCCTACTGCCGCATAATCGACCGTTTCGAACACAGTACGTTCTTCATCAAGCAAACTTGCCTGATTTTGCGCAAAATATCCGATTTTCACATTATGTCCCAATTTCATCACGCCGCTGTACGCCACCTCGTCCATAATGCACTTCACGAGCGTGGTTTTTCCTTCGCCGTTTTTCCCCACAAAAGCGATTTTTTCGCCGCGGTTAATTATCAAATCTACATTTTCCAATATCACTTTATCGCCGTAGGCTTTCGTCAAACGGTCAATTTCGACAGGAATTGTGCCCGAACGCGGTGCAGGAGGAAATTTCAGATTTAACCGACCGGTATCTTCCAAATCCACCTCAATGCGTTCTATCTTTTCGAGTTGCTTGATGCGCGATTGCACTTGCACTGCCTTTGTCGCCTTGTAGCGAAAACGCTCAATAAAATCTTCGGTGTCGGCAATCATTTTTTGCTGATTTTCGTAGGCGCGCAGTTGTTGCTCGCGGCGTTCACGGCGAAGAACAACATATTTATCGTAATTTACCCGATAATCGTAAATTTGTCCCAAGGAAATTTCGATTGTGCGGTTGGTTACGGCATTGATAAAAGCGCGATCGTGCGAAACAAGCAGCACTGCGGCGTTGCTCGTGGTTAAAAAATTTTCGAGCCATTGAATGCTTTCAATATCAAGATGATTTGTCGGCTCATCGAGCAGGAGCACATCGGGACGTTGCAAAAGGATTTTTGCCAATTCGATACGCATACGCCAGCCTCCGCTGAACTCATTTGTCTGTCGGGCGAAATCGCTGCGTACGAAACCCAAACCGAAAAGTGTTTTTTCGACATCTGCCACGTAATCGGCAGCGCCCATCATCGCTAATTTTTCGGTTTCGTGCGCGAGACGGTCTATCAGTTTTAAATAATCGTGCGAATGGTGGTCGTTGCGCTCTGCCAATTCCAAAGACAAACGGTCAATCAACAGTTGCTGCTCAAATATATGCTCAAAAGCCTTTTCGGTTTCTTGCAACACTGTGTGTCCGTCTTTATAAATCGCATGTTGCGGCAAATAACCGATTTTTATGTCTCTGGGCATCAACACATTGCCGCGCACAGGTTTTTGAAGTCCGGCAAAAATACGGAGCATGGTGGTTTTTCCCGCGCCATTTTTACCAACCAAGGCGATTTTATCTTTTTGATTTACCAAAAATGTAATTTCATCGAAAAGCGTGTGTCCGCTAAATTCTACGGAAAGATTATCAACTGTTATCATAAGCGGACATCTTTAAATAGAAGGTTTGTGAGTTCGCGTATCGTCATTGTTTTATGTTGTAGAGATGCGGCGTACCGCGTTTCTACGGTGTTGCACACACCATTCGAAAGTTCAAACACCCGGTTGTTTTCGGGAATTATCGGGTCAATCAAACGAAATACGAGGTTTTTTTCGGGATTTTTTTGCGCATATAAATTGAGTATTTTTCGGGCGTTTACAATGCGAGCCACCGACAAATTCAACGATTGGTCAACATCGTAAGGCTCGTGAAACAGATTTTTCCAACCGAAAATTGCCGCAAAATCGAAATTGCGCATGTAGCTTTCTTTCAGCGACTGGTCGCTTGCGGTTAAAAATGCAACTAAACGCCCGCAATCGTACAAACGCCCCAGCGACCGTTGCATGATTCGCTTAAAATAGCCCTTGCCCCTCTCTTGCACCACTGTCGAAATGTAACACAAATATCCCGCAGGAAACAAGGTTCCGTGATAATCGAAATCGAATTGTATGCGGAAAGCGCCTGCCACAACATACCTGTTTTTGCGTAATAAATCTATTTTTCCTTCCTGCAAAAACGAATTGATAAAACTTTCGACATAGGCTTCGTCTTCGCCAAACGATTTTGCCGAAAGGCTTATAAATTCGGACTTCGTTTGCGCGATATTCGCTTTTTCATGCTCAACGTAACTTGCTTTCACTTTTCGCCGGAAAAATATCGGGTGGTAGGACATTTTTGCCTGTCGAAGTCCGTCGTCGTTCATATCGTCTTCGCGATTGATATACTTGAAATTTGCGGGTAACGAGCGTACAAAATCCCGATTGATAACGGCATACGAACCGGTATATTCCCTGCCGGCTTTTTCCAAACAAATAGTAAACATTTCATCGTTCACAGGAAAACCTGCACAAAAAGCGACAATTTTTCCGTTTACTTGAATAGCGCCGCCCGACATGCCGAGTTTTTTGTAATTATCCAAATAATACTCGTCGACCCAAGCAAATTCATATTTTTCGACCTCCCAAGCCCATTTCTCTTCTGCCCATTGTGTCAACAATTCTTTGCATTGCGGCACTATGCTATCCGAGAGCAGCACGAATTGATAATTGTATTTTGTTTCAAAATTTTTTATATGATTTCGTTTCGACTGGTAACGTTTTCCCGCCAATGCCGCCAAGTCGTCGCGGCTGTACACATACTCGTAGCGTTCTTCCATCGTTTGCAAAACAAATTGTTGCGAAAAATATTTTTCCAAAAACGGAATATCCTCCGGGTCTAACGCCAATTGCAACGAATGCCCATTTTCGTTTGCTTCGTCCAGCAATCGTTCGACAATTTCTTTTTTCAGTTCTCCTCGAATGGGATATACATAACACGTTGTTCCGTCATCGGGAAACACGAAGCGAATAATAAACTCGTCTTCTATGGTTGTCCACGCAAAATCTTCCGAAATTCCCCATGTAATCAGGGTCGGCAACGAAAGCCACGACCATTTTCTCCCTGTTTTAAGTTGTTCGTCCAACTCAAAAACATTATCTCTGTCAACTTTTCTAAACGGAAGCATTTTGTTTTATTTGGGTACAAATGTACATAAATTTTTCTTATCTTTGCAGCCCGCAAAAAAGGACTCGTAGTTCAATGGATAGAATTTCAGATTCCGGTTCTGACGATGCGAGTTCGAATCTCGCCGAGTTCACAAGGCTGAAAACAAATAATTTTTTATTTACTTTTGATTATTTTTTAAAAAGATTGCTACATTTGCAGCATAAAAATCAAAGAAAAAAAATAAAATAAACATTAGATAAAGAAACTCAAAAAGAGATGCCGGAAAGAAAAATGCCTTTTTAGCTCAGTTGGTAGAGCAACGCATTCGTAATGCGTAGGTCTGGGGTTCGAGTCCCCAAAAAGGCTCAAATTACAATAAGTGTCTGATAAACAATTTTCTATAATCGAAAAAAATCGTTTTTGCGTTGCTACATAGAAAATTTTGTGTCTTTGTGCATTGAATGAATTAAATAAATTTTAACCATGGATACTGTAACAGTAACAATAGATGTAACGAGACCCGCCGGTATAAATCTTGTGCGCGAATTGCAAAATAAAAAAGTTGCAAAAGTGGAATCAATTCCAATTTCGCAATTAAGCGGCGTAAGTTCGGTAACCACTGAAGAATTAATGAAAGAAGCCGAGGACTATCTAAACAACTATTACGGAACTAATTATAAATTAGTGTGAAAAGGTATCAAATTGTTTATTCAGAAGATGCAAGGCAAGATTTTAAAGAATTGTATCAGTGTATTGTTTATGAATACAAGGCGCCGTTAACCGCGTTTAGATATATACAGGAAATTATAGATACTATTCGCCAGCTTGAAAAATATCCTATGATTTATCCAATAAGAACAAATCGTTCGCTATTACAATATGGTTTTGAAGTTCGGAGGTTGAATTATAAAAAAATGGCAATCATTTACACCATACACGATGATGTTGTTTTTATTCATCGAATTGTTGCCGGAAGCATGATAACCGGCACATAACCCTCCTCCTTGCTACCTTCTTGCCACTTTCCAAAAACAACAAAGTAGCAAGCGTATTTCACTACAAACCAATAGTTTATATACATTCGCGACCATTGGGGAGTATGTGGTACACAATATCTGCAACCTGCGCGACATTTCCGCCGTGCGGCAGTACACACCCGTTACGCCCGAACTGACTGTAAAGAAAATTGTTTGAATAAAGTAAAGAAAAAAAAATAATTTTCACAACGGTAGTATTTTGTTACTCATAAAATATTATTTTTACACCCCAATAACTACGCCGTACAGCCGGGTGATACTTTCAAAAAAGTCTGGTACTACGGTTAATAAACTTGCATTGTTGAATAATATCAATTATATAAACATGAACTACCAATACAAAAAAATCGCCATAAAAATTGGCAGCAACGTACTTACACACAAAGACGGAACGCTCGACACGGAGCGAATGAAAGAACTCGTAAACCAAGTTGCCCAACTTCACAAAGCGGGTTTGGAAATAATTATTATTTCTTCGGGAGCGGTGGCGTCGGGCAGAAGCGAACTGAAATTGGACAAGAAATTAGACCCGGTTTCGGCACGGCAACTGTTTTCAGCTGTAGGACAGGCAAAACTCATCAACCATTACTACGAATTGTTTTGCAAACATGGTATTTTTTGCGGACAAGTGCTTACTATGAAAGAAAATTTTGGCAGCCGCCGGCATTATCTGAACCAAAAAAACTGTATCCGCGAAATGCTCGCAAACAGGGTCATTCCCATTGTAAACGAGAACGATACCATTTCTGTTACCGAGCTGATGTTTACCGACAACGACGAACTTTCGGGCTTAATCGCCACCATGATGGATATGCAAGCACTTGTGATATTGAGCAATATTGACGGAATTTACAACGGCGACCCTGCAAATCCGGCTTCGCAGGTTATTCGCGAGGTAGAGCCGGACAAAAACCTGTCGCAATACATTCAGACGAACAAATCGGCGTTTGGTCGCGGCGGCATGCTGACCAAAACGACCATTGCCCGCAAAGTTGCCGCCGAAGGAATTACGGTAATCATCGCCAACGGAAAACGCGATAATATCCTCCCCGATTTGTTGAAAAACAACAGCGATACTGTGTGTACCAAGTTCATTGCCAGCCACAAAGGAACTTCAAGCGTAAAAAAATGGATTGCCTACAGCGAAGGCTTTGCCAAAGGCGAGGTATTTATAAATGAAGGTGCAAAAAATGCGCTTTTAGGCGAAAAAGCCACTTCGGTATTGTTCGTGGGCGTTACACGCATACAAGGCGACTTTGAAAAAGACGATATTGTGAAAATCCTTGACGAAAACAGCCAACAAATCAGCATTGGAAAAGTGCAATACGACAGCAAAAAAGCCCGTCAACTGATTGGAAAAAAAGGGCAACGCCCATTGGTGCATTACGATTATTTATATTTAGATTAAATTTTTAAACAATATGGAAAATAACACAACTTGGCGCGAAGACGCCCTAAAAGCCTCACGCGCCGTAAATCTCCTTTCGGACGAAATCATCAACAAAGTGTTGAACACTCTTGCCGACGAAACCCTTGCAAATATTGACTTTATCCTTGCCGAAAACCAAAAAGACCTTTCGGCAATGGAAAAATCCAACCCGATGTACGACCGCTTGCTGCTGACTTCCGACAGGCTAAAAAGCATTGCAAACGATATTCGCAACGTGGCATCGTTGCCCTCGCCATTGGGAAAAATTCTCGAAGAACGCACGCTTTACAACGGTTTGGAGTTGACCAAAATAAGCGTTCCATTCGGCGTGGTCGGCATTATTTACGAAGCGCGTCCCAATGTCAGTTTCGATGTGTTTTCGCTTTGTTTCAAGTCGGGCAATGCCTGCGTGCTCAAAGGCGGAACCGATGCATACAATTCAAATGCCGCTATCGTTGCGTTAATCCGGAAAGTATTGGCGCAGTTCAACATTGATGAAAACGCCGTGATTTTGTTGCCTGCCGGTCGCCAAGCCACAGCCGACTTGCTCAATGCGGTTGGCTTTGTCGATGTGATTATCCCTCGCGGTGGAGCGGGACTGATAAATTTTGTGCGCGACAACTCGCGTGTACCTGTTATTGAAACCGGTGCGGGCGTTTGCCATACTTATTTCGATGAATTTGGCGATAGAGAAACCGGCGCAAACGTTATCAACAACGCCAAAACCCGCCGTGTAAGCGTTTGCAACGCCCTCGATTGCCTCGTTATCCACGAAAAACGATTGAGTGATTTGCCGTATTTGTGCGAAAAATTAGCCGAAAACAACGTAGTAATTGAAGCCGACACAAAAGCATTTACTTTTTTAAGCCTCAACTACCCTGCCGCATTACTGCAAAAAACAAATGCCGACAGTTTCGGTACCGAATTTTTGGATTACCGCATGAGCATCAAAACCGTTTCCGGCGTAAAAGAAGCCATTGAGCATATCAACACTTACGGCTCGAAGCACAGCGAAGCCATTATCAGCGAAAACGCCGAGAATGTTGCCCTGTTCAACAAAATGGTAGATGCGGCTTGTGTGTACACCAACACTTCGACGGCTTTCAGCGATGGAGCGCAGTTTGGAATGGGCGCAGAAATCGGCATCAGCACGCAAAAACTGCACGCCCGCGGACCTATGGCGCTGCCCGAATTGACGAGTTATAAGTTTATTGTAAAAGGAAATGGACAAGTGAGGGGAAAATAACCCTGCCTTATCTGAAATCGTCTAAACCACACTCTATCGACTGCAATTCTGCATGAGACAAACAACAAAAATCGCCACAGGCAAAAAAGCGTTGGTAAGATTTAGCCTTAAAGTTGCATTGATTAATTGAAATTAATGTAACTTTGTGGTCTGAAAATCCAAAATTGTTATTATAATGAAACGTTCTGCTTTTTTTATCTCTCTTTTCTTTTGCGCCATCACTCTGTTTTCGCAAACACAAATTCCGATGGATACTGCCGTTCGCTACGGACAATTAGAAAATGGTTTGACCTACTACCTCCGTTACAACAACTTGCCCGAACAGCGCGTTGATTTTTTTATTGCGCAAAAAGTCGGCTCTATGCTCGAAGAGGAAAACCAGCGCGGATTGGCGCATATCCTCGAACACGTTGCATTTAGCGGCACAAAAAATTTTCCGGGCACTTTGTTGCGCGATTATTTGGAGACAAACGGCATAAAATTTGGCGAAAACCTCAATGCCTATACTTCGCTCGACGAAACGGTTTATTTTATTACAAATGTGCCAAGCACGCGGCAGGGTCTGGTCGATTCAACTTTGTTGATTTTGCACGACTGGTCGAGTTTCTTAACGCTCGCCGGCGATAAAATCGAACAGGAACGCGCTGTTGTTCGTGAAGAATGGCGCACCCGCGACAATGCCTGGATGCGTATGTACGAAAAACTTTTGCCCGAAGTTTACGGCAACGACCGCTATGGACACCGCCTGCCAATTGGACTGATTTCGGTGATTGACAATTTCACGCACGATGAATTGCGCGATTATTATCACAAATGGTACCGTCCCGATTTGCAAGGGATTATCATTGTCGGCGATTTTGATGTGGACGCGATGGAAGAAAAAATCAAAACGATGTTTGCCGATATTCCTGTGCCTGTAAATCCTGCCGAGCGCGTTTATTTTTCCGTTTCGGACAACCGCGAACCGATTATTGCCATTGCTGCCGATGTAGAATCGACTGCTACTCAACTTGTTATTTTCAACAAGCGCGAAGCATTTATTCCCGAGAATGAAAAAAATACTTATGAATATTTAGCGTTTAAATATATTCAAGATATTATGACAGGAATGCTCAATACGCGCCTTTCGGATATTACTCATAATCAAGCCGATGCGCCGTTCTCAAACGCCCGTGTTTCTGATGGCGGTTTTTTTCTCTCGAAAACCAAAGATGCTTTTGATGCTTCTGCGCAACCAAAAGAGGGAAAAGTTGAAGAATCGTTGCGCTTGTTGGTGCAAGAAGTGGAACGAATGCGGCGTTATGGTTTTACGCAAACGGAATATGACCGCGCCCGCGCCAATTTTGTCAGAGGACAGGAAAACGCTTATAACGAGCGCGATAAAGAAAAAAACGACAACTATACTTGGACTTATGTCCGCAATTTTCTCGACAAAAATCCTGCGCCGGGAATTGAATTCGCATATCCTTTTTATAAAGATATTGCCGAAAAAATTCCGGTTGAAGCCATCAATGATTATGCAAAACACATTGTTGCCGATACAAATGTGGTGATTATGCTGATGATGCCGCAAAAAGAAGAATTGAAAGTTCCCACGAAAGAGGAAATATTGGCGGTTTATCATCAAGCAAAAGCGGAAGAAGTTTCGCCATACGTTGATAAAGTTATTGACACGGAATTAATCAAAAAACTGCCAAAAGCAGGCAAGGTAAAATCGAAAAAAGATTACGCTTTTAACGCCACAGAATGGACGTTGAGCAATGGAATGAAAGTGATTTTCAAGCAAACGGATTTCAAGCAGGACGAAATTTTGATGAAAGCCGTGAGTTGGGGCGGCACATCGCTGCTCGACGAAAAAGATATGCCTGCCATTCATCTGCTCAGCGACATCATCAATGAAAGCGGCGTAGGCAATTTTCGCAAAATGGACTTGCTCAAAGCGCTGGCAGGCAAAAAAGTAGGCGTAAACCCTGCCGTTGAATTGTATATGGAAACATTGAACGGCAATTGTTCGCCCGCCGATTTTGAAACGATGCTGCAATGGATTTATCTTTATATGACAAAGCTGAATGATGACCCGGAGGCTTTCAATGCCTACATTGCACGCAAACGAAACGAACTTCAAAATGCCGAACTTAACCCATTTACTACGCTGATAGACAGCTTAAACAGCACGATTTACAACAATCACCCGCGCGAAAAACGAATGACATCGGCAATGCTCAACGAAGTGGATTACGGTTTGGCGCAACGAATGTACCGCGAGCGGTACGCGAATGGCGACCAATTTACATTTACCTTTGTGGGCAATATCAATCCCAACGACAAAAATGTGCAGAAATTAGTCGAAAAATACCTTGGCGCATTGCCCAAAACAAAGGAAAAAGAAACCTTTCGCGATGTAAAAAACTACCCTGCAAAAGGCGAAATAAGCAATGTTTTCGACCGCCAAATGGAAACGCCCAAAACAACGGCTTTTGCGTATTATTCGGGCGCGCTCGCTTATACATTGAAAAACAAACTTTTGATGGATATTTTGTATCAGTCTTTGAGTATTGTTTATACTGAAAAAGTGCGCGAAGACGAAGGCGGCACTTACGGTGTGCGCGTATATGGCTGGTTGGATAAGTTGCCGTATCCGATGTTTCGACTGCAAATCTGGTTCGATACCAATCCCGAAATGGCACAAAAACTGATGGGAATTATCTACGGCGAGATAGACAGCGTTGCAGAAAACAGCGTGCGTGAGGCAGATTTCTTGAAAGTAAAAGAATTTATGCAAAAGAAAATCAAAGAAATCAAAGCCGAAAACGGCTATTGGCTCGGCGCACTCAATGAACTTTGGATAACAGGAATGGACATTGCAAGCGACTACGAAACCACGCTCAATGACATTACTATGGAAGATATGAGAAACTTTGCAGCCGAAATTTTCAAACAAAAAAACAGAATAGAAGTAATAATGATGCCAAAATAAAAAAAATATTTCTATCTTTGCGGAAATTGAACGCATTTAAAAAATAAATTGTAAATTGATTTGACTCGTGTCTAAACTTATTACGACCATATCATTTTGTTTAATACCGCTTGCGCTTTGGAGCAAAGTTCCCGAAGCCGCAAGCCGCGACTCCTTGCAATATTATCTTTCCCGTCAATCGTATTTCGAACAACAAAAAGAAGAACGCATTTGGCAAATAAAAACCAAAATCGAACAAAACCAGTACGACAACACCGCGCGTTATGCATTGTACGGCGATTTATTTAACGAATACCGTTCATACATTTCCGACTCGGCTTACGTGTGTGTCGAAAAACTGTTGGCAGTGTCGCAAGCCCTGAACGACCACGATAAAATCATTTCTTCCCACATTAAAATGGGTTTTTGTTATATGTCGTCGGGCATGTTTAAAGAAGCCTTCGATGTATTCGAATCCATCAATGTGAAAAAGTGCAGCGATTTAACGAAAATTGATTATTACACCGGAAAAGCAAGGCTCTACTACGATTTGGCTGACTACAACAACAACGCCGCGTTGCGCAGCCGCTACAACGAAAAAGGCAACCGGATTATCGACTCGGCGCTTGTGTTGTTGCCGGTCGAAACGCCGCGTTATTGGGCTACGGAAGGCTTGCGGCGAATGAAATCCGACAACGACCGAGGCGCGATAGAGGCTTTCATGAAAATGATTAATATGCACAACTATTCGGAGCAGGATTTGGCTATCGCTACTTCGAGCATCGCCTATTTGTATTTGCTGCAAGGCAGAATGAAAGAAGCCGAACATTATTTTACGCTGGCGGCTATTGCCGACATCAAATCGGCAACGAACGAAACAGTTGCGCTGAAAAATTTGGCGCAAATCACCTACGAAAATGGCGATATCGAACTTGCCGCCGAGTATATCCGCCAAGCGTTGAACGACGCCTCTTTATACAATGCCAAACACCGTCAATTGGAAATTGGGCATATTCTCCCTATCATTGAGGAAGATAGAGCCAATGCGATTAAAATACAAAAAGACCGTATTAGCCGCGTGTTGATACTTAGTTTTGCGCTTTCGGTATTGCTGTTTCTCGCAATATTCATTATTTCGATACAAGTAAAACGATTAACTCAAGCCAAAAAATCCATTCAAAAAACCAACGAAGACCTTACTTTGTTGAACAACAACTTGATGGAGGCAAATAAAATTAAAGAGGAATATATCGGTTATTTTTTCAGTCAAAGCTCTGAATTTATTGATAAATTAGACAGTTTGCAAAAATGGGTAAAAAAGAAAATCGTTGCCCGGCAATACGACGATTTGAATAATATTCATAAAAAAACAGATGTGCAACAAGAGAGAGAAGCCTTGTACACTCGTTTCGACCAAATTTTCTTGAAGCTTTTTCCCGATTTTGTCAACGAATTCAACAAACTGTTGCGCCCCGACGAGCAAATCCATCTAAAAAAAGGCGAGCTTCTCAATACCGATTTGCGGATTTACGCCCTTATGCGTTTGGGTATTCGCGACAACGAGCAAATTGCTCAATTCCTTGGCTATTCGCTCAATACCATCTATACCTACAAAACCAAAATCAAAAACAAAGCCCACAACTCCAACGAAGAATTTAAGGCAAAAATAATGGAGATAAAAGCAATTTAATAAAGCAAAACCCGCAGAATTTAATCCGCGGGTTTTGCATTTCGTGTATTTCTATTCCGAAATTATTTCAGAATTTTCACAGATTTTCCATTAGAGAACTTCACGATAAACAAACCTTTTTCCGGTTCGTCCGCAAGTTTCATGCCCATAATCGAATAGAAAGCTACTATATCTGCGTTTTGCTCGTCGGCAAGGATTTCTGCGATACCGTTACCGACTGTACCATCAAATGGATTTGTGTTCGGGTCAAAAGATGCTTCACCTGCACGGCTACCCCATCTTAATAATTTGGGATCAAGATCATTCATTACATCTATAGCAACATTATAAGTTTTAACAAAATCAGGTTTACCCGTTCCATTCCATGGATCAAATTCTACAGCAGGAGTTCCTGCGGTAGTGGTTGTTCCATCTGTTTTAAGTTGTGCAGGAAAAAAATCGCCGTTCATGCTTAATATTGCCCAACTAACCATGTGATTAAAATACATGGCATCGCTTCCAATATTACCTACATCTGCAAGAGCTTCTAACCACGTTACATCTAAATCATAAGGCTTTTCGAAAGGTGAACCTATATTCAATACATTTGTGAACAAAGTTGCCGCCACGATGTCCATATAGAAAATATTAGTATTTTCGTAACGATACAGACGATTATCCCATCTATCGTTAAAATTTACAACCCGATAATCAACGATTTGATAGTCATAATAATATGACGGAGCATAAAATAACCAACGTCCATTAGCATCTCCATATCCACCATCTGTCAACCAGTTTAAAAGAGTTGCATCTTTCACTTGTACTGCAAATGTTACCGATCTAAAAATACTGAAATTTTGTGGAAGATCACCGGGTACTGCCAACGCAGGATCACCTTCTTCATAAAACTCGCCGGTAGTTTTATTAAACCAGGCTCCATCATAACCAACACCCAAAACACTTCCTGCACTTGCCGAAAATGTTACTGCCAAAGCAGCCAAAAATAATGTAATTTTTTTCATAGTTTTAAAATTTTTAATTAATAAATTAGTTAATAAATATTTTTAAATTCCAAGAGACAAATATAAAATAAATAAAATTGCTTTACAAATATTTTCAAAGAAAATTAAGTAGGTAGTTTCAACAATCCAATGAAAACTGTTTATTACGGCATTTTATTCAATCCTTCAATCGCTTTTGCGGGCTGTGCCGTACAGAAATATGAATATATTTCTTTCAATTTTTTATTGGCTTCCGAATTATTTCTGTTGGCTATACGTAAATCGTAGAAGCGTTTGATTTGTGGCAATACACTTTTGTCGATAGTGGTTACGCCTGTAAACTCGTGTAACTGCTCCAAATAAATATACGAATTATTATTGTTGTGAGCTGCATCAGGCACGGTAGGCTCTATAATAGTGCCTTCGCCGTAATCGTTCCAAGTACAAAGTTGCAAATGTTTCGGCTTGTATTGTGCCGCCAAATCCAACTGTTGTTTGAAAAATGCGCCGCCGTTATGGTTTGTTACACGATAGCGGGGGACGCCTGCTACGCCATTGTAACAATCGTTAAAGCCGGGCATAGCTACAAATATGTTTAATGATGTGGCTGTATTCACATTAAATTGTTGTGTTAAATACACATTATCCGAGCCGGACGCATCGCTGTTATTTGACCATCTGAAAACAGATTTAGCCACGCCGACACTACCTCCTAAAGAACCTGATTTTCCCTGTAAGGGATAAAATGCCGGTTTTGGATTTAGATTTGCAAAACACTGATTCCAATTGGCAGCTGTGGGTGCAAGTCCTTGTGTAGCCAAACCTTCCACTTGGGGACCAAAAATCAACAGCAATGGTTGCTCGTCTATTTTAGAATAAATAGATTGGGTGAAAAAGTTTTTTTGCAAATAGTCCATATCTGTTTTTATGCTTGCAATGCGTTCTTCGTTTGTAGCCTGTCGTTTAAACCGGTCTTCGTAACAAACTGCCAATTCGATTCCGGTTTCTTTACAGATGGCAAACAATGCTTCCAATGCGCGTGTTTTGTCTTCCGTGCTGTTTCTGTCGTCCACGCCGTACCAGTTGGCAATAACGCCGTCAATACCGCTATATTTCATCAATAACAACTGGTATTCCAATATCCCTCTGTCGCGCGAAAAATACGGACCGGTTATCGGTGCATAACGGGTATAAAGGTTTTTCCATGCGCCGTTTTCTTCAACAGGACGAGGTTCGCCTTTAGACCAATGTTGCCCCCACTCGTTGATACTTTCAGGCGTTTCGTACCATAGCATAAAATGCGCCCACACTTTGGTGTCGTGATTTGCTTTAATAATCGCTTTAGGCGTTATCGCAGATGGAGGATCTTCTCCGCCTCCACAAGAAAAAAATCCGAAACACAACGCTCCAAAAAGGGAAATAAAAATTTTAGTCTTCATTATTTTTGTTTCTATGTAATGTTTTTTTTTAATAACCCGGATTCTGCTTTACCTTAGGTTGCGCTGCCAAAATTGATTGCGGAATAGGGAATATCGTTTTGTTCGGGTCATTTGTCGGGTTTAAGTGTCCGCCCCATGTTTCTGTAAGGAATGAACCGAAACGAATCATATCTGTTCTGCGCCGTCTTTCAAATATAAATTCGCGTCTCCATTCTTTTTCCATAAAGTCCAAATTTATGTTGCTAAGGAAAGCCGGTTCATACGTTAGCAAATCTGTCGGGTTTAACCAGCGTTTCGACATCAAGGCTACGGCAGATACTTTTTTAACGGTTGGTACCTGCACGACAGTATCACTCAGCACGCCACTCACCACTTGATCTTCCAAATCCCAATCTAATAGCGGATAATCTTTATTATACTTGCTGTCGTCATTCGGGTCGAAACCTCTTGAAGATAATACTTTTTGGAAAATCGGCAGCGCTTCTCCCGCTCTGCCCAAACGAATTAATGCCTCAGCTTTTGAATATAAGGCTTCCGTAAATCTCATTTCCACCATATCAACCTTTGAAGTATAGAAAAGAGGGGCATCTTCTAATTCAAATTTGATAAGACGTGCTCCCATTACTCTTGGCAAAGCAGAAGTCTGTCGATTGTTGCTGTGCTCAAAGCCTCTTTCAAAGAATGGATCCATTGATATTCTCATCGGAGGTCGCCCTGCATTAGCTTGTCCTCCTCCATATAACTCTATTCCAAGTCCCGGATTATCCACATCGTTTCTTGCCCAAACACCCCAGTAGGCTGTTGCTTTGTAACTTCTCTCATAAGCCTGTCCGTAAAGAATAGACAGGCGACGGTTGTCGTTGTCAGAAAACAAGTTGAATAAGGCTTTCGGGTCTTCTTTGTATTTTCCCGGATTCAGAACAAATCCACCCGGACAGTGCGAGTACATGGGGTCGCCAAACACTAAATCCATATTGCCGTTAGGACCCGGATACGATTCCATTTGCAAGTCGTTTCCTTCTGCCGAGCCATCGCCAAGGTATTGAATACCCCAAATGATTTCTCTGTTACTGGATCCGTTATCAATATACCAATTCGCAAAAATATTTCTTTCTACATCATACCCCAAACCTTCTACATCTTCACAAGCAGTAATGACTTTTTCCAAATAGTTGCGATAGGTGGCATTGCCATCTGATAGCGGGAACCCGGGTTCGCCCAAATATACATTGGCGTTAAGATACAATCTTGCTTTTAATACGCCCAATACTCCTTTTGTCATGCTGCCGTATGACTTGGTTCTTAATGCCTGCATCACCGGATCTTCCAATTGTCCTTCTATCCATGCAAAAAGGTCTTTACGCGGCATTTTTTCCGACATTGCCTGTCCTATATGTTCTTCGGTCATTAAAGGGACATTTCCAAACAAATCCATTAATTGGTAATAAGAATAAGCCCGCAGTAATTTCAAATCGGCTTCTACCATCGGATTATTATCCAATGTTTCTCTGCCAAGGTCGCCAAGCAACGCATTACAACTGCCGATAATGGTGTAGTAATAGTTCCAGCAGGACAGAAAAATAACATTTTCCGGGTTCCAAGTATGTTTCTGCATATCTACATACACACCGCCGTCATACCAGTTTGAGTTACCGGAGGTAATGTCAGTACCTAATTGAACAGGGATACAAATTTCATCGGAAGCCACTTGCACGCAATACACATATTTCCACCAAGGCGCTGCAATTGTAGTTCCAGTAATATTTCCTCTTACTGTTTGATACACAGCTCCCAAGCGGACCATTGGCGGCAGTTTCGATTGAGATATTTCACTGTAATATGTTTCTCTCAAGTCCACACAAGCAGTGAAACTCATTATTACGGCAATAGCCGGTAATAAAAATATTTTTTTCATAGTATATTTTTTTATTATTTATTAAAATTGAATATTTACTCCAAGTAAGAATGTTCTTGGTCTTGGATAATTATTAAAGTGGTCTATACCAGGACTTACTTTTTCTCTTGAGTCCATTTCCGTTACATTCATATCAATGCTTACTTCGGGGTCAACTCCGGAGTATGAGGTGAATACAAAGGGATTTTCTACGGTGGCATACAGGCGCAACGAATTCAATTTGATTTTCTTTAAATCAAATGTGTAGCCTATCGAAAGGCTCTGTATCCTAAAGAAAGAGGCATCTTCCAACCAGTAATCAGATAGACAACGGTTCATGTTTTTTCCCAAAGATGATGCAAGCACATTATCTTCTCCGTGGTCTGGAGGGCTGCTTAATAGCATGGCGGTAGCGTTATACACTTTTTGCCCAAACATGCCGTAAGTATTTATTGAGGCGTCCCATTTTTTGTAACTGAAATTCATACCAAAACCAAGCGTTAATTTTGACATCGCACTTCCTAAATAGTGATTTCGATCTGCATTGGTCAGATCGCCCGGATTGGTCGTGGTGGTTTCTCCGCCATATCCATCGCTTACAATATATAGAATATTTCCGTCTGCATCCAATCCCGCCGTTTTCGCTCCGAAAAAAGAACCTGCAGAATATCCTTCTCTCAATATTTGCGTATTTGTCATTCTTCCGGCTCCATTTAATCCCTCATACGGCTGTCTGGTGGCAGAATTAAATATGTATCCCATATCTGTGGGGGTGCTAACATCCTCAAGATCGGTAATGTCTTGTCGAGCCAATTTGGTAACTTTATTTTTATTATGCGCCAAATTGAGGTTAGCTTCCCAAGAAAAATTCTTATTAGAATAAATTGTTCCGTTCAATGATAATTCAACTCCTGTATTTTCTAAATTTCCAATGTTCATCAAGGTATACTCTATATCGTTGTATGCAGTAGCTCCTACCTGATAGAAAAACAACAAGTCGTTGGTTCGTTTGTGGTAAAATTCAACGGTACCGGAAAGCCTGCGTTTGAACAGCTCAAAATCTAAACCAATATTCACTTGTGCAGTAGATTCCCATTTCAAATCGGGGTTTGCATTTCTTGTTCGTACAAAAGCTATTGGTGGCACTTCTCCGTCTTCCAATGGTGGATCCAGGCGTGGCATTGGCGTATATGTTGACAACGACTGGTAATTTCTTATTCCGAACTGATTTCCAGTAACTCCATAACCGGCACGCAGTTTTAATTCGTTCAACCAGTTTTGTGTTCCGCTCAGAAATTTTTCTTGCGATATACGCCATGCCGCCGAAGCCGAAGGGAAAAAACCCCATTTGTGGTTGGCTCCAAATTTAGACGAACCGTCTGCACGCAGAGTAGCGGTAATCATATATTTACTTGCATACGAATAGTTTACACGACCAAAGAAAGAAGCAATAGCGC
>Ga0099364_10003247_pt1 | contig 25323 bp, 21 predicted proteins | sample TergutTh196P3_FD_73070 | JGI IMG/M metagenome (GOLD analysis project Ga0099364, IMG submission 73070) | Microcerotermes parvus P3 segment gut microbial communities from Pointe-Noire, Republic of the Congo - Th196 P3 | ecosystem: Host-associated > Arthropoda: Insects > Digestive system > Gut ...
AACGTAAAAATTTTTAATGCTTTCTTTATTCCATCATTAAAGTTACTGTGGTTGCTACAATATCATCACGTAGAATTTTTATTCGGAGTTACTGAAAATTTACTTATTCTTTTACATTATTATGCATTATTATGTTTCCCGCATTCCGCAGGGGATCCCGCATAAGGACTTTGCGGGATGACGTGATGGGGTCACTACCTGCTGCGGAGGAAATAATTTTCCCTCTCCGCCGCCTTGTCACTGGGATACTCTTGCAGATAGCCATCCATCAGGACCTGGGCCCGCTTAAAATCCCCCAAAAACTCATAGGCGACAATTTCATTAAAACGCAACGTCTGTAAGATATTGTTCGGCGTGATGGCCATGCCGGCATGGAAGGCATCCAGCGCCCCCTCATAATCCGACATCTTCATCCGGCAAATCCCCAGCTGGTTGTATATCTCCGGCGATTCATTGCCGGCCTCTAAATATGTCTTATACACACTTTCGGCATAGTTTAGGTCGTCTAGCACCTCGTATGTCCTGCCCAGATACAAAACGGCCTCGTAGCTTAGATCGCGGCCGCGCTCCAAATACATGCGCGCATTTTCGTAGTCACCCAAATAAAAGGATATGCGCCCCTTTTCAAAGTTGCTTAAATCCCCCTCGTCATCCTCCAGGGCACTGCGCAGATAGTCGTCGCCCACGCTTCTTAGGCCGGCGGCGGACAGTATTTGATAAATATCGGTTAGTCTTTCGCTCCCCCCCGTATAGAGGGCCAGGGCCTGGTCAAAATCCGTAAGGCCCTCGGGTGTACGCCCTTCCTCGATCAGAATCGCGCCCCGCAGATAGTAGGCATCACTTTCGTCATCGCGCAGGGCCAGGATGGCGTCGTATACCTCAATGGCCCGCTCCTTTTGCCCGCTCAGGTAGTAAGCCGTCGCCATGTAATAGTTTATGTCGAAATCCACGCGGTCTGGTATGGCACCGCTCAGCGCCAGGGCTTCCTCAAACGCGCCCAGGGCTTCCTCGTACATGAACTGCCCCATGCGGGCAATGCCGATACCGCGTCTTACCAGCCTTTCATCCTCGCCATTTTGCTCGGCCATCATAAACGACGCCAGGGCCGCATCATAATCATATATCGAGAGGGCCTCCATGCCGGCGTCCAAATGCTCGCTGCCCGTAAATACATCACAGGCCAAAAGCTGGACAGCAAAAAGCACCGACATGAGCAGAATTATTAGGGGTTTGAGCCTTTTCATTATGCGTTAATCCCTATTTTTTTCAGCACATCCGCGAACTTTTCGAGGTCAATCGGCTTTGCGCAGTATACCGTGCATCCCATGTCGAAAGCTGCCTTGATGTTACGCTCGGAATTCAGGGCGGTGGTCATAATGATTTTCACGGCATCATCGCCCGTGCGGCCATTTTCCTTTTCGAGGTCACGCACCTCTTTTAAGACTTGGTAGCCATCCATCGCCGGCATCATTATGTCCAGGCACAAAAGATCATAGGGTTCTTCGTCTTCGAGGGCCATCTTAAAGGCCTCCACTGCTTCCTCGCCGTCGATTGTGATGTCACAGTCGCCGAAATTGCTCAAGTATTTTTGCATGAACTTACGGCTGGCGAAATCATCTTCTGCAATAAGAATTCTCATCTGGCATCCTCCTTTGTTGAAAGTGTAGCACTATTTGGGCTAATTTGCAAATGCCTTTGCACCTTTGTCAGTACCTCGATAATTTGCGGGTCATAATCCTTGCCGGCACCGGCCGCCATTTCCATCAGTGCCTCTTTCTTTATGTCCGCTTCCGCTACGCCTTCTGCCTTTTTTGAGCGGCTTATGTTGTCAAAATCATTGACGATACGGGTAATTCTGGCAGCAAGGGGCAACTCGTCATGGTTGGCAAAGTCGCAATGATGGTGATATGCGATGGTAATGGCCATATCCTTCCACGCGGAGGGCGGCTCATTTGCTAATATGGTCTCCAATATCCGCTTCCCCGCCGCCACGTGGGCCTCGTCATCCTCCCATAGATAACCGATGTCGTGGAGTATGGCGGCATCGCCGATGTCGGCGATAAATTCCTCGGTCAACAGCTCCCCAAAGCCGGGGGCCAGCTGGAGGCTTTGGGCGAGGATACGGGCATTTTGGCGGACATTGGTCAAATGATCCTTTGGTATGCCGACACGATTGCTCACCATTTCCGCCAAGGCGCATACTATGGCCTTTTTCTCACTGTTTAGCTTCTCCATCTGCTCTGTCATCATCTTATGCAGACGGCGGTTGAAATTCAACTGCTCCAGCTTCATCTGCCGGGCGGCCAAATGGTTTTCCACCCGCATCATTACCTCGGCGGCTTCGAAGGGCTTGGTGATAAAGTCCGCCGCCCCCAGCTCCAGGCCCTTAATCTTATCCTGAATGGTATCCAGGGCCGAGATGAAGATGACGGGTATGTCCCGGGTGACGGGGCTTTTTTTCAGCAGGCTGCAAAACTCGTAGCCATCCATCTGCGGCATGGACACATCCAGCAGGATAAGCTGCGGCAGACTGTTTCTCAAAAAACCAAAGGCTTCCTCCACGCTCAGGGCGCACAGCGGCTGGTAACCCATTTCTTCTATTATGTTGGCCAATATATCGACATTTATGTCCATGTCGTCGACTATCAGCACTTGGGCGCTACTTTCCCGATTATCTTGAGGCATATATTTCATCTAGCCTTTCCATCATCGCCTGATAGTATTTGCGGCATTTTTCCTCTTCCTCGCGGCGTACGGCCATGCCCAGGCGAAACAGCAGTTTATTTATATCCTCCGGGGCGCCTTTTAAGAGTTTTTTCAGATTGGCGACACCCAGCTCCAGGGCATCCCAGGCCGAAAGCTCCAGGGCCAGTATCCAGATTTCACATTTTTTCTTCAGCTCGTGTTCATTGTCCGGGCTGCCAAATTGATACAGGGGGTCTACTTCATACGGATCTTCGTTGCTTAGGTTTTGGAGGATGTGTTCGTATAGGTTTGTGTCCACCAGGCCATGCACGCTGTCGGGGTCATAGCTTTCGTCATTGTCTTTATGGAGCACTACGGCAGACTCGCCCGAAGTATTAAGGTGCAGGTCGAAGGAAAAACTGCTGCCCTTGCCGGCCATGCTCTCCACGGTGATGCTGCCTCCCATCAGGGTGACCAACTCCTTGGAAATCATCAGGCCCAGTCCGGTGCCGCCATGCTTTCTGGTTGACGAGCCGTCCACTTGGGAAAAACTCTTGAACAATTTATCCATCTGGCCGGCGGGAATACCGATGCCGCTGTCGCGGACAACAAAGAATAGCTCTATCTCGTTGCCATATTGGCCGTGTTTGTTGACATCTATGCCGACATGGCCGATGTCCGTGAACTTGATGGCGTTTGAGAGCAGATTATTGAGTATCTGGCCGATGCGCACCTCGTCGCCCCAGACCTCCCGCGGCACATTGTCGGCAATGTTTAAGAGGATGCGGATGCCTTTTTCGCTGACCAGCGGCAAGTTTGCCGTAACAACATGGTTAAGCAGCTCGTATAAATCAAAGGCGGCGTATTCCAGTTCCATTTTGCCGGCTTCCAGCTTGGAAAAATCGAGGATGTTGTTGATGATGTAGGACATGTCCTCGCAGCATTTTTGGATGATGCCGTAGGTTTTCCTGTCGTCGGCATTGGTAGAGACACCCAGCATCGCCTGAATGTGACCCCTGATGCCATTGACCGGCGTCCTCAGTTCGTGGGTCATGTTGGAAATGAACTCGTTGCGCTCCTTCCGCAGTATCTGTGCTTCTTTTTTGAGACTCAGTACTTCCTTTTCCAAATTCGCCTGGGTCTGCACATTCAGGGCCACCAGGTAACGTGCTCCCTCTTTGTCCGCCATCCGCAGCAAGCGGATGTGGACGGGGAAGCAGGTACGGTTTTTCCGATAAGCGACCAAGCCGCTCGCATCCCCGGGCGGGGCCTCCCCCCTAAAATCCACCTGTCCGCCGTCTTCGGCCACAAAAATATCGCCCAAAAAAACGCCTGTAAGCTCGCTTTCCGTATCGTAACCCAGCTCATCCAGGGCCTTTTGGTTGGCGGACAAAATATGCCCCTTATCGTCATGGAAAAAGAGCATTTCCATCAGATTCAGCTTATCTGACATTCTCGATCATCTCCATTGCCCGGGCATAGTCATAGCCTTCCACCGCCAGGCAAATTCCATTAAGCAATGAAGCATCCATACCTTCCCACGCCGCGCTCCTTAGCCGGGCCACCACGCGCTCACATTCATGGGCTTTGCCCATTTGCAAGTGATTAAGCAACTCCGACAGCAGTATCTTACAGTCCGCAGCCGACCCCTTCGCCGTAGCGGGCGCGGCCGGCTCGTCTGCTGACAGGAGCGCATGGATATTCCGGGCTGTCTCCGGCAAGTAGTTTTGCAGTTTTTCATATTTTTCAAAGTCGGTATTGCCGTCTTTTATCGACTGCTCAATCTCGACCAGCATTTTATAGGCATCGTTTATGGACAAATTGGCGGTGACACCCTTTAAGCCGTGGACATATTGGCGCAGTTCCTCGGCCTCCATGGCCCGGGCCGCACCAAGATCCATGACGCCTTCCTCGGCTGTGCGGGCAGCGAATTTTTTCAGGGATTTTATGTACAGTTCGTATTTGCCGGCAAAGCGGGCCGTGGCCTCTGCCACCGCCACCCCCATCCCGACCAGGGCTTCTTGCTGGAGTTTTGTGTTTTCGTTTGTCATATACAATTACCCACCTTTCTCGATAACCCGCAAACCTTGGCTCAGGACTTCTTGATTGCCCGATAACCCGCAAACTTTGGGCCCCGGCTTTAGCCGGGTAAGGCCTTAAATTTGCCCCCAGCCGAAGGCGGGGCCCCGGACGCAGTCCGGGCTAGGCCCCTTCATTACCATCGCTCAAGGACTTAAACTCCTCTTCCAGGGCGATAAAAGCCTCTAAAACCATCGGGTCAAAATGTTCGGGGGCCGTCCGCCCGTCGCCGTTTACGATGATGTCGCGGGCCATGTCATGCATATATGCTTCCTTGTATTCCCGGCGGGTGGTCAGGGCATCGTATACATCCGGCAAGGTGACGATACGCGCCGCCAGCGGGATGTCCTCGCCCACATGGCCGTGCGGATAACCGCTGCCGTCGAATTTCTCGTGATGACACTCGGCAATGTCTATCGCCGTTTGCAGGCTGCCCGGAAATTCATCATACATGCTGGCCGTCATCCGCAAGACATCGGCACCGATGGTCGTATGGGTTTTTATGACTTCAAACTCCTCGGCCGTCAGGCGGCTGGGTTTTAGCAGGATCGCATCCGCAATCCCCACCTTGCCCACGTCGTGGAGGCTGGAATAGAGTATGGTTTCTTCCTGCTGTTTATGGCTCATCAGGCCGGGATGGTTTTGGGCAATATGCTTGACCAAGAGCTCCGTGTAGCGCATGATGCGCTGTATATGCCGGCCGGTGCCATGATCGCGCCGCTCAGCCAGAAATGACATCCCCATCACGATCATCTCGCGTGAATAGACCAGTTCCCTGGTCCGCTCGGCCACCAGCGTTTCCAGCTGGTCGCGTGTCATCTTGCGCTCGATGGAGTTTCGCACCTTGACCAAGAGGACATTGGTGACATAGGGTTTTCTGATATAATCCTCGGCGCCCTTGCTCAGGCCGTATTCCTCGACATAGGTGTCTGTCTCGCCAGTGATGAAGATGACGGGGATATTCTCGCACCCCTTTAGTTTACGCAGACGCTCCAGGACGTCAAAGCCGTCCATGTCCGGCAGGCCAATGTCTAACAGGATTAAGTCCGGCTGCGTCGTTTTTAGCAGATTTATTGCCCCGCTGCCGTTTATCGCCACAAACACGTCGTAGTCGTCGTCCAGGATGGCGCGCAGGCCATCGATGTTTTCCTTGTTGTCTTCAATGATTAAGATCGAGTTTTTTAGCAGCATGGATACCTTACCTTTCACTTAGAAAGTCTGTTATTTCCGCAAATTTCTCTCCCGCCATTTCATAACCATGCTCGTAGAACTTAAGGAGCTTGTCGGGATTAGTCTCGTGGTTGTGCACCGGGCGCATTCCCGGTCTGATGACATAGACCTTGCCTTCTTTTTCCAGTTTGTCGATTAAATTCAAGGTGGCGTTGTAGCGGTCCGCCCGCTGCCCGACCAAGCGGATAAACTCGGGATATTTGCGGTATACCATCTTGAGCAGGAGCATGTAAATCCAGCGTCTGGTCTTTCGGTACTCCTTTGTGCGGGTGAGGACGACGATGATTTTCTCGTTGCCATCGGCCAGGGCCTTTTCCACCGGGATCGCGTCATACATGCCGCCGTCCAGCATCGGCTCACCGTCTATCTCCACGATGGGTGTGACGAAGGGCATGGAGTTGGAAGCGCGGCAAATGTCCATCAGGCGCTCTTTGCTGCCATAATCATCGAAATACACGGGTTTGCCCGTTTCGCAGTTTGTCGTATGGATGACCAGACGTTGCTTGGAGGTGAAAAAGGTATCGTAGTCAAAGGGCTCCAGCTCATTGGGTATCCGGTTAAAGAGAAAATCCATATCAAAAAAGCTGCCCGTCCTTATCAGGGTACCAAGGCCCACATAACGCTCACTCCTCAGTGGCTCAATATTGGTGCGCACAAGCCGCCCGGGCTGGCGGGATACGTAGTTCAGTGCCGCATATGCGCCGGCCGATAAGGTGACAATGTTCGGAATATATAAATCCTGTTCCTGGAAATAATCCAGCACCCCGGCGGAAAAAACACTTCGGAACGCTCCGCCCTCCAGCACAATCCCGCAATTATCTAACATGGTGTCGTTGGCCTTTCGTGTTTTTTTTAGTATAACATAGTAACAGGGAAAAAATCAATACAAAAGCACATCATCCAGTTTCAGCGGCCCGCCAAAAATATCCAAGGCGCTGCCTATCGTTAAATCCATGCGGCTAAGGCCCGCCGCCTTGATTTTTTCTATGTCCGATAAACTGCGCACACCGCCGGCGTATGTCAGTGAAATCGCCCCCTCGCTTGCGGCGTATGCGCTTAAAATCGCCAGCAAATCCACATCGGGGCCGGCCATTTTGCCCTCCACATCCACGCCGTGGATCAGAAATTCGTCGCAATATGCCGCCAGCTCCCCCAGGCTCTCCGGCGTGAGCGCCACTTTGGTAAAGCGTTGCCAGCGGTTGGTGACGATATAATATCGCCCGTTATTTTTACGGCAGCTAAGGTCCAGGACAAGCTTTTTTTGTCCGATGCTGTCCGTAAGTTTAGTCAGATTTTGATAATTTATCCGCCCTGCGTCAAAGACATATGAAGTGACAATGACATGGCTGGCACCGGCGCTTAAAAAATCGGCGGCATTTTCGGCGTTTATCCCCCCGCCTATCTGGAGGCCGCCGGGATAGGCCGCCAGCGCCTCATAAGCCATTTTCACACTGGCTTCATACGCGGCACTATCCGGGGCGTCCAAGATGATGACATGGCCGCCGGGCAGGTTTTTTTCCCGGTAGAGGGTGGCAAAGTAGGCCGCGTCTTGCTTGGAGACAAAATTTTCGACAATGTCCGCTCCCAGGCTGCCCCCCACGATTTGCTTTACCTTTCCATTATGGATGTCGATACAGGGGCGAAATCGCATGGGTTTATCTTTCCATTATGTCGGCCATGGTATAGAGGCCGGGGGGCTTATCTTTCAAAAACTTTGCCGCTTGCAGGGCTCCTTTGGCAAAGACCGCCTTTGAGTAGGCCGTGTGGGAAAAGGTCACGACCTCGTCCGCTCCGGCAAAAATGACCTCATGCTCGCCAACGATGCTGCCGCCCCTGACAGCAGAAAAACCTATCTCTGTTTTCTGGCGACGCCCGGATGACTTACTGCGGTCAAAAATATATGTATAGTCACCGCCGAGAGCCTCATTCACGGCAGCACCGAGGGCGAGGGCCGTGCCGCTGGGGGCGTCTATCTTTAAGTTATGGTGCTTTTCCACTATTTCTATGTCAAAACCGGCACCGACGAGGTTCACGGCCGCTTCCTTCAGCATTTTCAGCAAGAGATTGATGCCCAGCGACATATTGGCCGATTTTAGGATGGCGACCTGTGTAGTCGTCTTTAGCAGCTTGTCTTGTTGCTCTTTGGAGAGTCCGGTGGTACACAGGACGCAGGGGATTTTTTTCTCGCCGCAAAAATCCAGCAAATCATCCACCGCCACCGCCAAGGAAAAGTCCACTATGACATCGGCGGCGATGTCTAAATCGCTAATCCGCGCAAAAACTGGAAACGGCACTGGCGGCCCGGCCGCCACATCCACCCCGGCAACAATGTTTATTTGCTCGTCTTCTGCGGCCATTTCCGTGATTACCCGGCCCATCTTGCCATATGCGCCGTGGAGGATGATGTTGGTCATGGAAACTCCTTTACAAAATACCATAATCACGCATGGCTTTTTTCAGCTTCTCGACATTTTCCGGCTCCATTTCGCTTAGGGGGCGGCGCAAGACGCCGCTGTCCTTGCCCATCAGTTGCAGGGCCTTTTTCACCGGAATGGGGTTCACTTCGCAAAACAGGGCCTCCCATAAGGGCATGGCTTCCAGTTGCAGTTTGCGGGCCCCTGCTGCATCGCCTTCCAGATACAAACGGCACATGTCATGGGTCTTGCGGGGGGCGATATTAGCCAGCACCGAAATGGCGCCGACGGCTCCCAATGACATGATGGGGATATTCTGATCATCGTTGCCGGAATATATATCCAATACGCCCGCGCCCAGATGGGCCAGCATCGCAATCTGCGAGAAATTACTGCTGGCTTCCTTTATCCCGACAATGTTTGGCACATTCTTTGCCAGCTCCAGCATGGTATCGGGGGCAATGTTTACTTGGGTGCGGCTGGGCACATTGTAGAGAATGAGGGGAATGTCCACACTTTCGGCAATCAGCTTAAAGTGTTCGTACAGACCCTTCTTGGTCGCCTTGTTATAGTAGGGCGTGACCAGCATCAGGGCATCGGCACCGGCCTTTTGGGCTTCGCGGGATAGATAAATGGCGGTATCGGTGCAGTTTGAGCCGCTGCCGGCCACCACCGGTATCCGCCCGGCCACCACCTCCACTGTATGGCGGATGGCCTCGATATGCTCCTCGTGGGTGAGGGTCGAAGCCTCACCGGTGGAGCCGCAGATGATGATGGCGTCGGTCTGTTCCTGGATTTGGAACTCTATCAGCTGACTCAGCCTGGGGTAATTTACGCTATAATCTGTGTTGAATGGTGTCACGATGGCGACACCGGCTCCTGTGAATACGGCCATGGTTTTTTCCTCGCTTTATTATAAGATGCTGGGGTCATTATACTAAAACTCTCTTCACTCCGCAAGTTTTCTCTTTTTCTTGATAAGCAGCACCACGCCGCCTGCCGCAAGCAGCACCACTATCACAATTATCACGGCGATCATGGGGCCACTATCACCCCCGGCCTCTTCTGCGGTCGCAAGCTCCTCTGCGCTCACGGGGTCCTCCGCGGCCACTGTGGGCATGGCTTCGGTTGCGTCTTCTTGCGTGTTTTCGTCATCGGTCGGCGCCTCGGCGGCCACAGTACCCACGCCAATTGATTCCGCATAGACTGCCCAGTCCATGTCAGAGCCATAGTAGAAGCTTGGGTAGGAAGGCTGGTTGTAGCAGGTGAGCTGGCGCGCAACCTCGCAGCGGTAGCGGCGGTCGGTGTAGAGAGAGGCCAGTTTATACGCCGATTCTTCCGTATTAAAGTAAATACGGATCTCGCTGTTATCTATTGTACCCAGAATCAGCTCTTCGCGATAGTCGCCCAGGACATCGGCTACCAGCGCGGGCTGTTCTTTAGTGCCGCCCGAATTACGCGTACCCGCCGCTTCCAGGACAACGTCCCAGTCCGTGCCATCGGCGTTGACTTTGTTGATGGTCCTGACACCGGAATCCGGCCCGCCGGCAATGGTTTGTGTTGTCAGGTCGGCATCCCAGAAAATACTGGCGTTGGTGATGGGGATCAGGTCAAACTCGGATTGTGCGCCCTCTGATGTGCGCAGGCCGTTGCCGGTACCTTCGCCAAAAGGCGTGTCGTTTCGCTCGGTTGTGATTAATTGCCAGCCCTGTTCCGGGGTGAATTTCCCTGCCATGGCGCGTCCGTTGTCGCGTCCGCCACCCCATTCGGAGAGGTCGCCCGGGCCTATGTAATATAGGATTTCGCCCGCCAGCATGTCAATCAGTATTTCGTCCGCCCACGCACCTTCCAGGCAGAGCCAGAGTTTGGGGGTGCCCTGTTCGGGGTCAAAATAGGCGGCGTGGAGGGAATCACCATGCCCAATTTTTTCTATCGGGCCATTGGGAACCAGGGAATTGCCCTCATATTTTTGATACCAGCCCGCAAAACGCACGCTGCCATCGGGGTTAAGGATGGTGGCGCCGATGATGATCTCGTCCTTGCCGTCGCCGTCAATGTCCATCACGCTCATGGAATGTTGGCCCTGACAGGTAATGGAACCATGCTGGTTTGCCGTGGCCACATCGGCGATTGTCCACTCCAGCGGCCGCAGCGGGTTATCCGGGTCAAAACTGGCCTCCCTTCGCCCCGGGCCTCCGTGGACGTTGCTGCTGCCGGTGGCGGGATTGTTCTGCGCAAACGGGTTGCTCATAACCTCAAAGCCGGTATCATTGAGCACTGTCGCGCTAAGCTCCGTGCCGTTCCAGTCATAGCGTGTGACGGTGGTGCGGGAGTAGTAGCCGCGCACCTGGAGCGCGCTGGGGTTTTTGTCCGCGCCGTCCAGATAAGCGACCGCGCCCAGATGACGGTTGACGCGGTTATACGGCTCGTCCTGCCTGGTGACCATATCGTTCCACATCGTGCCGATGTCGGGGGTATAAGAGCCGTCCGGGCCGATGATTCCACGCGGCACGGCGTAGGGAATGGTGTCCAGCTCCCTGCCATTTGCGGCATCAAAGACGGTGAAAAATTCCGGGCCGGTGTGGATGTGTCCGCTGCCCCTCCACCTTTCGCCTTCGCTTTGGCGGCGATTTTCCGCCCACCACAAAAACGTAAGGGCCAGGGCTTCATCGTCGGTGATGACATGGTTTTTGAACAGCTCGGGGTCACGCGGCAGATTCAGCAACAGTTCATGCTGTTCCTGCGTCCAGCCGGGGATGTCTTCTTGTTCGATAAACGTCCAGTTTTCACCCGCTTCGGGAACCTCGCCATCCACGCCGACATAATCCCCGGGATAAAGCCCCAGCATGACCTGCGGCGGATAAACCCACCAACCGTGGCCGCCGGACGCTTTGTCGCTTTTGACCATGTCGTTGTTCGCACCGTAGCGGGCTTCCATGACTTCAGGATGCCCTTGCCAGTTTTTGAAAAAGTCCACCATGAATTTAAAGGTATCGCCATCTTCCCTTATGTTGCCGACATGCCCGTCATTGTTGCGGTAGTCGTCCTCATGCGTCCAGGGCTTGTTGCCCGCCCAGTCTGTCTGGGGCGCGGCGGCGAGCAGGGCGGGGTCGATGCTAATGCCATCGCCGGAGGGGTTGGCGATATATGTCCAATTGCCCGTTGGCTTGTTGCTGGCCCCGTCGATGATTGCGCTGCGGGAGCCGGGGGCGGTTTCCACCATGAGCTGTGCTTTGTCTGAACCGTCAAAGTTAAACAGCATCGGCTGTATGTAATGCTGGCCCGCACGGACATTGACGCCCAGGTCGATGCGCCACAGCAATGTGCCATCCAGCTTGTAGCAATCCAAAATGATGGGGCCCACGTAGCCCTGGTTAATCACGTCGGGGTTGCCGGTCAGCCATTTCACCATGAATTCCAAATTGCCGTCGCCGTCCACATCGAAAACGGACATTTCATCCATAAAGTAAACACCTTCTTCTTCGGCGGGCGATATGTGGGGAGCGGGTTGCTGCACGGGAATGGGCAGATAGTTACCGCTGATTGGTGTGAGCGGCTGGGTTTTGTTTAGATAACTGGCAGCGTCTGTTGTTCCTGCCGCCGTCGTGGCCACAACCACGTATTTGTCGTCCGCCGTGCCGTCAGGGTCTAAGTAGTTAGTGCTGTTTAGAATCGGTCCGGCCAGGTACTCGCCGTTTTTATGAATCTCAAAATTGACACCGGTCAGGCCATGGCCGTCGGCGGGATTTGTGCCGTCCGTGCCGGAGGCCTCTTCGGGGAAGAAGCGCCAGCTGATAAAGACACCGTCATCGGTCAATGCGGCAATCGCCGCGCGATCCATTTTAGTGCCGTGGACATCAAAGAAGGCATCTTCGCCAATGGTAGGCAGTTCATTAGTCTCCGCATTCGCATTCGCGGGCAGGGAAAAAAGCGGGAAGGGCGAAAGCACAAATACACAGGCGAGGATGAGGGAAAGGGGGCGTCTCAAGGTTTTTTTCATGGCAGTATACTCCTATAAGATTGGGGGGTGAAATTGACTGAACAAGCTTGTTATGCACATTATACTATTTTCTCGCTTTCAAAGTCAATCGCGTTTGCGACAAAAGCTCAGCGCCCCTTCGCATAAACACTGGGGGGCACGTCATAGTACTTCTTAAACAGGCGGCAAAAGTAAAAGGGATCGTCTATGCCAACGGACGCGGCGACCCCGCGTATATAAGTATCGCCCCCGGCAATCATCGCAGCCGCCTTTTCCATTCGCAAATCATTTATGTATTCAAACATCGGCTTGCCCATCTCTTGCTTGAAGAGGCGGCAGATATAACTTTTGTTTAGGTTGACGGAGTCGGCAACCTCGTCCAGGGTCAGCTTCTTGGCAAAATGCAGATGGATGAAAAAGAGGGCGTTGCGCACATCCGGACGGCAATCCTTAAATGCTTCCGCCTCGAAAAAGCTGTTTACTTGCTCGCTGTCCGCATCCTCTCCTGCCGTGTCTTTATGCCACGCCCCCAGCCCGGCCTCCAGCATGACGGCGGCACTCTTGAGTTGTTTTAAGAGCATGGCGCCGTCTATTTCCAACTTCAAGATATAGTCTGCGGCGCCGCCAATCAGGGCCTTGCGGACACGTTCAAAGTCCGTATAGTTACTCAGCACCAAAATAACGCCGGCAAAATTTTGCTCACGCAAAGACTTAATCAGCGAAAGGCCGTCCATGACCGGCATGACCAAGTCGGTCACAACGATGTCCACCGGGTCTTCCGCGATATATTTTAGTGCCGCCTGCCCATTGGCGACGGCTCCGGCCAAGATAAAGTCCGTCTCCTCCCAATTAAGCATTTTTTGAAAAGCCATCCGCATGACGGCCTCGTCTTCCACGAATAAAACTTTATACATATTCTCCTCCACATAGGGGCCTTGCCAACTCGTCATCCCGCAAAGTTTCTATGCGGGATCCCCAGCGGTAGGGAATCATTGCTTTCAGGGGATTCCGCATTAAAGATTTGCGGAATGACGGCTCTTACATTGCGGGGTGACGGGATTAAGGTTCAGGGATAAACACCCGGCAAACCGTGCCCTGCCCCGGCGCGCTCTCTATCAACAGGGCGTTTTGGGGGCCAAAGCACAGTTTCAAGCGTTCATCAACATTGGAGAGGCCAATGCCCAAAAAACGTCCCCCTTCGCCCTCCCGTATGCTCTCCGGCTCGAATCCGCCGCCATCGTCTTTTACTGCCAGCAAGACGCCCGTCGCCGTCCGCTCGCCGTGAACACTGATTGTTATCTGCCTGGTGCCGGCCTCGGAGCCGTGGATGATGGCATTTTCCACCAGTGGCTGCAAGATGAAACGTGGTATCAGGCAGTCTTTCACATCCGCCCCCACCTGCGTCTCAAAGCTGAAGCAGTCGGCATAGCGCAGTTTTTGGATGGCGCAATAATGCCCCAGCATGGACAACTCCTCATCCAGCGTTATCATCTCGTCGCTGTTGGAGAGCACATTCCGCAGCAACAGTGACAGTGATTTTATGCTGTCGCTAACAGCCAGCGGGGCCTCGTTCATAATGGCGACCCAGCGCAGTGAGCTTAGGGTGTTGAATAAAAAATGCGGGTTGATTTGGTATTGCAGGGCTTGCAGTTCCAGCTCCCGCTCCCGCCGCCTGTCCGCCTCACGCAGCATGGCCATGTGCTCTATGTCGGCCGTATATGTGTCTATGGCGCGTGAGAGAAAACCTATTTCGTCGGGGCTTTTATCGGCACTGCCCATGTCCTTATTTTGGCATTTGTCGACAATTTTTTGGATGGGCCCTGCCACGCTGTTATAAATCAACAGTGAAAGGGCGATACATAATCCCGCCGCCAAGATAACAATCGTGATGAATCTAAGACGCGCCTGCGTGACTGTCTCGCGGATAAAAGCCATGGGTATGGTGGCCAGCAAATAGGAGCCGTATGAGTCGTTTTTGCTAAAGACGACTAAAATCGGCAACTCGTTGAATACGATCGTGAAGGATGATTTGCCGGCCGCTATCGCTGCTGCCATTTCTTCAGAATGGCCATGGTCATTTAACACCGTGCCGGGGGCGACCATATCCCCGGCCAACACCGTGCCATCGGGATCGAGCAAGGTGACGCCGATGCCGTCTCTTGCCACACCCCTGGCGACATTGCGCTCCAGCAAGCTATCATCCACAAACACAAACACATAGCCGATGTGCTCTTGCCCCAAAGGAAAGCCATGGATTTTACGCCCCAAAACCAGGCTGTCCGCCACATGGTAGAGGGCGTCGCCCGGTGAGGCTGCGTCCGCCAGGTATAGCAGCTGCTCCCAGACACCGGTGCCGTCCAAACCGGCATGGCCGCTGTCGTATAGTATGTTGCCATCCTTATCCGCCAGGCGCAGTGCCTTTAAGTAGCCGCTTTTGTCGGGAAAAAGCCTGTCTATTTCCGCGCCCAGGTGCTGCCGCTCAAAATCTTCGTCCCCCATTGCTTGCACGGCCGTCAGCACGGAAACATCGTCGATAAAATTTTTATAACGCTCCAGCTCCAAGGTCAGGGAAATATCCATCTGCCGGACCATCTGTATGTATGATTCATTCAACCTTTCCCTGATGGAGGCGCGGTATGTATTGTAGGCGTAGAGTCCAATAAAAAAAGCCGGCAAAATGGACACACAAAGCAGGGCCGCCAAGAGGCGCCATCTGACACTTACCTTGCGGATAAAGCCCATCGGACGCATAAATCTCCTTAAGCTGCGGGGCTGTCTGCCGTTTCGGGGAAGCACCCGCAATGATGCGTTTACAGTATCCTTCAAATACCCCTAAGATTATATTTTATTCATGTAAAAATGTCAATATTATCCATGCTTCAATCAATTATATCTATGTCCATTCCCTAGAAACAGGCATACACTAAGCGGGAGAGCAACAAGGAATCGGGAAAAAAATTGCGTTTTTACATTATAGAAACGAGGCAGACCATGAAAAAAATAACGCGCTATTTTCTGATGATAACAATTATTACAGCCATTGCCGCCTGCGCCCCAGGCCCGGAGGCAGCGGATTTGCAAGCCATAAGCAAGCCTAAGCAAGAGCTTACACTGGCCATTTGTGAAAATGCATACGGCAGGGACTTTTGGGATGAGGCCGTGCGCCTGTTTAAGTCCGACAATCCGGAATATAAAGTCACCTTGAAAATCGGCCCCAATATCGGCGATGTGATCCGCCCCGATATCATCGCCGGCAAGGCACCCGATTTTATCTGCATATCCGGCATGGACCCCAGCGGGGTTGTCACCGCCCTCATTCAAAACCACGGACTATTGGAGCTGGATGATGTCTTTCATGGCCCGGCCTACGACAGTACTGACAGCCTGAAAGATAAGATAGGCGACGGCCTGTTAAGTAGCTACAAATGCGCACCCTACGGCGACGGGAAAATATTTTTGGCGCCCGGGGCCATCGCTCCCGCCGGTCTGGTCTACAATAAAACCTTGTTTAACGAGCATGGCTGGGATTTGCCCGTCACCTGGAACGATTTCTTCGCCCTGGGCGAGGCGGCCAAAAAAGAGGGCCTGTACTTGTTCACGTATCAAGGCATGTATCCATTTTACATGGAAAACCTGCTTTTGCCGGCACTGGCCTCAGCCCTGGGCAGTGACTATGGGAAAATCACCAATTTTAGCCCCGACATCTGGCAGGATGAGCGCGTATTATATGTACTGGAGCAAATCACCCGGATTTACTCCGACGCCCATCTGCTGCCGGGCAGTATCTTTGCAAACCATATCGATGTAAAAGCGGCGCACATGCAAGACAGCGTGTTGTTTTTCCCGGGCGGCATGGGGCTTTTAGCCGAAACGGATGCCGCGTATGCAAAAACCGGCTATCAAATGTCTTTGGCCCCGGCACCGGTGCCGCAGGCCGATGATGAACGCTTTGTCGCCACCCGCGGCGAGCAATTCTCCATCCCGCTGGCGGCAAAAAATCCCGATGCGGCCAAGCTGTTTCTGCGCTTCCTCTACAGCGACCGCATGGCAGAGCTCTACGCCAAGCGCGGCGACGCCCTTATGAGCACAAAGGACGCTCTGACAATAGCCCGTCCCCATCTGTCCGATGAGGCCTACCGTATGCTCCGCATCATGAGCGATGGCAATGCCAACCCTTTGCTGATCGGTTTTGCCGCCATACCGGATGAGACGAATATAGCGCCCTGCCATGAAATATATGGCCCCCTGGCCAAGGTAATGACCGGAAAAATGGATGCCCGCCAGTGGGCTAACGGAATAGAGCAAGCTTTTAGTGAAATGAGGTGTCATTATGATTACTAAACAATGCTATATTTCTACCGATTATTATCCGGCAACCAAAAAAACACTGACCATTCGGTTGCTGGATGGCATCAGAAATAAGTCGATCCGCATAAACAGCGATGATGATATAAAGCGCTGGTGGGAAGTTATCGACAGAAGCGCCGGCAAAGCAGTGGAACCGGCAAATTGGGATTTCGACGAGGCGACCGGCAGCGTAACCATTCATAATGTAGTGCGCCACCATGAGTATACCGTAAGTTTTCTCTCCTACCATCTAAGGGAGCCGGGCCATGTGTCCACCACACCCTTCTCTCCTTCACTTCCGCTTATCTGCGGTGAACTTAGGCGGTGCGTGCATGAAGGCGTGCAAACAGGCATATATTCCGGCATGTTTGCCGATTGCCGTGGTTACTCTGCCCCGGTCAGCCTCCATGTTTTAAGGCAGTTTGAATCAGAGGTCGCTTACCCTTTTCGTCCGGAATACATTGTTGATGAGGGCCATTTTAACTCAAAAGATCGTGTGCCCTCCAGGCAGTATCTGGATTTTATGGCTTTTTGGCGGCGCAATATTTTGCAGTGCATAACAGAAATGACCAGAGTCTGCCACGCCCACGGTGAGGTCGCCCACATGATTATCGGCGAGGATCTGCCCTATCTACATTCATTGGCCGATACCGGACTGGACCGGGTCGTTGCCGATGTGAGCAGCGCCAGGGCGCTGCGGCTCATCGCTGATATACGCGGCGTCAAATATACGGAAGCCAGGCTGCCGGCCTGCGCCTCCCTGGACTCTGACAAGTGGCTCTCCATTCGACGCGCCCTGCTGCGCAAAAGCGTTGACTATATAAGTCAATGCGGCGGGCCGGGCTTGTCGCCGCTCGTTCAAGATGGCGTTGACCAATGCGGTCAACTTGTCTCGCCGCCAGCGGCAGTTCCTTCACATGACGACCACATCAGTCAGTGTGGCTGTCCCAAGAAACAAGACGGCTATCCGGGCTTTGCTTATATCAGCGGGGAATTCCGCCAAATACATGACAATGTCAGTGAAGACAAGCCTTTTACCTACGCAAAAGTAGCCGTGCTAAATTGCTATGGCAAATTACTGTCATGGGGCCTGGCTACCGCTTGCTCTCCCGCCTGCCGCGCACTCAATGACCGCTATGATGGCGTGATTGAGATTCTTGCGGGGGCGCCGGTGGATGTATGCTTCATCAGCTTTAATGATATAATGGCCGATCCCGATCTGCTTTCAAACTATGATGCCATTATCAACATCGGTGACGTCGGTTCCGCCCACAGCGGGGGCTTTTATTGGCAGGATGAACGGCTGATTGCAGCCATCCGCCATTTTATAATGAACGGCGGCGGTTTTATCGGTGTTGGCGCGCCTTCCGCCCATGAATGGCAAGGGCGGACCTTGCAAATGGCGGCTGCCCTGGGAGTGGAAAAGAGCAAATTCAATAAAAGCGAAGCATATGACGAGATACCCCATTTCATCACCGCCGAGATAAATGACAGTGCCTTGATAGACTTTGGCGGCGGCGAGCGAAACATCCACAAGCTGGAAGGAAGCAAGGTTTTGGCCGCCCCCGGCGGCGAGCTCCAGTTGGCCGTAAATAAGTACCACGACGGACGCTGCGTGTATTTTGGCGGCCTGCCATACAGCGCCGAAAATGCCCGTCTGCTGCTGCGGTCCCTGCTTTGGTGCACGGGACGGGAAAAGATGCTCCGGCGCTGGTTTTCAGAAAACCCCGCCATAGACGTGCATGCCTATCTGATTGGCAAGCACTACTGCATTGTCAACAACTCCCGCGAGCCGCAAGACAGCGTTATCTACGATGGCCGGGGCAATTCGGAAGCCTGGTCGCTTAAGGCCCAGGAGATGATCTGGAGGAGAATTGAGTGAGACTCATACCTAATCCATCTGTTTCGATGATCACCGCCCCGCTTTCATATGTGATATACACCTTGGCCCCGCTATTTTCCAGTCTGTCCAGCGCCTCCGCATGGGGATGGCCGTATCTGTTTTTCACCCCGGCCTGGATGATGGCATAGTCCGGCGACAACAGGGTGACAAAGGGGCCGTCGCTGGAATTTTTCGAGCCATGATGGGCTACTTTCAGCACCTTCACCGCCCCTATTGCTTCCGCTTCCATGTAATCCATGATTTGCGCCTCGGCGTTTTGTCCTATGTCGCCGGTAAGCAACAGGGAAAAATCCGCATAGCTCAAATGTAGCACTGCGGAATAGTCATTGGGGTCCGACCAGGCATCACTGCTGGCGGGGTGGAGACACTGAATGGCTATTTCTTCTTTTTTATCCAGGAAAAAACGCTGGGAGCGGCTTAGGTAACAAAGCTTTATGCCCGCCTGTTTTGCCGCCTCCTCCAACTGATAATAGGACTCGTCCTTCATCTCTTCACTGATTTGCGGCAAGACAAGACTGCCGATCTGTACGCCGCCACTGTCCATGTTTCCGGCAATCTCCAAAAACCCCGAATAGTGGTCCGCATGGGGATGACTGATAAACCAGGCATCGATGTAGCCTGCCCCCTGGGACTTAAGATATGGTAAAATACGGTATTCACCCACGGCCTGCACGGAACTGGAACCGCCGTCCACCATGTAATGGCGTCCGCCGACGGCAATGTGGATGGCGTCGCCCTGACCCACGTCCAGGAAACCTACTGTCAGGTCGCCCGGCAGACGGATGAGCAGTACCGTGATCGCCAGGGCCCACAGGCCATAACGCAGCGCCGGAACAATTTTTTTATGGAGCGCGATAATAAGCACAAGGAGCGCGCAAAAGATCAGGATGCTAATGCTGGGCGGCTTGCCCAGGACCAGACGGTTTATCGGCAGACGATCGCCCACGCGGCAGACAAAGTCATAAAAATCCAAGATCAGGCTGCTGATAAAGGCAGCCGCGTATCCCAGCGGCCTTATAATCATCCCCACCGTCATGGTGATAATGCCGCCTATCATTACCATGGTCATCGGGGGAATGACGAGGAGATTCAGGATGACAGAAAAGAGCGGAAACTCGTAGTAAAAGTAGAGATAGATGGGGAAGGTGACGCTGGATATAAGCAGACAGCCAAGAAAAGCATCTTTTGCCTTATACGGCCATGCCCTTATCCCCGGCGGCGGCTTCTTTTCCTTTTTGCGCTCCCTGTAAAACATCGCCGGCAAAAACAGCCCTATCGCCAAGACCGCGCAAAAAGAAAACAAAAAGCCCGCGTGGAATAAATACAGCGGCTGATCCACCAGTATCAGCACCGCCGCCACCGCCAAGGCCGTGAGCAAATCATATGTCCGCCTAAGCAGTCCGGCCGCAAGGCGCAGGGTGAACATGATTATTGCCCTAAACGAAGACGGTCCCATGTTAATCATAATCCCGTAGCAGTACATGAGGGCAACGCAAAATAGCGCCGCAATAATGGGCGGTACCCACATGCGCCGCAGTATCTTATATGCCCCCAAACCGATGATGGAGATATGCAGTCCCGATATGGACAGGATATGGATAATGCCGTTGCGCTGGTAAAGGGCCTTGATTTCAGCATCCATCCCCGCGCTATCACCCAGCAGCATGGTGCGCATCACACTCGCTTTGTCGGGTGTGAAAAATCCCTCCGCGGCCTGACCCATCGCCATTTTCATGCCGTATAGTCCTTCACGAAAACGGCTGTACTGGGCGCTTTGCGCCACAACTTGTGCATTATATAAGCGAAAATCATATTTGAGTATCTGATAATAGGACGCCGCGCAAAACTGCCCCGGATTGCTGGCGCGTTCGAAGGCCTTAAGCCGGCCGCTGACCATTATCGTGGCACCCAGCCGGGGTTCAAAATCGTGTACATCGTTTATGTAACACATGACTTTGCCGCTAATTTCCGGGGCGTCTGCCTCTGTGCGGGCGTCCCCCGCGCCCAGTGGCAGGGGTGATAATAGCAGCATTAGCGACTCGCCATGCTCATTGCTGCGCCACTCTTTGTGGACGAGCGTTCCGACAATCTCCACTGTCTTGCCGTCCCAGGCGGAAAAATCCGGCAGGGGAATCTTAAATACCTGTAGGATGACAAAGCAGACGATAACAAAGATGACACAGATAAAGGCTAAAACTCTACGCATAAAACCTCAACAGAAATAACAGAAAGCCAAACCTTAGATAACACAGAATAACATGGAACTAAAACATAGAACTAAAACAAAGAATATAAAACCCAGGGCTAAACCGGGGCTTACTGGACCATGTCCAGATTGCGTTCAAAGTCGTTGGACAAATTGATCGCTTCGAAACTGACGCCCGAGACACCGTTTATGGAAATACGCACACGGCTTATGCTGGGTAGTTCCACCAGGGAATTCGTGAGCGAGTATACGGCCATCTCGGCGCTGATACCCGGCAGCAGCTGGGTGAATTGCTCGTCCAGGTTCACGTAGCAGACGTTGTTGGCATTTGTGACACTAAGCAGCCTGGTTTCCGGATTGATGGTGGCGTGTAATAGCGCTTCGTTCGCTTCCGCTTCCAGCGGACCCGCAATCAGGCTTTCGATGATTAGCTTCTCGATGGCGACATTGGTATTATGGATTACATCATGCCGGTTGGTGGCCGAAAGATGCTCGCCGCTGGCAAAAAACAGGCGCAGGTCGGTCCTGTCATAAGCATTCAGTTCACTGCCGACATTGTCTATGAACATGTCCGTGCCCATTGCCCCAATGATAAGCCCCTGGCTATCCAGCAGCGCCTCTTGGCGCACCGTGAGCGCCACCGTGTTGATGCCCTCTATCTGCGTCAGGGTCTTTACCAGCGCGGCCCGGGTCAGTATTTCACTGATCACCGTCAGGTCATGGTATTGGTCGCTAAAATCTATCAGCACCTGACCCTCGGAAATGACAAAGGATAAAATACTAAACTCCCCGGACAGCGGGGCCTTATACTCCATCTTATCCGGCACCAGCGCCAGCTCACTAAGTAACTCCGATACCAGGCTCAGGGTATCATCGCTATATGTGCCATATTCGCGCCATACGATGCCGGTGTCATCGTTGTTTATATTGTATACCTTAAATACATGGGCATAGGCCGGCGCCGTCTGCTCTGCACAGGCGGACAGAAGGAGAGCCGCAAGTAAAATGCATGATGCATAATGCCTGATGCCTGATTTGCCCTTACGTTGCTTTATGGGATTTTTTTCGCCTTTCTTAATTCTGCTATACATGCTCACTGTTCCTATTAGCATTATGGACTATATGTTTGCCCTGCTCATCTTCAGTGGAATCCGCACTGTAAAGACCGTCCGCTCACCCTCGCCGCTGTGGACGCTGATTGTGCCTTGGTGCAACAGAACCGCACCTTTGGCGATGGAGAGGCCCAGGCCGGTACCCACGACCTCGCGGGAATGTGACCTGTCACCCCGGTAGAAGCGTTCAAAAATATGGTCTATGTAGTCCGCGGGAATACCCACGCCGGTATCGGCCACCTCGATACTGAAATATTGATGATCCGCATTGACCGAGACGGTGACAGTGCCGTTTTCGTTATTATACTTAATCGCATTTTCGATTAAGTTTGTGAGAATCAGCGACAGCTTTACCTCATCGGCCTCCGCCAGGACCTCGCGCGTGCTGGACAAGACCAGCTCCACGTTCTTTCTGCGGGCAATGGGCCTAAGCCGCTTTAGGATGATTTCCGTCAGGGCATTGACATCCACTATCCCGATATTCATCTGCGCGGCCGCCTTGTCCAGTTTAACCAAGGACAAGAGGTCGTTGATTATTTTGTCTTCACGCTCTATCTCCGCGGCAATATCCACCAGGAATTCACGGTAGAGCTCGGTCGGGACATCGCTTTGGCTCAGCAGCGAATCGGCCAGCACCTTCATCGAAGTGATGGGTGTCTTCAGCTCGTGCGAGACGTTGGAGACAAACTCGTTGCGCGAATCGTCCACCACCTTCATCCGTTTAAGCAGCTGGTTAAAGGCGGCAATGATATACTCGGTCTCCGTATAGTCGCTAAAACGGATGGGTTCATCGGCGTAGCCTTCCTTCGCCTGGCCCAGCGCCTGTTTTAGCCGGGTGAAGGGCCGGGTCAGCACGTTGGCCAAGAGGATGGCAATAGCCAGCAGTATAAAGAGGATAATCATCTCGACCGTGCCGGATTTTTGTATCAAAATCTCGCGGGTTGCGCTGATGGCATCGCTGGAAACCGTGGCCAGGATGACGCCGTGGATGATTTCCGTGCCCTCCGGCACCTCGGCAGTGGCCATGCTGGCACTGACTGTCTGGGTAATGGGCGTGATGATCTCGATGTACTGATTCTCGCGGTCGTAGAAGCTGTGGCTGGTGCCCAGCAGGGCGCGGATGACTTCTTCGGAGACGACGGTTTTGCCTTCGATTAGCGCATAGGTATCCTTTACCACCCGGAGGGCCCCGTTGATGACGAGGATGCGGCCGTCGTAGAGATTGGCTATTTGGTTTAGTTCGGCGTTTACCACCTCGGAGGAATTATCCAGCAGATAGCCAAACTTGATTAGGTGATCGGCAATGATTATCAGCTGGTTTTGGACATCCACGCGGCGTACTTCCACGCCCCTGTCTTCGTAGCTGGCAACCGTCGCGTAGCGCATGATTATGCTGGGGATAAAGCCCGTCAGGAATATTATGAAAAACAAGCGAACGCGCAGGCTCCTGAGCCAGCGAAAACGAACAGTTATCTGCTGTAGTTTTTTTTTCACATTAAACCTTCACATGAAATAATAGCCTACACCCCATTTGGTTTTCACATACAGCGGTTCGCTGGGGTTATCCTCGATTTTTTCCCGTAAGCGTCTGATATGGACGTCCACCGTCCGCACGTCACCGGGATAGTCCGCTCCCCAGATGGTATCCAGCAATTTCTCACGCCCATATACTTTGTTGGGGTTCATTGCCAAAAGCTCCAGCACCTCAAACTCCTTGGCGGTGAGGTTTATCTCCCGGCCGCATACATATGTACGGCGGCTTTCGCAATCCAGGCGAATGTCACCGCTTTCGATGATGGCGGCCGGCACTTCCGGCTTCTCCTTTAAGACCCTGCGGCGCATGATCGCCTTTAGTCTCGCCTTGACCTCCAAAATATTAAAGGGTTTTGTGACATAGTCGTCGGCCCCGTATTCCAGGCCCAATATCTTGTCCATGTCCTCGCCTTTGGCGGTCAGCATCACAATGGGCACATCGGAAAAATCACGGATTTGCTGGCACAGCTCGAAGCCGTTGATCTTTGGCAACATAATGTCCAATAAAATCACGTCGTATTCATTTGTGCGCGCCAGTTCCAGGGCTTCCTCGCCGTCGTAGGCGCAGTCCACTTCCATGCCGTCTTGCAACAGACTAAAGCGTATGCCCTTTACTATCAGCTTTTCATCATCGACAACCAAAACCCGTTTTGCCACTTGGCCTCTCCCCTGCTAGCTCCCACCTAGACGCATATCATGTCTTTTATCTTGTTGAATACCCCTTCTTTGATGCCGGTGATATTCATAATATCTTCCACGCGGGAAAATTTCCCCTTTTCCTCGCGGTAGGCGATGATGCTGTCCGCCTTGGACTTGCCTATGCCCGGCAGGCTCATCAGGGCATCCGCCGTGGCCGTGTTTATGTTGACCAAGGCAGACTGTGCATCTGTCGCCGTGCCTTGATTGACCGAGCCGGTCAATCCCGATGTCTGGCCCGCATTGCCCGGATCCACGCTAACCCACTCCTGCTCCTCCGGCGCCTGCGCCGCCATCTCTGCCACCGTTGGTATCTGCACTTTTGAGCCATCAATCACGGGCATCGCCAAATTGACCGCATCGGTCGCCGCGTCTTCACTAAAACCGCCGGCCAGGGTGAGCAGTTCAAATATGCGGCTGCCCGCAGGCAGCTCATACACACCCGGCTTGGCGACCGCCCCGCAAATGTGGACGTAGCATGGTGCATCCGGCAAATTTTCATCATCCGGGATATTGGGACTCTCCGCGGGCAGGTCTTCTTCTGGATGGACAGTGTCAAGCTCCGATATGTCCGTTGCCTCCGGCGCGGCAGGCAGCAACTCTATATCGTATTGCTTCCCGGCACATGCCGACAGATATATTAAATGGCAACTAAAAAGAACGATAATGACGGTATTAAGTTTAATATTCATATTTTCCTTTCCGCCTCCGGAAAGGAACAGCCCGATACTGTTATTTTATTGTATAGGATGTGGATGGATTTTGCAAGGGGAAAATTGGGAATCTTGAAGGGCCGTGGGCAGGTGTTATATCAATCTAATTCCGCCAAAAAAATACTGGCCCGGTTTTGAATAATGCTTGCCACGTCTTCCGCCGATTTTTGTCCCTCGAAAAAAGCGGACACTTCTTCATAAACAATCGCCCCGATTACCATGATGCCATCCTGGCGAATGTTAATGGAATCCATCAAAGCATATGTTTTCTGAATGTCTTTGTGATTCGGTTTTCTGATTGGCAACCTCCGAAAACCCCTGAAAGCCCTTGAAAGACATGGCACAAAATGATATAATTAGATGCAGAAAAGGTGACAAAAACACGATTCAGCAGGGAGGATGACATGGGGCAGATATATATGTACG
>Ga0099364_10003248_pt1 | contig 25309 bp, 25 predicted proteins | sample TergutTh196P3_FD_73070 | JGI IMG/M metagenome (GOLD analysis project Ga0099364, IMG submission 73070) | Microcerotermes parvus P3 segment gut microbial communities from Pointe-Noire, Republic of the Congo - Th196 P3 | ecosystem: Host-associated > Arthropoda: Insects > Digestive system > Gut ...
TAAATCGGCTCTGATTCGGCAAAACGAAATTGTTCCTGATAAAGCAATGCCAAATTATTACGAAGCACTGCTGTAACGAATTCATCCGAATCTTCAACAATGTTGATAGCTTGTTTGTAAAGCGGCTCTGCTAACGCATAACGTCCTTGATTTTTGTAGAGCACCCCAAGGTCATTGAGTGTTTGTATCGTATCGGGATGATTACTTCCAAGTTGCTTGTTCCGTATTTCCAGTACCCGTATGTAATACGGCTCTGCGTCGGCATAACGTCCTTGTGTGTCATAGAACAAGGCCAGGTCACTCAAAAATACCGCCGTATCAGGATGGTCTTCGCCGAAGTTTTCACGGTAAATGTCCACGGCTCTTTTGTAAAGCGACTCTGCTTCTTCGAAATGAAATTGCGCCGTCAATGCCAGGGCAATCTCATTCAAGGCATATGCTTCATAAGGACTGATTGCTTGCTGCAGCAGTCTATCCGTAATCGTCTTAGCTTCGCTGAACCTGCCCGACTCTATAAATCCGCGAGCCCTCTCCACATCGTCATCGGAGAACGCCAAAACTTGCGCCGAAAGTAATGCAAATGACAGGTATGTGAGTAACAAAAAACAGTAACGTAACATAGCAGGGAAATATGAAAATGTGGACGATGGTTTTAAGGTTATTCAATAAGGATACAATGTGTCGCAGCGGAATCCGGCATAACCTGTACAATTCTCGCTCCGCCTCCGGGATTGTCCGCACCGTACACTCCAAACCTGTAACCGCTTGGCGCAAGTGTTGTTCTAAAATGAAGGGTTTGTCCATTGCGTCTGTCTCGAACGGTAAAATGCATTGTTTGCGGTGAACGGTTGACAGCATTGGTCAAACTGTCCCGCCCAGCGATACGCTCTCCGTTGACGGTTAGGATGACATCGCCGCGTTCCATAGTGAAAACCCGTTCGCGAGCATTGCCGGGTGCCGGGCTAGGGCTCGGCGGCTGCGGCCTTGTAGAAGGGGTTCTGTCAATAATTTCTACTCTTTGTATCGCAGCATAAGGCATGTATACAGTTATTGCCACACCACCCCGCGGGGCTCTTGGTGCCCGGTCCCGGTAATTAGTAAAATGCACTCTGGCAACATAGTTGCTGTTACGAGCTAATTGCTGGATGCTTTCGGGACTTCCGCTTATAGAAAGTGCAACTTCATACTCTGCGTTTGCCCTATTGCTGACGGCAATGCCAGTCATCGGAAACGATATTGGAAAACTACGACTCTCATTGGTAAATTCCAACGGAATGGTAAGCGTAGCAGTACTCGTATTACCGCTCGTCCGTACGTTGCCAACTACGTAGGTAGCATCGTGGAATGTGCCAGGCCTTGGTGTGGGTGGTTGCGGAGATGGCTGCGGTGTGGGTACCGGAGATGGTCGCGGCGCAGGAGGTTGCGGAACGGGTTGGGGTGCCGGACGTTCTATAGGTCGTCGCGGCAATGGCATCGGTCGTGGCATATCTTGTGTTCCCGCATCGCCATCTCGCTGCTGTGGCCGTCTTTCTGACAGACGTTGCAATAGTCCTTGCCCCATTGCTGTTTCAAAAACTAACGACAACACGAAGCACGACAGGAGAGCGTATTTGACAAACGATTTCATTTTAAGGTTCCTTTCTGTGGGTTTAGGGTGGTAAAAATTATAAAAACTACCAGCATTCTACATACTGTTTTGGGGAAACGAAGCGACTTTTTTCAAGCCGCAAGTGTTGACGCACTGCAATAAACAAGTCGGGGATGGAACGTATGCAGTCCCCGGATACCCATTACCATCCCTCGTCGAATTCCGGGTTTGCAATAAATGCCATGCCCAGAACAGTACCGAGATTACGCTCGGTAATAATCATAAGGTAAGGAGAATCAATGATAATCCTTTCCGGTATCCGCATATCACGTCCAATGGGCATTGGTATACCAGCAAATGTTACTTGTTTCAATGTGATTCCCGCCATATCAACTTGAAATAACGATTCTACATCTGCTCGGTCGCAAGGTTGCTGGATAACAAGGTTATCCGAAAGGGCATATGTCGCTTGCCTCTGGGTAAACGGTACCGATAAGCCTTTAGCTTTGGCATATTCCTGGAAGTCAAATTTCGTTTGAAATGCGACTGTGGGAATGTACAAACTGGCGGTGCGAAGTCTGTTTCCGACGGATTCAACACGTAATCCGTCGGCAGCAATCGCTCTTGCAAGTTGCCGGAGTTCAGCGCTGTTCCTGCATTTCACTATCATTAAGTCAGAAAGTCCAAGGGGAAATAGATGGCCGGCCTTAGAATTCACAGTGATGTTCCGAACCTGCAAATCACCCCTCACGCAATCAATTCGCCTCCTCCCCCTATCAAAATTAAAGAGGAGGGTATCTTCTTTCATTATAATTCCCCATGACAAAAAAAGATTCATTGCCGAACAAACGATCATGGCCTGGTCAGGGTTGGATTCGATGACATCATCGAACACGTCCTCAACAATTCTTTTGATTCCATCGTTGAACTTCTTGACACCCGCTTCGGAAAAATCGGTCGATTCAAATTGTGTTCCGAATTTGTCAAGGAATTCTCGTTGAACAGCACTGCCAACATTGCCAAAACGGCTGTTTACAAGCAAATATCCGATGGAATCGTAGGTGCCACTACTTCCACCATGCATCATCACACTGAGCGGCATCCCACTAGCATCAAGCACTTCATCCAACCGCTCCGCTAACTCATCTAACTCCTTCCCCAGCCTTTGATACTCGTCTCCCATCTTTTCCTTGTGCCTTTGTTCCGCTTGTGCTTGCAGTTTTTGCCGCTCAGTATATAGAGTTTGGCTTTCGTTTTGCAATTTTTGATATTCCGGCATTCTACTTAACACTTGCCATCTTTGTGCACCGACAACCTTATCCGATATTTCTTGCATTTGTGCTTGAATTTCGCTAAGTTGGGCATTTATTTTGTCTATTTGCGTTGTCTCATCTGCATTCGGATAGTATTCAAAACTGTCCTTCAAGTATCTCCCGAGCAAACCGAAAGAGGGATTCTCGTTCCCGTCCAACGAAAGGAGTTTTTGCAACTCTTCCTTGGTTTTTCCTCTTCCCATGTGGGCAAGGGCAGAAAAAGTAGCGACCATCGTCGGCGGAGAGAGGGCAACATTTGGGCTGTTCGATGAGGCGTAAAAATCAGACACGAGTTTCACGCCGCTTTTGTTGGAGATATCTGCGGTTTCTTTCAATGCCGCCGGGTTGTAGCGTTTTGGTGTTTCCGTGGCGACGTACTGTGCCTGTAATTCCAACATTCTCGCAACTTTTGCGTCTGCTTGTGTCAGCAAGGCTGTAGAGTTGGCCCGCGGAGCAGTATTTGCTCGCCTATTGAGTTGCCCCATCGCTGTTTCAGTAACCAGCGGCAAAATGAGGCATGAAAGTAATGTGTAATTGATAAATGGTTTCATCGTTCGGTGTCTTTCGAGCTAAAGGAAAAAAGTAGATGACTTGATATCATTCTGCAAGCAATCGCGTTGCAGGGGAATTTCGATTTACCCCTGTCACTCTCGATCCGCCGCCAGAGTTGGTCTGATGAGTAACTCCAAATCTGGGGCGGTTCGAATTAAGAGTTGTTGCAAAACGAGCAGTTGCCCCTGTGCGTCCATCGCGAACGGTTAAGTACATCGTTTGCGGTGAACGGGCGATGGCACTCGTTACATCCTCCTGGCCACGAATCCGTTCGCCATTGATCTCCAAAATGACATCACCTGGTGTTAACTGAAAAAATTGTTGATTATTGCCAGATTGACGCGGCAAATTCGGCTGTGAGCGTCCGCCTTGTCGTTCCCGTCGTTCATCAGGCAGCATTTCCAACATGTGTTTCGCTTCTTCGTGACCTCGCTCTGCGGCTTGGCGAAACCACCTTTCTGCCTCCCGCATGTCGCGTGATGTCCCAGGAATAGCAAGGCTGGAGTGATAGACACCAAGATTGTACATCGCACCAACATGCCCCTTCTCTGCGGCTTGGCGGAAATTCTTTTCGGCTTCCAGCAGATTTTTCGTGCCCCCTACGGCTAAAGCATGATAAATGCCGAGAGTGTAGAATGCGTTTGCGTCTCCCTTCGCCGTTGCCTCTCGCTGACGCTCAACTTGCGCCGCAAGGGCTTCAGCAACATTTAACGGCAATGGTAATTGCCGTTCGGCTGGAAGAATAATGCGTAGGTCCCGCCCCATAGTATCCAATATATGCCACCGTAAATAGGCCTCGTCGAAACTTGCTTGGAACAATTCAGCAGCCCTCTCGTCGTTCTTATTGCAACCATTATGACCTATCAGATAGCACTGAGCAAGATAAAATTTTCCGGCTGCCCAGGTATTTTTCATAACGGCAAAGTCATCGGGGACATTGTTGTCCGACCAGCCGCCGTCTGCCAGTTCCCTCAGTATTTCGAGCGGAGAATCTATCCCGAGTTTTACGCCGTTGTATGCAATACTGCTAGGACGCTGCGGCGAAGTAGCGTTTGATCTCGGAGCCGAATTCGTTGTGCGCCGATTGAGGAGTTGTCCCATTGCCGTTTCAAGAACTACCGGCAATACGAAACATAATAGTAGGGAACATCTGATAAATTGTTTCATTTTGTTGTTTTTGGGTCAAAGGACACAAACACGGAACGAGAGAACATTCTACACAATCCGCGTTATTTTTGGGGAAGGGTGGCACAAATTTTGCGATTCTATCGTCGGCGAAGCCCTGGAGCCGGTTGCCGAACTGCCGGAGTAGTAGCCCTGGTAGAAGCGGGGATAACATAACCCTCCACGGTTTGAGCGAGCATTTCCGGGGTCATATAACGGATATTGTATACGGCAATCATTTCGCCGGGGACTTTGTCTCCAGCGTAACGCTCGACTCGGGTTCTTTCAGCAGGCCCGCCGTCGGTGCCGATACGAAAACCGCCGCGTGTACCAGCAGACGGCGTTACCGCTTTGTAAAACGCAACGGTAATCAAACCTATCTGTTCTGTATAATTCTTCCTTGCCCCCATTGATTCGTCGGCATCGACAATTTGAAATCGTCGCACGGTGTCGGCACGACCACTCACGTCGAAAAAGCCAGGCACTGCAAATGTGGACTCTCGTGCTCTCTGGGGTACCACCCAAGGCCGGGCATCGTCCAAAGAAACGCGTGGCGCAACGACGCTCGCGCCTTCACCATCAGGATCAATGGCTTCGACGTAAAGGCCCCTCGTTGTGATGCCCGGTTGCTGTTGGGAAAGTGTGTTTAATCCATCGACCAGTACCTTTACAAAGACATCTTCGGAGCTCTCTACCTTGAATACAATCTGATATTCTTCCCCATTGGAAAGGGGAATGAAACAGTCATTGTCCTGAAAGATGAATGGACGCCGCGTGTAATTTCCTCGGCCAATGGGCCGAGTTTCTATCCATACGTCGAACGTTCCTCCAGTGGCATTGTTGTTTGAAGTGGTTTCAAGCGGATGTGGTAGCATCGCGGCTTCTTGCATTCGTTGAACTTCCGCACGTTGCCCAGGCGAAACCAAGCCAGCTGAAGGGTTAGGGATTAATCTGGGTTCTCGTTCTGGGGCTGGCAACTCAGCAACAGCGACAAACTTGGCACTGATTCCACTTTTTGCCAACTCATTGGAATTGAGTATAGCAGCACCACCAGCTTGACCGACTTGACCTCCCTCACTTGTAGCTACGAGGCACACGCGAAGCGAAATGCTCCCAGCATTACACATTAAAAGTTGCCCATCGACAAGCACCGGTATTTCTTCGCCGCCAATTTGCATATTTCTCGTTTTTGCTGTACCAAGGTCGCTCGGCGTGATTCCTTTTGAATGCAGGACTTCACGGAGAGCATTTTCGGAAAGAACCGAATAGCCGCTCCTATTTCGTTGTGCTCTCCTCGCTAAAGCATTACGAAGGTCTTCGGCAATGTTGCGAGGCAAGGCACCGTACCTCGCGTCGAAAGTTTGATCATTGCCCGTTGTGAATTCAGGAATACCTATCCTTGCAAAGTTTCCCAGGCGTACCTGCAAGTCGATTTGCTCGGCAACATCATCGATCAGTCGCCTGAGGGCAATGGCGCGAAGGGGGAGATTAAAATCTGCTCCTGCCAACTCGTTTATCACGACGGGGTTTTGATCTTGTCCAAGTGTGGTGTTAGCTATCCAAGGAACGTTGTCCTGGAGATACTCCACAAGTTCGCCGATGGTGATAAAACGGTCGCCATCTAAATCGGCATGACCTTTGAATGCTTCGATGAGCCAATAGGTAAAGAGCGAATGTTTGGCATCGTTCCATATCCAACTTTTTTCATCTCCACGACTACTGGCAATGATGGCGACATCTTTCATGTCGGCAAAAACAGCAGTTACCTCATCGCTGGTTGCTTGCTCGAAATCAATGCTTTTCGCTGTTCCGGCAAAACATGTGTCGATTAGAAGTAATTTGTTTCTTCCGGCACTTTTCCCGAATTGATCTCGAATCCATTCGATAGGAATCGCTGCCGCATCGAAATTTCTCCGGTTAAAATTGGTCATAGCAAGATACAATTTTCCGGTTTCATCTCTGACGCCATGCCCCGAAATATAGAGCAATGCGGTGTCGTTGGTTCCGAGCGATCCGCACCAATGTTCAATCCTTTCCATGATTGATATTCGGGGAATTCCTTCGCACATTTGAGTGGTGTTGATGACCATTTGAACTTGACAGTCATAACGCTCCATTAGGATTCCAGTGAACTGCGTGACATCGTTTCTAATGAAATCAAGCGGTGCGATTTCGTAATCTTCAATGCCCACGAGCAGAGCCTTGAACTCTGTCGCAAACGACATAGAGGATGCTGTTAAGAATAGAGCAAGAGCGAGGATGGTGCGTTTCATGTGGTTGTGTGGACGGCAACTGGAAAGTGCGATACAAACGGCAATATTCTACCTGTTTTTTTCTGTTGTGCTAGTCTTCCCTTTTAGTCGCCCTGTCTGCCACATTTCCCCGCTTGCATTTTCGATAAAGGGTGGTAAAATTGGCCGGAAATCCGGTCCCGTACCGGAGCAAATGAAGTAAAGTACGACAGCAAGTAAACAGAATCGCTTCGGCGAGCGGCAATTTTCTACATGGCAACCGGCCATACCACAATGGGAAAACCGGGTAGAAAAGTGACTGTGAACAGGTAAGTTGCGTGTCCCGTGAAGGGAGTGCGCGTGTCTGTTCGCGGGTGAAATCAGCATTGCGACCATGCTCTCCAGGCGATATAGCGATGTACCTCTTTTGCCGGAGGGATTACTCCGTTTCTGTTTAGCGTGCCGCTCCCATCTTGAGTGGTTTCTTGTTGCCGTAAGACTGATGACACTATCACCCGATCACTCCAAATGACACGCGCCGAAAAAATCAATCAAATTCTCCAAGGTCGCCAAAAGATGGCAGACAGAACGGAAAAAACGATGGAATGCGTCCGCTCTGTTGCAAGTGCACTAGATGACTGCGCAGCACTTCTCGAAAAAGTGATAGAAATTCTCGAAGGTGAACAGCGAGCGAAGGCAGAACAACTTCAACGCGAACTGGTACGCAGCATCAATGAGAAAATCCCAAAAATCCACCAAGGAGTCTCTCAACTCTGGCTCCGGTTTAGACGTCCAACATTCAATATTGGCATTATCGGAAATGCCCGACAAGGTAAAAGCACGTTTCTTCAAGCCATTACTGGTCTTACTAACGACGAAATTCCCGCTGCCGAAACTGACCATTGTACCGGTGCGCCGTCCATAATCATTAATGATCACCAGACATATGCCGATGTCGAATTCTATGATGATCGGTCTTTTTTGGAGGAAATGATTTTGCCATTTTATGAGAAACTTGGCTTGACTCCGCGCCCGGCTACGTTCAGGAGTTTTGCGGACAATCCTCTGCCGGCTTTGCAATCGACATCAGCGAATGACCAACAATTGTGGCAAAAATTGAAAGACCGACATGAAAACAGCAGTGCATACCAGAATCTACTGCGTCAGCCAGTAAAACGGATTGAACGACATGAGTTTATCGATTACATTGCACAGCAAAAGCAACAAAAAGAAGGTGAAAGCTTTTACATTGAAAAAATTTACAACTGGATTGCCGTAAAAATGGTAACGATTCATTGCCCGTTCAACGTGCCCGATGTGGGTGGATTATCGGTCTGTGATACGCCTGGTCTGGGCGATTTTATCTGCGGAGCAGAAGACAATTTGTCTCGTAATATCGGCAATAGTATCGATACGGTACTGATGTTAAAAAGAGTACCTAATGGCGGCATTATCAAACCAGAAGATACTCAACTTTACGATTTGATTCCGAAGGCAATACCGGAATTGGATGCAAAAGATTGGTCGTATTTCATCGTAAATCGCGATGGAACAACGGCAGAATTGGAAATGTTTCAAGAACAAGTGGCCGAAAAGATAAAGGTTCGGCGATTGATCACACTGGATGCTCGTAATGAAGATGAGGTACTAACTGAATTTGAGGGCATATTGGATGATATTGCAATAAATCAGCAAGTCCTGGACAACACGCTTTACAATGACCGCAACGATAACAGTCACCTACTTAACAAAACATAAATCCCTATGTCCAGTTCAGATCACAAACTTGAATCCATTGAAATACACGCCATTACCAAGAAAGGTTTTACTTGGGCGGAGTGGTCAATTATTATTGCGATTGTCGTAATTGTGATCGCATTCTGTCTCTGTTGCTATGCCTATGCTGTTGTGGCGGAGGCACAGAAGGAACAGAGAAAGGTTCTGGCAGATCTGGTAGTTGCCCAGGGTAAAACAGGATGCGGCTCAAGCAGAATTAGATGCGATTAGAGGTACCACCACTGTTGCAAAGACAGAACGTGACTCAGCAATCGAGCAAGCCGAAAAGGCAAGACAAACTGCTGAAGCAGCAAGACAGACTGCCGAGGAAGCAAGAGGAAACCTTGTGCCACAAATCCGTGAACTTGATGGTCGAGTTATTTCGCTGACCGAAGAAAAGAATATAGCGATTACAAACAGAGATGTGCTGATCGAAGAAATAGGTGCGGCATTACGCAGAGCGGACGATGCGCAGGATGAATCTACTAGATGGCGGATTTATGCGGACGCATTAGATAGTTTCATCGATGCCGAAGTCGCCGGATACTGGGGGCGTGTGCGGCATGTACGACCGCAGAGGTCTGCCAATGACTTGCCTGAGGCTAGGAAGGTTGCAGCATAAAAAAGATAGGAGATATCTAGGAAACACTTCATCTGTAGAAATAACATTTAGATAATATCACATGGATACTACAACCACGACAATATCCTCAAAAATTGTAATGACGGGGCCGACTGGCGTCGGGAAAACCTCTCTATTGGCGGCGATGTACCCACTTCTGGAAAAACACTTTCCATCTGGAGAGTACAAACTCGTTCCAAGAGAAAACGTCCGCAAATCCCTTGATGAACTCCGTGCTAAACTAGCCACACTCGGCAAAGGTGGCGCAAAAGTGAAGGATAAAATCATCGCCGCAACTCAAGGAAAAGCTGAGTATGGATTCGACTTACAATTCACCGGCGAAGGCAAAAATGAAACGGATGTTTCGTTACAAATCTGTGATATGCCTGGTGTATATTGTACTACAGATAGTGGGGCAGCGGCTCAGGAAATCCTGAAAGGTTCAGACATTTCGTTTTGGTGTATCGACTGTGTTGCCTTGATGGAAAACAGCGGACAATTTAATGAAAAAGTCAATGCGCCGGATGTAATGGCAGATTGTATCCGCAACAGCCAACTCAATGCAGGTCATACCGTTTGCATTGTCCTGATGCGTTCAGAAAAGTATGAACAAGACAGCAAGATGCCTGAACTCTTTTCTGAATTCAAAAAGCAGTTCGGGGCAGCCATTGCTATACATTACGGGACAATACAAATATCGATAAAATCTATTACTGTGCGATTATGACAACTGGTAATTTGCGTTTTATTTATTATGAAGGAAAGGATCCTGTGTATATCCGTCATGCCGAAAGAGAGTATCAACCTCGTCACTGCGAATTGCCCGTGTTGTGCGATGTGCAGCGTTCGTTGGCCTCTGCTGTGGAAGAAGCCAATAGCGACATTCGAAAGATGTTTATAGAATCTCCGCCGTTCTTCCGTTGGATTCCACCGTGGAGTTGGGCATTCTGTAGGAAATTGGGCATACGCGTCCGGCTTTCAGATCGCCTCAATACGGTATCGAGAAATATTAGCGACTACATAAAACAGGAAGAAACAAGTAAACGCTTGTATGAATGGTAACATCCTCAACGATTGATGCCGGTCTTGTCGGCATCCTGTGAGGTTAGGGCATCCCTGCGTTTCTGACTTACTAACCACAAAATCACAATGCAATAGCTAGTTTACACCAGAGGTAAAACCGTTGACTACTTATGGAAGGTTTCAAACCCCGATTTGAATTTTCAAGACTATCTTGAGGGAAGTGGTGTGCTTGTTGCCCATTGCGGTGATGGCACATACACAATTTACCTCGTTTCCTCTCCAACAGAAACAAAAGATTATCAAGGCCGGAAAATTTCCATTGCCGTTTTGGTGAGCAGTTGTGCCGAAGAAAAGGCAAAGGGTTTAGTTGCATGGACATTGGAACATTGGGATAACTTCGTCGATACATTCACTTCTTTCGTCATTGATTTTGAAAAAGATGAGTGGACAGCAAACGATGATGCTATCAAAGATTGGGTCGATCAAATACAAGAAATTGCGAAGACAAAAAATGCATTTGAATATCGCACTCACAATGGCAATACCGCCGAAAATAGACATAATCTTTTTGCCGAATTGCATAAATTTGATTGCAAACCGAAGTCCGCTTTCAAGTTGGTTGTTTCAGACGAGTTGATGACAGGCGGCAAGTTGGAAACACTAAAATCAGAAGTTGACCGTTATTTGTCAGGTGAAGGAACATCGGAGATATTGCTGGGTTATCAAACCGTTAGTGTTGAAAAAACAAGTTTCAACCAACTGTCAGGATGTTCTACGCAACGCTTACAGTGGCAATTATGTCGACAATCTTTCTATTTGTGGCACTAGGCGTTGCTACATGGTTTTATGGTGAATACCGCCCGCTTGTGGCTGAAGTTTCGAATCTAGAAAAAGACAAATCGTTACTCGAAAATGAAAATCAGATGTTACAAAGAAATTACGGACGATATGTCCAAGAGGAAAATGACTGGAATTTAAAAATTGATCGATTGAAAAGAGATCACGACAATCTTGCTGAGCAAAATAGAAAGGAGCAATTAAGACACAATCACTTGACAGATGAGAATCGCAGGTTCACTGAGGAGATGATACAAATTAATAAAAATGTGCTGGACGCGTCTGTAAAAGAGGACGAATTATTCACAAAATTAACTGCACTGCAAAAAGCAGTGGAAAGAGAACAAGAGGAACTTGATAGGCTTAACGAAGAACCTGTTAGACTTAAAGAAAGGCTTTCAATTGAATTATTAGGTAAATTGAAGGAACAAGTGGAAGTAATATTGGAAGTATTACCTGACAGTGAAACGCGGGCAAGCTTGTATAGCCAGTTTCGAGATGGGTTTGATGAATGGCGACAATCATTATTCAAATAGAAATCTTTTTCCACCAACTAATCTGATTAGGATGGTAATTTCGGAACTAATTTAGGTTTAACTATTGATATGTACTACCGATTTACACGTACTGAGAAACTAATCATTGCTCTACTTTCTGTTTCCATCGTTGCTCTGGGGTGCTACTGGTTTTGCATTCTAAAGAAAAATAACGCGGATGCTACCCATAAGAATGGTAACAATGCCGTGTACGTTCAACCTATCCCGAGGATTCCGTTACTGCCATCCAAGATCATCGAAAACTCCTCTTCCGACCGTATAGGATCAACCCAATTAGCCACAAACAATGTCCTATTGCCTTCTGTCGTCGAGTCACATGTTGCCAGCAATGAAGAACCCTCCCTATCTTTTCCAGAAGTTCCCTTGTTGCCTGCCCCAATAATCGACAAAATATCTTCTGGCGATGTGTTTTTGACGCTTTGGCGCTACAATAAATTTGAGAAAATTAGTGATTTAGAATCTCCACATTACGACAATACTAAGTTCACGGTTGTCCTTGTTCACGGTTTATTCCAGTCTGCTGACGACGAATGGCTCGCCAATATGGCAAGCCGTATTGTAGATGTCGAACCGGATACCGAAATTCTCGCTGTAGATTGGTCAGAGTTGTCTTTGAAAGCAAAGGGATACTCTTGGGAAAATATAGTCGGTGATGTCGCTGATGCCTATAAACAAATCGGCAGCGGCGGTGACGTTACTAGCTTTGATTGGTGGATGCGTTTAATGGGGCAAAGATCGAGCAAACAAATGATTGATGTTACCAATGTAGTAAAAGATATTCCACCAGTTGCTGAGGTAGCCGCGGAATACTTATTTGGCGAAACCGGTCTGAAATTACAACCGAACAGGACTCATGTTGTCGGTTTTTCTCATGGTGCACATGTCGGCGGTCTGATCGGCAGGAAAACGGGCGGTACATTACGGCGTTTGACGCTACTCGATCCGTCTACTCGTATTGTTCATATTGGACATGTCAATACGTTCGGGACGGGTTGGGACAGGCAATCGGCACAATTTACTGATATGTACCAGACCTCATTCTGGGCGGGAACCGGTAAAGCCTACGGACATAAGACATTTAAGGTTATGGAACAAGGTGCGGGTAAAGATTGGCTGCCGCCATTACGTCCTGCTGAAGATGCAAGGCGACATAACTATGCTCCAAAATGGTTCGCGTCCACAGTTGGCAAACAATTTCTTGGTTACGGCTATTCAATGATCATTCCTGAGACTGTCCAATTTCAAGATGGTAATTGGACAGGCACTATCATCGACTCCTTAAATGAAAATGATTGAGGATACCAAAGGCAATATCGCTTCATATCACCCGCTAAAACCATCACCATACTCTCTGCGAGGTCATCAGGCAGCGCATCGCCGTAGCCGATTCCACGAAAATCAGGATAGCCCGTCCGGCAAATCCATTCAGGCAAGAGACTGTAATAGACTTGGTGGTATGCAATATGGCGATCCACCTCATGCAATATATTTTGCATGCCATCACGCGACCAAAGCCGAACTGATTCCCCGTCCACATGATACGGCATTGCCTCACAACCCTTGTCCAGTAAATTTTGCATGTGGAGCAAGTTGATTTGATCCGGCAACGTCAGCGAAAACTTTTTCATTCCTTTCTATCTCCCATAAATTATGATTCTTTGATGATGATCACGGCACCGGGGCCGCCATAACCTTGATTACGGTCATACCAACCATCCCCAGCCCCGCCGCCACCGCCGCCCAAATCAACCGTGTAATTTCCTCCAATGCTATTGGGCAGCCAGTTGTGCGGCAAAAACACGCCCGTTGCTTGAGCGGCTGGGGAAGCGAGAAAATCGCTGATCGCCTTCGTTCCAGGATTACCGCCGGAGGAAGCCGGGGCAGTAAGTAAATTCGTTGTTCCCGTCGACGTGATGGTGTTTTGTTTGCAGCTTATATCAGAGGCGGATGCGGCCTGTTCCCAAGTCTTAAAAATGTTGCGGGTACAACTTCGATACCATATTGCATTTGAATTACGATGGAACAGCACTTGGGATACGACGCTTGACGCATAGACTGAATTCACAAAAAACATCACGCTGTTTGCATTGGACGAACTCCAACCGGGCAGAAAATTGGAGAGCATACCGCCTGAAGCCAAATAGATAGGATAGAAACCGGGAGTCGTGTACGTATTGAGATCACAGGAACCACTGCCAACGGAAATCTCGATGCGTGATAGAACTTATTGTTGAAGAGATATTTCAGATTATACCGGATACCTTGTAGCTTCGCCGTTAATGACTTTGCAGCAATGGGTACGAGGGTCGCGTTCGCTACGTTACCAACTAACGTTCTATTTCCTATTTTTGTATCAGTGAAGGCTCCATCTGCAATATCACTCGCTGGTATCCACACCGTCCAGAGTCCATTCCCGATCCCGGATAATGGTCGGATACGAGGAATTCGTAAAGTCAACCGTGTGAATCCCGCCATTAACGTCTATGTTTTCAATGACGACAGAGCAATCGAAGCCGTCGAAAAAGGCTTGTGCGACGTTGTTTTTGAGGGCTTCTTCCCGGGCTTTGGGGTATTTCCTGCCCGTAGTTATGAGGGAATGCCATCATAGAATCAAGCCATGTCATTCCGCCGAAGCACGAGAAGAGTAATATCGTCTTGTTGTTCATGCCTGGCAAAGTTGTCGGCATCATGGTAAATCAAGTCGCAGATTCTTTCGGCAGATTCCACTCGAATTTCACCAATGAGCCGTTCCAACCGTTCCTCGCCGTACAAGGTCTTATCCCGGCTTGAATACGCTTCCGTTACGCCGTCTGTATAAGCAATAAGAATGTCGCCGGATTCCAAGCAGACCGTCTGTTCTTTGAAGGCAATTTCCTCGAATGTTGCAACCAACGAACCCGTTGCCCGTAATTTTTCTAATTGACCATCCTTCCGAACGATATAAGGCGGATTGTGACCGGCATTAACATAAGTCAATTCGCCGGTTTTGACATCGTAGTGTCCATAAAACAATGTTACAAACATCATGTCATCATTATCAGCACTCAACACTTTGTTAAGTTGCTCGATGATTTCATGCGGGGAATGTTCAGGAGCAGCAAAGGTGCGGATGGCCGTCCGAGACACGGCCATAAAGAGGGACGCCGGAATACCGTGTCCCGATACATCTGCAATCACAAAGGCGAGGGTGTCCGGTTTGACAAAGAAGTAATCGAAAAAGTCTCCCGCGATGAATGCCACTGGTTCATTCATCGCATGAAGATCAAATTCCTTTCGTTCGGGAAACGGCGGAAAGATGCGGGGTAGCAGCGAAGCCTGAATTCGTCGGGCGGCTTGGAGTTCTCCTTCGGCAACTTGTCGGTCGGCTTCCATCTTGATTCGTTGTTCAATGTTCGATTTCAAATCGACAACCATTTTGTCGAAGGCGTGTGCTAACTGGTCGATTTCCCTGGCAAGCCGAATGTCGCCCACGTGGGCATCAAGGTCTCCGGCTGAAAGTTTTCGGGCGAATGTTGCCAAACGCTTGATCGGTATCGTCATTCGCCAGGCAACAACGATGATCAATGTCGAAAGAACCGCCAAGGCGAGGAGAAAACGGTAAATAGAACGATAAAGCCTTTCACGGACGGGTGCGAGCACCTGCGATTCGGGAATCACCGTGATCATATTCCAGTGTGAAATCGGCAGGGGTGCGTAGGCCAGCCAAACCTGCCGTTGGTCGTTGAGGACTTTGTTATACCGCATAACGCCGCTCTTGCCTTGGAGTAAATTGTTCCCGATTTTTCTCAACTGGTCGCTTTGGTGGGTGTCGGCAAAACTGAAAATAGTTTCATTCCGCAAGTGCTCTGCTTCCGACTCCGGTACGGTAATAAACATACCGGATTCGCTGAGCAGATAATAGGAGACATCTTCCGATGCGAGGTGAGACATAATGTTCTGGAGTTCATTCAGGCAAATATCGATCATCGCGACACCGGCAAAGCGCCCCTCCCGGAAAATGGGAGCAGAATAGGTACACATCATGACAAGTTTGTCCCAGGTGGCGACTCCAAGATAAGGTTCCGACCAGGCCGATCGGCCGGTCTCTTTGGGAAGGCGATACCAATCCCGTTGCATGTAATCATAATTTTCGTCGGGCGAATCGTTGAGGTCTTCATAGACTAGTTCAGTGCATCCTGCAACTGCACGATAAACACTGGGAGCGAAACGCTCGATTCCTTCCTGAAATTCATTCGGCTCGAAGGCGATGCTTGCACAGAGAAGCCGCGGTGAGCCTTCGAGAATTCCCCGGAGAATGTCCTCGTAATCTTTTTCACTCTGCAATCGGGCTGTGGAAAGCATATCCGCCAGCGTTTTTGGAATCTGAGCGGCAGCGGCGAAGTGCCCATCAACCCGGGCGGCACGTTTGCTGATCAGTTCCTCGAGCCGGAGTTCCACGCCGTTAATCGCTTCATCGCGATTGAGCCGGGTTTCGATCATGACGGAAAGTGCATAGACCAGTGAAAGCGGCAGCAAGATGCTGAGAATTAACAGGGTACGTATGGAAAGATGAGGCACGAAAAAAACGGTCGACAATAATTCAAAGTTGCCATCATTGTAGAGAACAACGGTTCATTGTCAACTCTATACTGCGCAACACACCAAAAGCAACCTTTTCCGCATTCTCTTTATCGGTATCTCATCTTACCAGTATCTCATCCAGGACCGCCATTCCTAAAACGTTGACGACGCATTCCGACGGCTCTTCGATCCTCAATTTGCCGTTCGACCCTTTGAGGAGTTTGTAGTATTTCAGGATGACTCTTATGCCTGTCGAACTCAGAAATTCAACTTGATCCATATTCAGCACGACACTGGTCTGCCCATCTTTGACGATTTGTCCCAGTTTGCTTTCGAACTTGCCAGCGTTGACCGTATCAATGCGTCCCCTGACGATCCACTTGCCGCCTTCCTGTGTAATAACCAAACCTTCCCCTGCCATGCAAATACCCTCTTTGATCCTCATTTATACAGCACTTTCGGGGATTTTCAATGGGGGGGATTCAGTTTTTTGGATATGGCAAGAACATTTTTATTGTCAATTCGCATGTAGTCAACCTGATCCATAATTTTTTTTACAAAAAAGACACCGAGACCGCCTATTTCGCGTTCCATCAGCGGCTTGTCCAAATCTGGGGGCGGATGTTCCAGAGGATTATACGGTTTGCCTGTGTCTTCAAATTGGATCACCGCCTCCTTTTCGACGGCAATGCTTATAGTAGCGTTGCCGTTTGCCGGTGTGTAAGCATAATTGGCGATGTTTACGAAGATTTCCTCCACTGCTAAATGGATTTGATCCCGTAATTTTGGCGGACAATGAGCGCTTTCAAGTTCCGCACTTACAAAGTCGATGACCTCACAAAGGTTTCCAATGCTTGCTTCAACGGTCAGTGCTTTCATGGCAGGCTCCGCGACGTGTTTCATTCTTATGTGCTATACCGTGGATAGGGAGCAATGTAGCATTATACCGAATACACTTGAAAATTCCAGACAATTTATACGACAATGCTGAAAACCTTTAATCAAGACCGATGCCGCCGGCCAAGCCCTGTTTACTTTTCAGGAATTGTTGTTACAATACCCTCCAATGTCGGTTTCCGTTAAAGTATCTGTCATTGTTCCCGTTTATAATGCCGAAACCCATCTTCGCCGTTGTCTGGGTTGTCTCCGCTCTCAAACACTGAAGGATATTGAGATCATCTGCATCAATGACGCTTCCCCGGATCATTCGATAGATATTTTGCGTGAACATGAGCCCCAAGACTCCCGAATCAAGGTGATTGACTTTCCCCAGCATCAGGGCGTTTCCGCCGCACGGAACGCCGGGCTTGATGCAGCAGTCGGCGAATTCGTCGGCTTTATCGCCCCGGACTGTATCGTTGACCTTAACTTCTATGAAACCTTGTACAATAACGCACAAAAAGCGGGTGCCGATATTGCAAAGGGAACACACAAACACATCGGTCTTGACAGCAGAAGAGACCTCGGACACAACAACAAAGGCGTTTTCGATAAGACAAACGAAATGCTGCAGTATTGCAGAGCGTACCTGTCCGCTTCGCTCTGCTCTGCCATTTATAGCAGTGCTGTCATTCGACAACATTCTCTCCGCTTTCCAGTAGGAATTCACATCGGCGGAGGCATTGTTTTTCAGACATGTTGCATGCTGGCATCGAAAAAAAACATCACCTCCGATCACGTTTTCTATTATATGCACGGTGGAAGAGCTGTTGCCGATGATAGTGAAGGGCTGTTTTTAGAGAATCGGGTCATCGACTCCATACGGCTATCGTTTAATCTTATTTTTGACCATACCAACAGAGCCTTTGATGCCGGAAAAATTGATTTTATTACCTACGACACTCTGTACTATAACAATTTCTGTTTTGCCATGCTGATTGTCCTGTTGACGGATGATGTCTATGAAATGTACGAGTGTTCTGAATTACTGGTCAAATTTTATCGGCTTTGCAAAAGACAGGAACAACTTGACCAAAAACTTCAGAAAGAACAAAATCAATTTTATGTCCACCTCAAAGAGGGAGACTTGAAGAAACTCACTCGTTACTTCCTGGAACATTACACATTGGAGGATATTGTACGGGCAAACGATGTCCGCAGTGCCGCGTACTTTCAGAGATATGCTCCGACACACCATGTACACCACGAATTGGATGCTTTTGTATAGTGTCTTGTAGTTGTTTATGTCAAAAACAACACATAAAGGATCAGCAGAACAGCCAGCAGGTAAAGCATCGCGTTCACGGAGCGTCCCCGACCGCTCAATAATTTGATGAACGGATACACGATCAAACCGAGCAACAGTCCGTTTGCAATGCAGAAGGTTAAAGGAATGCCGATCAGTAACAGGAACGCAGGAATCGCTTCGCTGTAATCCTCCCAGTCGATCTGCGATACGCTTTGCATCATTAACGCTCCGACAATGACAAGGGCGGCAGCGGTAATCGGTTGATAGTTGCCGATCATTTCGATAAAGGGCCCGCAAAACATTGCCGCCAGAAAACAGAAGCCCGTGATGACTGCGGCCAATCCGGTGCGTCCGCCGCTCTCCACTCCCGCCGCACTTTCGACATAAGCCGTTGTTGTACTGTGTCCCATTGCCGCACCGACTACGGTTGCCGTTGCATCGGTCGCAAAGACCCGTTCGACATTGGGAAATTCGCCGTCCTTGATAAGTCCTGCCCGCGTGCCGACGGCAACGACCGTACCGAGGGTGTCGAAAATCACCATAAATGTCAATACGATTACCAACGGCAACAGTGCTGAATGCTGAAAAACGCCGACCACGTTTACCTGTCCGATCAGCGGACGCGGATCGGCAGGAAGTCCAAAGGGCATAACCGGAGTGATCTGTCCGAGTAGAGCCGCGAGCAAAGCGGCAACGATGATTCCGTACAATAACGCTCCCCGAAACCGAAGAGTCAGCAGCACTCCGGTAACGATCAGTCCGGTGAAAAAGACGAGACATTTTGTCGTTGTAAGCGTGCCGAGAACATAAAATCCGTTTTCGCTGACGACAACGCCTGCTTGTTGCAGTCCAATCAGGGCGATGAACAGACCGATTCCTGCCGAAATACCGCCCCGCAGGCTGGGACTGATGGCATCAATCAAGATTTTTCGTATGTTCATAAAGGATAGGATGGCAAACAGAACGCCGGAAATGAAGACCGTGCCGAGTGCCAACTGCCAGACCGCCGCATCGCCGACTTGCGAGCCGAGTACGGTGGCGCAGAGGGGCATTACGGTCAAGACGACGAAGAAATTTTGTCCCATGCCGGGTGCTAATCCGATGGGATATTTTGCCCAAAGTCCCATTAGTAGCGAGCCGAACGCTGCCGCTAAACAGGTCGTTGTAATCAATGCTCCCACACTCATACCGGTTTCAATGCCGAACATTTGTCCTGACATGATTGCCGGTTGGACGCACAGAATATAAGACATTGCCATGAAAGTTACGCATCCGGCAAGACATTCCCTGCCGATGGTGCTGCCGCGTTCGCTGATTTGAAAAAATGTGTTCACGGATAAAAAAAATGGGGAGTAAGGCAATAGGAGATATTCTTTATGAACTCTCTTTTTGTGTGTTTCGCAGTAATTTTACCACAAAGACGGGAAAAGAATGCAGAACGGCGATTGTCTGCTGTGCAACGTTAAAACGATGCTTCTCTTCTCCTGCTCACGACACCTTGACCGTCACACTCGTTTGCAATTTATCCTCCAATTTCTGAAACATCTTATCAAGCCGATCCAGTACCGGCTTCAAGGATTGATCCGAAAGTTCAGCCGGTTGCTGCTGCTGATTGCCGCCTAATCGCTTTGCTTCTCCCTGTTTTATCAGTTCATCGTTAATCATATTGGAATCCTTTGCGATTGCCCAAGGGTAGTAGGGATGCAAGGAATTATACGTTGGTATGAAGAACGAAATCATAAAGAGCGGAAGCGGCTGTTAATCAACTCAAAGTAAAACTCCCGCGTGAACGTCTTGGTCGCACCACAAGTGCCTTGTCCCGTTTTGCTTGCTCTTCTCGCTCTTCGTCAAGTCGGGCTTGCATTTTGTTAACTTTCTTTTGCTCTGCGTATGCAACATCGCCGATTTATAAGCAAATTCGCCAATATCGACCGCACCGGGCATAAGACCTTGGATAATCGCCCGCAGTCCATTGCCAAGTGCATTGCCGGCAGTATGACTGAGTTTTAAGATGCGTCCGATGGCTCGAAAACCGAGACTTTCAAGATACATACGAGGGCTTGTTGCCGAGTTTCTAGTGGTATTTCACCTGATCTTTTTTACACCGTGTAACTCCACTGACACTGTTTGCATTCGTATCATTGTCGTTTTTTAACGATACCATTCTTGATGTATTTAACACTGCCACAACGAGGACAATCCTTTGCTAAACTTCTTAAAAAAGAAACATAAACACTTAAAATGAAAGGAATTATAGGACATCTATACTAAATTAACAATGCCCATTCCTGCAAACTTTGCGATGGAACCGCTTGTCACGTAAGAGGTTCGATGCCGATTTTGGAAGCAATGCACAAAGAGTTGAAGTTGTCCGAAACCAAGGATACGACGGACGATATGCTTTTCACGGTCGAGACGGTTTCGTGCGTTGGTGCTTGCGGTCTTGCACCTGTTCTTGTGATTGACGAGAAGGTTTACGGCGGTGTGACTCCCGAGGAGTCGGTGAAGTTGCTTCGCGAAATCCGAGTGAGTTCGACGGAAGAGTAGGGCGAGCGACTCGCCCTGTGAAATCCAATCACGCCAACACCACGCAATTCTGCTCCAATCCCGCTTGCAGCCTCAACAAGGCATTTTTGAATCGCCAAAATCAAGTCGCTTGAAAGTTGTGCAAACCCTACTCTTGGCCGCCCTTTCGCCGAGCAAGGGCGAATCCGGCTACCGTGTCCGCCGCTCCGACTTTCTGTTGTGCTACTTTCGCTTTTGCCATGGGTGTTCGGTTTATCTCACGAATTGCAAATCGAACAAATTCACGAGCCATCATTTGTTTTTCCTGCTTTTGAAGAATTTTTTGTCATATTCCGCTTCTTCCTTTGGCGTAATCATGTTGAATTCAGGTGTCGCCATCGGAGGCTTTTTGCGAGTTCATCGGCTTCCATATCAACAGCATAGCCAGAAATGCACAACTGTCAAATCGGATTTTTAAATAGAAAAGCCCGCAAAAATAGGAGTGAAAAATAAATTGGATGACAGAAGCATAGACGGTAGCTTTTTTTGCTGTCTATTTTCTGTTCATTTTTTACTATGTTGGGCAGTGGATCATCTTCGGACAGCCACAAAACAGAAAAAATGGCTTCGACTATTTTACGCACCGTCTCAAGTATGGTTAATTTTTTGTTAACAATCATGAGAGCGATGCGTTTTTTGTGAAAAAACAAAAAAAAGATAATCAACTGAAAGTAAATAAAGACGACCACACAGCACAACAAGAACCGCAAGCCTACGAGGTGTTATAATTGCAGCTACCATTTTAATAAACCGGTATCGGACATGAATGACAAGTCTTACATCTTGTGTGGGCAAATTGCTAGTCTAACACAGAAGACGCTGCCATTGAAAATGGTCCTGATTTTGTCCTTACGTCCGAAGGTTAAGGCTAAACTTGCGGCAGAATATGCCAAAAAGAAATCCTTTGCACAGAGAGATCGACCGTCAAAGAAGAACTGTTGTAATAGAGAGCGGACATGACAGAGGGAGTGGACACGACAAGGACAGGAAACTATGACGTTTAAAAGCATTGATTGACCCGCCTTGGGGCAATGAAACTGGCGGCAGGCGCATCAAACGTGGTGCAGACAAACATTATTCGTTAATGTCAGTTAAGGATATTATAGCATTGCCGATACAACGACTTGCAGACACTAACGGCGCCCATCTGTATTTATGGACGACAAACAATAGTCTACAGGATGCTTTCCTGTGTTTAGAGCGATGGGAATTTGAACATGCTACGACGATAACGTGGATGAAATCAGGCAGGTTCGGATTAGGGCAATACTTTCACGGAATGACGGAGCATTGCTTATTTGCGACAACCAAAAAGAAATTACCGTATAAAATCCTCCAAGGTAAACGACAGCAGGGCACAACTGGTTTCATTGCCGAACGAGATGCGGTTGATGATAGAGCGAGTAAGCTATACGCCATACATTGAATTGTTTGGTCGTCATCTTGTCGATGGTTGGATGGTGATATGTCGTTTGACGATTTGCGAGTTGCATGAGTTGGCGAGTTAGTCCACAGGAAGGCGATTGTGAAAATGGAATTTTTCCTGCGGGAGCATGGCATACTGTTTTACAGAGCAGGCGATGGGCGAGGCGATAAGCACATTTCGAGAGACAGGTCAATTCTGCAAATAGAATGTCCTCGATGTGCTATAGCGTATTAAATTTTAATATGGAGTTTTTCTTTTTTGTATCCTGCGTGTTTAAAGTAGTTTTTGCATTCATCCGGTAAAAACACATCGCACAGTTCACCCAGTCTTTGCCATAGTGCCTCCATCGTTCGCAACTTCAACTTGCATACCAACGACTTCAACTTCGAAAATACCATCTCGATCGGATTCAAATCAACACTATAAATAGGAAGACACACTACTTGCACTCCTACACTTTCTATCGCTACTTTCAAACCTGCCACTTTATGCGAACTCAAATTGTCCATCACCACTATATCTCCTTCTTGAAATGTCTCCACACTAATACTTGTTCTACATAAGCCAAGAACAATTCTCCATTGATTGCACCATCAACTACCATCGGTGCTCTTAATCCATCACAACGCAATGATGCGATAAAAGTAGTCGTTTTCCAAGGCCGTGAGGAACATCATCCACCACTTGCTTGCCGTGTAATGCACGGCCATACAATGGTGTCATGTTCGTTTTAGTCCAGGTTTCATCGATGAAAACCAACTTTTCTAGAGCGAAATCTTCTTGTATTTGTTGCTATTCTTTGCGTTGTTTTACTACGTCTTCACGCTTCTGTTCTGACGCAACAAGAGTCTTTTTTCCATGTAATTTTCAAATGCTTCAAAAAATTATGAAGCGTCACTACTGTTACATTGTCTTTATTGGGCAACAATGTATGAAGTTCAACGAGCGTCGCATCGGGATGCTCGGCAACGAGTTGTCAGACTTCTTGTTCGTAGGGTGCCAGTTTGAGGTGGATGCCTCGTTGTCGTTTCTCGGGAGCGATATTACCGGTTTCTCGCCGTTGTTTCCGCAATGAATAAACCCAGGAAGGACTGTCGCTATATTTTTTTGCGACGGCTTCGCTGGACAGACTGCTATCACAATCTTTCAACACGCGTTCTCGCAAATCCAATGAGTACGCTCGCGGCATGGACTCCTCCCTGAAAATAAAATAAAACTACAAAAATACAAATAAGAGTATAGCAAATTGCAAAAACAACTCCAGAACAAATTTTAATCCGCTCTAGAATTCAGAGGCGTTTTATTTGCTTGCATACGGCGGTCGAAAAATGCAGCGAGCGTTCTTGTTTTTTGTATTGCCTTCTCGGCACTTCTTGCAAGAATTTTTTAGGCATCTGTGTACAAGCCCTCTTTTTTATAAGAATTTCAATGATCAAACCGATCATTGAGGCGAAGCCTGTCTTCCACGATCCGATTATTTATTAGCTCGTTGGTGCGAGCCGCACTAGCACTCTCCAGCAGTGCCGCCTCCGCTTCACTGGATACTGTATTTTACACGCTTTGTTTCGTCAGGTCAACTTTTTGCTTCCTTCTTTGCTGTATGCTTTTGTTTCTTGCTGTTTTCAATCTGTAACTTTTTTCATTCGCCTCCAAGATGTGACAGCGATGAGTCAAGCGATCTAACACCGCTCCGGTCAATTTTGCATTTCCCAAGACATCCGTCCATTTTTCAAAAGGCAAATTTGTCGTTACAACGATATTCGTTCGTTCATATGCCTGTGCAATCACATCGAAGAACAATTCGCTTCTCGTCTTGCTTGCCGACATATAGCCAGTTCGTCAAGGATCAGTACATCGAGAGCCGCTAAACTTTCTTCAATCGCTAATGATACGAATGTATTCTCTCTTGCCTTGACGGCTGGCTTGCATCTCCAATCGCCGCCTTAGTACATCAAAAGTTGCAGGGAGTTTCCATTCTGTAAAGGGAACACCTAAGTCGAGCCCGTTTGGTCGTCGAGCGGCAATAGACAGATAGTGGATGGGATTGTAATGCATTTTTTGTGTGCCGTTGCTTCCGAGGCAATGGCTTATCTTCAGCAAGATAACCTTCGATGATGGGAAGATAGGGGGGGGGATTTGTAATGGGTGCTTTCTCCCACACATAGTTGCCGAGACGTTCGTTATGGGAAATTTTATCGATGATGCGATAGTTCAATCCAAAGCGGCGACACGCTTCGCGTTTGAAATTCTTATCGACGAAAAGGGCGTGGCGGATACGTATCCAAAATTCATATCGGTGAGCATGATGGGATTGCGATCAGAGAAAAAAGAATGATTTCCAGGAAAACGACCTGAAAATGTCCCAAAATATCTCTCCATCTGGACTAAACCCGCGCTGCACTTTTCGCCCGCCGGGAACACTACTACCGAGAACTCGCTAGCACATTCGAATTATAGCATATAACGAGAATGGTTCCGATAGAATCGATGACAGAAGAACCACTCATACCGGTCTACACGCAACAACACAACGTTACGACACGTTGCGGGTGCAGAAGTTGCGATCTGACAGTTCGCTTCGTACAGCCGATTCGCTAACATTTACCTGGCAACAGTCGCGTGCAAAGCATGTAGCCGATACCGTTGTGCATTATCGCATAGAAGTTTTAGATCGCACTACCGGTCAAACAGTAATGCAAACGACGACTACTGACCTGCGTTTTACGCTGACAGAGCTCGATGCAAACACACGATATACAATTCGTGTGCAAGAAGTTGCGACTATCGATGGCAGAGATATTCTATCACGCATCGCACAACTGACGGCTCGCACGTTGCGGTTGGTATAATACACGGCATAATGCAATGCCAAAAACTACAATCATACAAATCACCCTTTACCCCTTT
>Ga0099364_10003249_pt1 | contig 25302 bp, 12 predicted proteins | sample TergutTh196P3_FD_73070 | JGI IMG/M metagenome (GOLD analysis project Ga0099364, IMG submission 73070) | Microcerotermes parvus P3 segment gut microbial communities from Pointe-Noire, Republic of the Congo - Th196 P3 | ecosystem: Host-associated > Arthropoda: Insects > Digestive system > Gut ...
GAGATAACTAATAGTTTTGAAATACTATATAGCAAAAATAGTTGTTGCAGTAATTTGCCTGCTGTCATTCCATCAGACACCATATACTACAAAGATGAAAACGGCATAGAAAAGTGCTTAAATCTTGAAGATTCTAACCGAATTTACTTTCCGTTAGAAATGACAGATTTAGATTCTGCCATTTGGATAATCGGCGAAGATACATTACAAACAGAGACAGAAAAAGATTCTTTAGGTTATTATTTTCCGTTGCCCGACCTGTCCGAATACGAAGATGAATACCTAATAATTACAGTAATACTGCCCGATGGGACAGAAGTGCATTTTAAGTTTCGTGTTTATGACCACGAAAATGTTGTATCAAATGCAATTCCGCTTTGGCAAGATTTATTAAATTTTGATTACGAAATTGAAGGTAATACGGCAATAATAAATGTAGATTTAAGGAATGGTTTTACGGTTCCTCTTCCAAATATAGATGGATGTAGTTTAAGTGTAGATGTGGATAGTTCTGTTGTTTGGAGTTATGATATAGATAGCAATATTGTTTTTGAGCCAACCGAAGAGTGCGATATTAGTGGCAGGTTGGTATATGAGTGTGAATGTATTGGCGTTTTAAATATCAATATACATAATACGGGTTGCGACACAATTCCTTGCAATGATTGTGTAGAATTTTTAGATATAGAAAATTGCACACAATATATGACGGGCTACTCGTCATCAAAAATTGAAAAGTGCATACAAATAAGCACAAAATTAGAATGTGCAGATTCAACAGGAGAATATAAAAAAATACTCAAGGTGGAATCAGTAGATTCATTAACGGGCAATACAGAGACAATAGAAAATGTTGCTCGTAATGATTATCTTTTAGTTTTGCAGTCGCCTTGTGTAGGTAAAGATACAAATGTAGCATTTTATATTAATGTTACATTAGACGATAATTCAATTTGCAGTGATACTTTTAGGTTTTCCTATAAGTGCTATAGTTTAATTGATAATTATTATATTTTAAATATGGGAATTTGGGAAGGTTGGGATGAAGTAATGTGTATTTATTATGGTATAGACAGGTCGGCATTAGGTCTTCAGTTAAAAATCACAATAGTAGATGTAAATGGTGCAGAGGTTTTATTAGTTTATGATGATGTTCCTCAAACTTTGCGTGGTTGTATAGATGTAAATATAAGTGGTTTGCCATCTGGTCAATATCATTTAGTATATCAAATAGGAGATGAAGTTTTTACAATTTCGTTTAGTAAACCATAAAAAAAACAATAAAAAATATAAAAACAATAAAAATATAAAAATAAAAACGTAAATTAGAAGATAATAAATAAAAATATAAATAACTTTTTTTAAAAACAAATTAAATAATGTATGAAAGACACAAAAATGTCAATAAATTTAGAATATTTTTTTATTAATAAATTTTTCGGAGGTAACATGAAACGATATATTCGTTTATGTTCATTATCATTATTTCTAGTGCTGTTTGCCATAGTAGGCACGCAGGCTAGGAAAGTACAATTATCGGGAACAATAGGACAAGATTCTGTCAGAGTCCTGTTGAAGGAAGATACAACGTATCTTAACCAATCCCTGACAATCAAAGGAACGCTGATTGTTGAGCCGGGTGCAAGAATTGAGTTCTATGACAATTCTCGCATCATTGTTGCAGCAGGCGGTAGAATTATAGCAGATGGGTTCGCTAATTTAGCAAAAAAAGCCCGTCCAGGCACACTTGCTACTCCTACGCAAGTGGTTAACGCATTCGCTGATGGTTTCCACGATATGAGATGTTTTCTATTTCCTATCGGCGGCGGCGGAACGGCTGCTAATATGACTGCGGGCTTAGGTTCCACTGAATGGGGTACAAGAGAAAGAACTATTCACCCGTTCAAGTATAATACTATTTTTAATGTCGCTGTAGATATTGAAAATAGAAAATTGGTCAACATAAATCCAATGGATCCAGGTTGGCCTAGAATTGATACTGCCGATAGAACAGGTAGGTATCTACGCCAAGAAGTGTTTAGACCATATAACAATGATCCGAACACTAATATCTATGTCATCCCATACGAAACAGCCATAATGTTTTGGGCTGCAAGGATGAACGAGTTTCCATCAACCAATCCACCATTGGTGCTAAACGACTGGTTGAGATTAGATGGAAGTGCTGTTGACGTTGTTCCAAGACAAATACAATTTGTTGGACAACCTCAAGGTCAATTTTCAAGAGAATGGGGACACATTGTAGTATTGCCGGGAGCAAGAGCTGCTTTCTTCAGGAATTGTTTGTTTGAAAACATTCGCAAAGATACTACCGTGGATAATGTTGCATTCTACGAAAATGTGACCGAAATAGATAAGAATCTTAGTTCTGTAGAGTTGAACGAATTGAACAAAGCAATGATTGAACTCACAAATGGTGGCGGTGGTGCAATTACTACTTTCTCATCAAGAACGTGGATATTAGATTCTAAATTTAGCAAAAACTTTGCAAGATTACGTGGCGGTGCTGTTCAGATTTTACAAGCACCTACTTCCTATTTCTATTCAAATAGGATGCCTCTTGCTTCAGATACTGTCGGATGTGCAAGATTTAACTTTGACGACCCTGCTTTAGTTAAAAACTACAGAGTAACAGATGAGAACAAATTAACTTCCACAGTTATGACAAGATATGAAATCAATTATCCAAGATATCCGATGATTGATAGAATTGACGAGCCGATTGACGAGGATCCTTATTTTGTCCAAGATATCAAGAGACAAGCATGGGACGATGCTCGTTTAGCGGGCTATTTAGGTCGTTTCCGTAACCTTGATTTTGATTCAAATATGGTAAGGTTAGCAAACGTAGATGCTATACCAAATCAAGGCGGAAGTGCAGTTACCCGTGACGACACTACAACCGTAGTTCTATATCCATATAGATGGGGCAACGGAGTTAAAGGTGGTGCAATGTATATATCGGGAACAGAAGATGAAGGTCGCCAAATAGAGTTCACTTTAGGTATGAACGATTCTATAAGATTAGGCGATTTCCCTGCTGCTTTATACAATCCAAACAATTTGGCAAACCAAACAGGTTATAAAGATTATTTGAGATTTGTTGGAAATTCTGCACAAAACTACCAAGATAACAAGTATTCTGATGGTGCTAAAGGTGGTGCAATTTATGTAGGAAAAAATACTTCACTTATAGTTGCAGGTCAATTTATAGACAACCACACAGATGCAAAATGGTTGGTAGATACCACAGGCGAAGGTAGATTTACAAAAGGATTACCTACTCCTTACGTAAATGGAATATTATATTCTGCCGGCGGTGCTATTTACTCTGCTCCTGATGCTTATGGCAGAATACAAATCAGAGGCGATAGAGAAAAAGACGCTATGCGTAAAAGAACAGCAACCTTTGGTCATCCAACTGCTACGTCAGAAAACTCTACAATGTTTATCAACAATAGAGCAGGTGCCGGTGGTGCTATTTATGTAGATGAGTCACCTGATGTATTTATGTCACCACAAATTGGTGGTTCAGATGAAAATCGTGGCTTTAACAACTATGGTTGGAAAGTTAGATTTGCAAATAATAAAGCATACTCTGCTGGCGGTGCAATTTACACTAAAAGAAATATGGATGTAAATGGTGCTGGTGGTGCAAGAGAAAATTATGCTTATTCATTAGCACACCTTGTTAGATTTGATTCTAACTCTGCAGGATTTGCTGGCGGTGCAATACACGTTGAAATTCCAATAGGAAATAATTATGAAGTTATTCCTAATACAAGAATAATTAACTTGCGTAGAGCAGAATTTAAAGATAACCACGTAAATAAAGCACCATTTATAGACGATTCACATCTAAACAACGAATTAGTTGGTGATGTTAGAGGCGGCGGTGCAATTTACTCAATATGGGCTGATTTTAACGTAGTTCGCGGAGTTCGTTTCGTTGGTAACGTTGTTTATAACGGAAATGGCGGTGCAATACAGATGGTTAGACCAAATACAGAAACGCCAAGATTGTTTATCACCGATTTGGACGTAGTGCATTATGCAGATATTCCAGAAAAATATAGACATATAGAAGGACTTCCTTTAGTTGCAAGTGGTTATACATCAGTAAACAATCCATTTACTTACGGTGCAAATTATAACGATAACAATGAACGTTATATAGTTGCTTATCCCGATGAGTATGATAGTGAAGGTAGGTTAATCCTTGAAGCAGATATTGTCCCTAATCCAAATGCTGGTATGCTTAATATCTTCGAAGAAAATCATGCTGTTGTAGATTCAAGTAAAGGAGTAGACCAAATTGAATTATACGGAAATACACAAATTACCACAGGTTATATTATGCCTAATATTAATAATAACTCACAATGGTGGTTTTCAGAAAATGATGGCTTCGTTGGTGGCAACGTAGGTCATTTAGTAAATATCTATTTGCAAAACTTAAAATGGACTTGGACACAACCTCTAAACGATAGTTTGTGGGGAAATACAAGATTTAATGCAATGTATTTTGCAAACTCTCAAATAGGTTATATGGCTACTAATCACGGAACTATCTTGAAAACTACAAATAAAGGTTCAGGCAGTAGTTGGAAAGTCGTTTATCAATCAACAGATTGGGGCGAAGGCATTATGGATATGAGTTTCATAGGCGGCGCAAACGACAGAGGTATCGCTGTTACTGACCAAGGTAGAGTTATTACAACCGAAAATGGAGAAAACTGGGTTCTTTCTGCTTGGAACTATTTAAGCAAAAAATTCTACGGTGTTCACCTAATTAACGGCGACTTAGCATATATTGTTGGTTCTGGCGGTGCAATAGTTAAAATGACAAGAACAGGTGCTAATGCTTGGGACTATGTAGCAATTAATGTTTCGGGCTTGAGCAAAGATTTAAATAAAGTTTATTTTGTTAATTCCAATAAAGGGTTCGCAATAGGTAACGATGGTGCTTATGTTTTCACTGACGATGGCGGCGCTAATTGGGATATATTATTAGATGTATTCCCAAGAAACGAAAAATTAACTGATATTAAATTTGTAGGCACTCAAATTGGCTACATAACAACTGCATCAGGAGTATTATGGAAAACTACTAATGGCGGTAATGATTGGGAAGCAATATATAGTTTTCCTAGAGGAATTAACTCGTTGTTCTTATTAGACCATAATAAACTATTTGTTGTAGGTTCTAACGATTTAGTTATGCGTTCATTAGATGGCGGCGAAATTTGGGAATCATTAACTCCAACAGATATAGCAGGAACAATGGGTAATCCAAGAATCCATGCAAATGTCACTAATTTAGTAGAAAATGGTATCGGACTTGGCGGTGCAATTTATATTTTAGATAACCAAAACAGAAATGATAATATTTTATTAGATAGCGTTTGGTTTAACAGAGTAAGAATCATTGATAACTTTGCTTGGTCTGGTTCTGCTATTTATTCAGATAACTATAATTTGAAATTGTTCTTCAATCGCTCTTTAATTAGAGGTAACAAATGTGATGAAAATAATTACATAGGAATGGAACAAAATCACATTACAGGACCTTTAAATAGAGACAACTGGGAAGAAAGAAATTATGCTTCAAGCGATTTAGTTTCTGCTACTATTTATGGCGAAGTCCAAGGACCTTTCCCTACAAGTGATTTTTCTACTTTATCAAACTCTATTTTTGAAAACGAAGCAAGATTCCTAATTAGATTGCCTGATGCTCCAAATACTAAAGGTATTTTAGCAGGACAAAATAGCGGAATAGGAACTGGCGGAACAGATACACTAATAGGTAACTATTGGGGACATACAGAAGCAAATGTTGGTTTAACAATTATGAACCATCAGAACAACCATTCTGGCAACCCACTTCCTGAAGATAAATTTATGACTTTCTTTGTATCTAAAAGAGTGAACGGACAGCCATTAGTTGCTGATACTAACTATTTGCCTTACTATAACTATTGGGACAATATAACTACGTATCCAACAAAAGATAAAAGAAGACAAGGTCCATTTGAATTGAATATGAACGAATATAGAGAAAATATGGGCAGCAGAGGACTTTACAATTATGAATATATTGAGTTAAGGAATGAAGATAATGGCATACCTGGTGAAAATATACCTGCAGAGATGACAATTCCTGAAAAGTATTTATTCTCTTACGATGTATATGATCTACACGATAAAACAACAGATATTAAAACAGCAGATTACTCTAAGAGAAGAATGTTCCCTATTGAGGACTTTGCAGTTGGAAATCCTGTTCAGATATATGTAGACCACGAAACATTTATAGATGTAAATGACCCAAGACAAGATGCAGAAAAACGCGAAAAATACGTTAAACGTTGGGTAAGGGATCCTGAATACGGAAATGCACTATTAGCAAATGGCGACCCAGAATTCCCTGAAGCATATAGAATGCAAAGAGTTTGGGCACCATTGTTGCCATTGCCTAATGCTACTGATAATGTTCCAAGATATTACCAACCATTAGGAATGCCTATGTATCTTGAAACTAAAGCAAGAACTAATTTCGGCGTAGACGTAGAAACAAATAGAGATTTCAAACATCAAGGTTCTACAGTGTTCTTCATAATAAATGAAACTACACAGGACTTTATACGCGTAGATATGAAACAAGTTCCTAAAAAATATGGCGAAGCCGATTCTATTTGGGCTGACGATATTTATAGAGCAACAGTATTTTTAGTGCCTGATTCTTCAAGAAGAGGTAATACTCAATTAAGAAGATTAGCAGAAGGATTAGAAAATTTAGGTTCTAACGGAACATACCCATTCGGCACTGACCCTGATGCTGGTTCAGGCGGTTCGGGAACACCTGAATTGTTGAAAAAATTGTCTCCAAGACCTTTATCAACTGAACCATATCCTGGCATCCAAATAGCAGCAACTAACGAAGATTTTGCTGCACTCGGCGGAAGAAAATATAGTGTGACTTCAGAAAGATACGAAGGTGAAGTTGGACAATATTCGGGTAGCCCATACCAAACTTACTTTAATTTAGGTGACGATGCTACAAGAACAAGAATGCTCGGATTGTTTAGCAATAGACCTGCAATGCCTGTTGATAATAACATAGTTGCACAAGGTGGCGCTAATGAAACAAGAACAACATTCTTCGCTGGCGAAAGATATGGAACTTTACCTGCAAACGTAGGCGATGTTATTAGAGTAGTGTCAAGAAACGTTCTTTGGAGACAAGGTATTACTAAAGCATACGATGGTGGTTTAGTATTTATTGTTAGAGAAGGACCAGAAGCACCTATATTTACTGGCGATTTAACTATGTGGGGAACACCTGAATTAAATCCGTATGTTACTGACGTTAATGGTGATTATCCTATCTTTAAGAGCCCAAGAGTTGACGAAGACGGCTACTTTGTAGACGATACTGTTAGAAACCACGGACTACTTAATACTATATTTGTAAAAACAAATAGAACATATCCTGCTCCTGATGGAACATATTCACGTCCAACAATCCCTGATAATGTTCGCGGAACCGACTTTATATTAAGAGCAACTGCAATTGATAGAAATGGTTTCTACGACCCAAGGAATGAACTACTTACAGGTCAATTTACTCAATTAATTTGGAGATGGTATATTATAGAGCCAAACTCTGCACTCAGATATTGGTTGATGGCAGATACTAATAAAGGCGATCTAACTATAAACGAACAACATCACAGAGGATGGTTAGAGTTCAAAGGAACACCTATTAATCCTTATATAGTTCCAGGCGGCGAAAGATTCCAAGTTACAGCAAGAAACTATGCACCAGGTATAGAATTGTTAGATTCATTAAATGCTTCAAGTGCTGGTGCTTATATTCCTTGGTTCTATAGAATATTCCCTCCATATTTGAATGCTCCTAAATATAACGAAGACGTTACAGGAGAATTTGATTTGGTAGCAAGATATTTGCAACAAGATACTATGGACGTTTCAGGAAATATGGCTGTATCCGAAGAATTAAGGATATTTGTAATGGATAGTTTGCCAAGATTTATAGAATATAGACCTGAAGGCGATAATCCTACTCCTGCTACATTCGCAGTAAGAGAAGCAAATTATAGTGTTACAGCACCACATAACGAAATCAGTTATCGTAATTACGATTGGACTCGCTTCCAAGCAGGAACTACTTCTACACTTGGTGCAACAGTAAGAGATGCAAATCCTAAATTTTTAGTTAATGTTACTTCATTCCCTCAAGAATCAGCAATGTTAAGATTTAAGATGGATTTGAACACCGATGACGAATTGGAAGACCTTGCTGCAGAAAGCACAATTGCAATAGAGCCATGGGATTTCCGTTATGGCAGAACTGCTTATTCATTCCAAAATATCACTATCAGTGCTAATGATACATTAACATTAGATACAATATATAGAGGAGTTAATACTATTTCTCAACTAAAACCAAGTTGGATGATGTATAATCAAGGATATTTTAGAGATTATATTGATCCAACAAATGACGCAGAAGATGCTACTTTGTTCCAATTCCAAAGAAGAGGTCAAATGAACATCAGAATAGATTACCAAGATGCAGAAGCAATGTTGAGAAAGAACACTGCAATCAATTTAAGAGAGTATAATACAGATACAATGATGGCTATCGTTGCTAATGATGGACATGGTGGCTCTTCCACTAAATACATTGATTTATATATTAACTTCCAACCTGAATTTATAACAGATATGTTATTGCCAGCGGTTGAAGGTCAAGAATATAATTTAAGACGCGACGATACAAGAGCAATCAAAATATTTGATGCAAACAGAGACCAAAGACATACCTATAAATTAATTTATAGTTCAGCAGATGTAGTTGGATATGATGCTTATGATAGGTCATTCCCAACTGAGACACCTATCGATTGGGCAAATATTCCGCAAGAAACACCTGAATGGTTACAAATTAACCCAGAAAGCGGTATTCTTTACGGAGTTCCAACATTAGTCAGAAATATGAATGACACAAATCCATGGGTAACTGTGTTAGTGGAAGACGAAGACGGATTAGTTAATGTTACAACATATCCTCTATCGGTTGCTATAGGCAATTGTCCTCCTAAATTCTTAGTAGCACCACTTATTAATTGCTTAACAGCAGGTCAAGAAATTGACGAACCTATCATAGTATTTGATAGAGATTTATTAAGAGATGGCGACCCTACAGAACGTCTTACATTTAATGTTCTACGTCCGCAAGGTTTAACTATAGAACCAAGTTATATAGATGGTCAATTAGATAGTGATACTATTGCAGTTAAATTGTATAGTCCTGGCTTCGTGTTCGCACCTTCAGACGTAACTAATGGTAAGATACGCGTAATAATTGAAGTTATAGATAGAGCAGGTGCTGCAGATACATTGAATTTTGAAATGCGTGCATCCGATTCAGTATCATTCCTTTCTAACATAAGAGTAACTAATTCATTAGGTCATACTCAATTATTAGATTGGGGAACTGCACCGATGGCTACTACTGGCGATATAGATGGTCGTTTAGATACAAACTATTGCGAAATAGAAATTCCACCATTGCCAGACCTTGCTATCTTTGATGCAAGATGGTCTGTTACTACAACTAATGGAATATATAGAAATATATTCCCAACAGCACGTCAAACCACAGAACTAACTGTAATAAACAGATACAAAGCAAGATTCCAAGCAGGCGATGTAAATAGTTTGGGTTCTCCTAACTATCCTGTTACATTAAGATGGAAACCTACATCAGTTCCTGCACGCGAGCCACTTTCGGCTGCAAATCCTCAAGGTTCATCATGGTACTTAAGAGATGGCGGAACAGCAGGTAACTTCTTCAATGTAAATATGAATGACGTAGCAACACGCAGAATTGCTTCAGGTTCAGCACAATTTACTGGTCCTGATGGCGATGGTTACGTGACAGTTACTATTATAGACAATAAACTTGACAACTTCCACATACTCCATGATTGGTATTCCAATGGCGGTCTTGATGTAGGAGTTGAAGATAACTATGCATACGAAACAGATATAAACGGAATTAATCCGCACCCGATAACGCCAGGCGCTAAGCCGACACTTGATTTTACAATAGGAAAAGCAGGCAACGTTACTATAGAATTGTTCAACTTATTGGGCGATAAAGTAGCGAATTTAGAAAACGATTTCTATGATGCAGGCAGTTATTCACTTAGATTTGACTTAATAGATAATGCTGGTAGCAGTTTGATAAGCGGAACATACCAAATAAGATTAATTACAGGTATGGACGTTAAAGTGCTATCATTTATTATAGTTCAATAGTTTTTTATAACGCAGGGCTTCTGCGATGGAGCCCTGCAAAATTTTATTTTATAATTAAATTTAAGGAAAATATAAAAATGAGAAAAAACCTCATAAAAATAACGTTAGGCACAATAGGAATGGTTCTACTATTTAGTAGCAATGCCATAATAGCCCAAGTATATGATCAATTCCAGTCAGTAGAGACCAGAAATATTGCAAGTGGTCCTGCGGCTTTAGGGCTAGATTTTAAGTTGCCTCAAGCACTACAAGATGATTTTGTAGTGTTTACAGACGGAGTTTCAACAGGACCAGCAACCTATAACAGTTTCCGTCTGTTTCCAAGTCCTGCTACAAGGCCAGATAATAATTTAGATGATGGCTATGCAATAATAAGTGATATAGGTTTCTCCTATAGATTCAACGATAAGGACTATGACAGAATATATGTATCCATAAATGGTTTCATAACATTCGAAGAACCACCTGGAAATGAAATAATAACAAGGGACCCGAATTGTCTCTTTATAAACGATGTAGGTGGTGCTATACCAACTAATGTTATTGCTCCTTATTGGGGCGACCACAAGTATTGGACTAATACACTTTCCGCAAGAGATAGCGGTAAAGTAGGTTCACAAATAGGATACGTCAAGTTCAAATATGAAACAGTAGACCCTGTTACCTTTGATATAGTAGAAAAGAATGCTATTCTTATTCAATGGTTGAACTTGAACATTAACTGGTGCGACAGAATAAAAGATCCAGCAGGCGTAGTTACTGATTCTGTTGTATATCTTGGTAACGTAGCATCGTTCCAACTAATTATCTACGAAGGACCGAATCCTGACAAAGCACAGCAAGGTGACGTTGAGTTCAGATATGGACCATATCAAATGACTCAAGAGCAGTTAGAATCGCCTAATAGAGATAATATATTCACCAATCCAAACAATAAAGCGGCAGTTGGTGTTAAAGGTTCGTCACAGATGGGCTACAACAAAGCCGACTTCATCAATGCTATATATTGTGGTAATATTTACTACCCAGAGCAATATCCTGCTGACGTGTTTAAGCAACAAAACTACGAAACACTAATGACGTTGTGGCCTCCGTCAGGACACGGCTCAAGAGGAATACTCTTGGTAGCAGATCATTCTATAATAGGAAATGAAGTTTGGGGCGATGGCGATGCCGATATGTCAAGCGGCGAAGGCGGTAGACATAGAAACCAACCTCAAAATAGGTTCGTAACCTTGAGCGATGTCAGAGAAATAATGGCTGCCACAGTTACAGGCAAAAAATTGGATTCGCTCTATAAAAAATCAGCATATCACGCTGACGTTCACCACGATGGTAGATACTATTTCTTGCAAAACAGGAATTCAGGTATATTCAGATACGACAGGACCTCAGGCGGAAATATAGTGTTAGATAACAGTTTATATGATACTACTTCGCCTACTTACGACCCAATTTATGCTCCAGGCGCTATCTCTCGCGATACTTTCTATATAAGAAAAGTAGGAGCATTAGAAGGAAAATTCGGTTTCCTTGAACATTGGGGTAAGAACGATGACTTCATCTATATTGATTTTATAGATTTTGGTATTCCTGTATCACAAAGTGTTAGGAAGTTTAAAATCATTGATAAAGGCAATACAGCAGGCGACCCTGACTTTGAATATCAAATGAGAATCGCTATTGTGTCTGATGGTATAAATCCTTATACTAACAGCGACAGAACAGTTATGTGGAACGCATCAGAAAATAACATTAACAATAGAATCGAAGTTCTTCGCATTAAGTTGAAAAAACACATTGTGTGGCGCGATATGTTATTAACTCAAAGAATCAGCGATTTGCCTGGTATTAGTAATCCATATACAGAAATCTTTTATGAAGCAAATGAATTAGATGCTTCCTTTATTATGGCTTGGTTAGGCGGTCAAATTTCTGAACTGCCTTGGATTTATGAAAATATTGAGCATAATAAGAAAAAAGAAACTGATGGCATTCCATATAAGAACGCAACAAATATTGCTTTCAATAACGAAAAAGTTGATGGCGACAACGTAGTTCTTCCAATTTACTATAATGGTGTTGCTGATAACAACCAATCAGTTAAATTTAACTTTAACGCAGAAGTAGTAAATATAGAAAGTGCAAATTCTAATGTGATGGTAGAGTTTTCTAACAATACTAAAACAGCAGTAATAATTTCTAATGGATACTTTAATCCGAATAACCCGATTGCTTACGTTACTTTATCAAACGATGTAAATAGTTTTGATGCAACAAACGTAAGATTTTATGGTGAAGATGCAGATAATGTAAGTTATAAATTAGCGAACGGAAGTTCAATATTTGATAACAATTCATTGTCAAACAATCCTAATCCTGCAACTACATATACAGATATAACAGTTAATATTCCTGTAACAGGAAATTATAAACTTGTTATCTACGATAATAGTGGCAATTTAGTAAAAGAATTTGAATGTTCAGACCTTGGCGTTGGACCATATCAATTCCATTGGGATTGTTCTAAAGTGGTGTCAGGCACATATTTCTATACATTAGAAGGTGCTAATACATCTGTAACAAAATCACTAATTATCGCAAGGTAGTTATGATAAAAAAAAGATTAGCGAAAATACTAATCACTCCACTTGTTTGGCTACTGCTTTTATGCAGTAGCCAGATGAGAGTGGAAGCTCAAGATACGATAATCCCGAAGTTGATTTTGAGCAAAAGTGAAATAGATATTTGTAATAATACAATAGATAGGGAGTTTACTTTAAGTATTGACATAGGTTCAATATCTCAAGCGGATTCCTTAATCGGAGCAGAAATAGTAGTTCTTTGTAAAGCAAACAAAACCCAAATGACAGGATATTTAAAAGAAGGAACTTTATTTGGACAATTTAATGATGATTATATATTCTACAAATATCCAAAAGATTCAACGGGACAGAGTGAATATGATACCATTATTATGCAGGGAACAAATATTATAGCACACGTTAGCGGTAATATGTTATTAGTGCATTTTACGGGGAGGATTATGGTAGATACCATAGATTGTGCTGATTTTATAATAGAAAGTATATATTTAGGAAGTGAATTCACAAAACCTTATATAAGTGAATATCCAGATTCTACAAAGTTATGTTTAGTAAATAAGAACTTGCCCGAAAGAAAAATTAGTATAGCAGGGGTAGAAGAAAGTTATAAAATAGATAGTTTAGATGAAGTATTAAAATTAGATTTTTTTGTAGAAGTGACAAATAAGAAAAATTTAACTGACTTTAATTTTGAATTAAGTGTAGATAAAGATTTTCTTGAAAACATTATAATAGTAGATATTTATAGTGATAATATATTAAACAAGATAAATGATACAAGTTGGATAGTAAATGTTAATAATATAGATACAGGAAGTATTAACTCAACAAAGATATTAACATTAGAAATAATAAGAAATAATGCTGAAGCAGCAAAAGTAAATGTAAAAACAGAAATAAAAGATATAAATGATTGTTCATGTTCAATGAACGGCGATATAAAAAATATAGAAATAGATTTGCCAAAAATAGTTTCAATAGTAGGGGATTTAGATGAAGGAATTTTAATTTTAGAAGGTAATGATATAATAATATTGAAATCTAATGACGAAATAATAGAATGCAAGGTAGTAGATTTAAATGGCTTGGAAATTAAAGAGATAAAAAGAGTAGGGGAGAGTGAGTTGCTATTTGATAAAACACAATTTGCAAGTGGTGTTTATTTTATTGTAATAAGAACGAATAATAAGCATAACCACTTACAATACATAAAACTGATAATTAATTAATTTTATAATAATATTCGGAGTTTTCTTAATGAAACTTTTATTTAATCGCACAATGCGAAAGACAGTTATAAGGACAATGCTGTATGTCCTTACGTTTGGTCTGCTATGTAATGTTGCATATGCTACAGACCAAGCCGGTCCAGACTATCCTATATTAGGATTTGGAGTCCGTGAAGGCGGCTCGGCTTACCCAACCAATGGTGATATAAACCTTAGTAGCGGTTGGTGGCCTGACAATAGGATTTGGACAGTTCCATCTAGAGTTATCGAAGGCGAACCTCAGTGGAAAGAAGTTTTAGTGCCTGTATTCATCTCTAACAGATGGTATAATTTCAGGACAGCAAGGAACCCAAATGGGCTTCCATCAACAAAATTTCAAGAAATTTCGTCCTTTGCTTTCAAAGTGTATTATGATGATAGAACGTTGGAGTTCGTAGACATTCAAAAACATCATCCTTACACAGCAGAAGAAGCAAGGAATTTACGAACTACTCGCTATCACAGAGAAGGCGAGTTAAACTATTACACACCATTAGCTTATAATTTTAATGTTACAGCAGCAAACAATAAAGCTAATGATTATTACAGGTATTTTGATATGTTCGATACTACAATCGATATGTCTGGTGTGCCTAGTTACAAACACGCAGGTGTCGGCGGCGTAGTAACAGTATCTGCAACAGCGTCAAGTTTTCATAATCTTGATACCACCAGAAATGGTGAAACAAAAGTGTTGCTATACCTGAAATTCAGAGTAAAAGCAACAACTGTTACAACTGTAAATGATGTGCGAACCTGTTGGTTATATTTTGATCCAACTTATATATACTATAATGGAATCAATATAGCCAAAGACAGAGTAACGTCTTTGTTAGAAACATTTCCATCTACTTCAAATATAGCAGAATACAATGTATTTTCAGAGGGATTTGTTCGTGTTATATCTGCATATACTAGAGTAAATGATAATATGCAGTATTTTAATCCTGATTGGGACGGCACCACACGATCACAACAAGTTGACGCTATTGTTGGTCTGCAACAGTATTCAAACTATAGAGACCTTGGTAAATATACTACTGACCCTTACCTACCTGGCTCTATAATGTGTAGAGTTATGAGCAACTATAACGAATTTCAATTTGAAATTGAAGACCGAAATAGTAGATTGGAGACAGTTAATAGAATTGTCCGTGATATGGATGACCCATCATTATGGCGAATGACAGAACCTATTACTGCTGACAATTTAGTTGCAAGGACAACTGCATATCTAAATAGGTCAGAAAGAGGAATAATTGTTACTACAACAATGAACTATCCTGCTACAATGGAAGATATTGTCGTTGAAACAGACCAGAATTGGCTTAGAGTAAGGGCTACGCCACATAATACACAATTAATAGGTGATGAAAATAAGTTTGGTAATGCAGTGTCTAATAACAATCCTGTAAGAAGAGCATATGCTCTAAGAATAAACAATCTTATTGATCCTACAGGTTTTTATGACCCGTTCCCTAATACTGCTGTTAATCAACCAGGTGTATTTAGATTATGGGTTGATTGTGACCAAACTGATTTAGAACCAGGTGAATACACTGGAACTGTCACCTTTAAATCACCTTTCGACAGATATGAAGCAACAAAAATTGAAATTAAGTTTATTGTTCTTGCTAGTCCTGTTGAGAGACCAATTGGAACGCCTGTAGTAAATCCAGCAAATCCTATTTATCCGTTTGGCATAATGCTTAAAGTTACTCCATTTAACGGAACAAGAACTGATTTAACAAGAACATTAATTATGGGAAGCGCTCCGTTGGCAACCGACCTCGTTGATTCACTATACGGAGAGTTTGCTCGCACTAACCCATTAGGTTCTGATATGTTCGGAAATAATCTACAATTTGATGCAAGATTCTTTTTAGATACTACAGCATTTAGTCCTGAAGAACTTGCAGTAATGAACTCTGTTGAAAAAAACAATCTTGTAGAATTCGGCTATGGCGATTACACTCACCACGATGGTTTAGTAAATACTAATGCTACTGATAACAAAATAGCTCGCTCACATTCAAGAGATATTAGAAGTAGTATTTCTGGTTCTCATTCACACCTTCATTATGTAAAATATAGTTGGAGAGGAACAGACGATTTCTACCCTGTTGTTTTAGAATGGGACGCAGCACAATTTAATCCGCAAGTTAATACTATCCATCTAAAATATATATTTAATGGACAAACTTATGTTAGAGATATGAGGTCTGAAGGAACTCCTATCGGCGGCACAAGATATACATTTACTTTTACCGATAAAAGCGTAGATTACTTCTGGATTGAATATACAATAGGCGAAGAATCAATGTATAGTTTGCTTGATAATTTCGGCGACCCAATTATTATGCCATATGCTTGGAACTTGCTTTCTTTACCATTGGACCCTGTAAATAAATTTTATAGATATGTTTATCCAAATTCTATGAACATTCCTTTATTCTACTTTAATGGCGGATGGCAACAAGCAGTGGATGGAAACTTAAAACGTGGTATGGGTTACTTTATTAAATATAATGCTATTACAGACACAGTATTCAACGGTGCAAGTTTCAATATGATAAGACACGCACTCGGCGATGAAATAGAACTATATGCTGGTAATAATCCTGGACTAGGCGGATGGAACGCTGTTGGTGCAGTATCAAAAATTACAAGTATTAATAGTATACTTTTTGACGAATTTAACGGCTCTACAGCAGATGTACAATATACTTTGTTCCATGGTGTTTGGGGATATAGACCAAACCAAGGTTATGTAGAAGTTTCTGCTCTGTATCCTGGTAAAGGTTATTTCTTTAAAGTTGATAGAAACTCATATTATAGTTTAATTGCTGCTAAAACAGTATTTGATGACTTGCCTGCTAAATTAACAAATAAAGTTGCAGGTTTTGATAAAATAACTGTAGCAGATGCAAACCAAAAAGCCGCTAATCTATATGCCGCTAATAATATTGATGTCAAAAACTATCAACTACCACCATTGCCACCAGAAGAATTATTTGATGTTAGATTCTCTAAAGATAACTATGCTACTAACTATGAAACATCAATAGTTAATATGCAAGGTATAACTTATCCTGTTTTAGTTAATTTTGATAATCCTCGCGCTAATTATTCTGTAATTGACCCTGTATCAGGCGATATATACGGAAATATTAAAGCAGGCGAAACAAAAAATATAACTATTAACTATTCTAAATCAAATTCATTCAAATTAGTTGCTGAAGCATCAAATGAAACATTCTTTGTTGCTGTTAATAACAACCCTGTTGTTACTAATACTGCTGAAGTATCCTTTGGAGTTGATAATAATGCTAATGTATCTTTGTCTATTTTCAACACACTTGGCATAGAAGTAGCAAACATTACAGAAGAAGTAAATAAGAGCATCCATAACAGAACATTTGATGTTACTAATTTACCTGCAGGTGCTTACACTGTAAGATTACTTGCTAATGGCGAAGCAAGAGTATTTATGATGAACATCGTTAAATAACCTTAATCCGCTGACTAAACTTTATAGGACAACTTTTTAGTTGTCCTATTTTTTTGTTTAGTTTTATACTTTAATATAAAAAAATATGGGAATGGTGAAATAAGTTCAGCATGACAGTATATAACAATAACACGGGGATTTATCCCCGTGTTAATAGAAACATCTCGCATATTAACTAATATTAACTTTTTTCTGCCCAAATTTGGACTAAATGGATGATTGTTTCAACACTTTTTTCTAACGCATTAATAGATACCCATTCTGTGCGAGAATGAAAATTCTGCCCGCCTGTATAAATGTTCGGAGTCGGCAATCCCATCTCTGTAAGACGAGAACCATCTGTTCCGCCACGAATCGGTTTCCAAAATGGTTTAACACCTGCTCGCTCTGATGCTTCCCAAAGATAATCCAAGCCGCGTGGTTGCTTTTCTAAATTATCATTCATATTGCGATATTGGACTTTTGTTTCTAATTCAATTTTTGCTTTTGGATACATTGTTTGAACTTCTGCAATAACATTTTCTAATATCTGTTTTAGTTTTGCAAGCCCTTCTGTTTTGAAATCACGCAAAATGAAATTGATTTTTGCATTTAATACATTGCCCGAGCAAGATGTCGGATGTATAAAAGGTTGATATCCTTCGGTGGTTTCAGGTGCCATATCTTTCGGCAAACGAGCAATAATATCGCCCATAACTCGCCCGGCATTAATCATAATATCTTTTGCACTTCCAGGATGAATATCTCTTCCCGTGATAGTAATAGTTGCACCATCAGCACTAAATGTTTCTTTATTTAACTCGCCCGGCATATCACCATCAATAGTATATGCATAAGCACAACCCAACTTTTCTAAATTGATACATTGAGTTCCGCGACCTATTTCTTCATCAGGTGTGAAGCAAATTCGTATATCGCCGTGCTTAATTTCAGGTGAATTAATAAGCGTTTCAGCCATACTCATAATAGCAGCAACGCCTGATTTATCATCAGAGCCAAGCAATGTTGTGCCATCAGTATGGACAATTGTATGTCCAATGCAATTTTGCAATGCAGGATTTTCGTTCATCCTAATTACTACATTTTTATCAGCAGGAAGAACAATATCTCCGCCTTGATAATTTTCTATTACTTGCGGTTTAACATCTTTGCCCGGCGAATCAGGAGATGTATCTAAATGTGCAAGAAATCCAATAGTTGGAATATTTTTATCAGGAACATTTGATGGAATAGTAGCATAAATATAGCAATGTTCATCAACGGAAGCATCTTTAATGCCTAATTGTTGCAACTCTGCAACTAATATCTTTGCTAAATCGAATTGTTTAGTTGTGCTTGGAGTTGTCTCTTGGGTTTCGTCAGATTGCGTATCTACGACAACATAACGAAGCAACTTGTTTAATACTTTTTCAGCCATAGTTTATAACATTAATATTTTATTAAAGTGCAATATACGAAAAAATATTTTTTATTCCTGTTTTGTAGCAGAAATATCTATTTTATTTTCTTCAAGATTGAAAGTTATAGCCCAAGTATTTCTTAATTCAGTAATAATAAACAGTGCCTCATCTATTTTTTTTTGAAAAATGCAACGCTGACAATATTCGTATAGACGATACAAACGTGTAGATACTTCTTCATAATCGAAGTTTAACGCACTCATTAATTCTATCAATACTTTACTTCCTTTACTTATATCATTCCGTTTTACAGAAATAATGAATAAATCATACATTTTTAGTATTAATTTTTCTTTGCTCCAAGAATATACTTCTGCTTCCAACATACTTGCAGATTGTTGTTTTTGGGTGTTAAAAGTTTTCATTGCAGCAATTTGTTTAGCAGCTGTTGACATAATTATTACTTAATATATTTTTATATTATCGGATTATCTACTAAAAACTTTAATTTAACTTAAAGTATTTTTACAAAAATAAAGTTTTTTTCTAAAAATATTTTGTTTTTATTAGAAAAAAACGTATTTTTGTATTTTTAAAAAGTAATTTAGTATTTTTTTATAATAATTCGGAGACGAAATGAATAATCGCCGTGTCTATGAGACAACCATAATTATTAACTCGGCAATAGGTGAGCAAGAAACCGAGGATGCAATAAATAAAGTAATTGCATACATAGAAAGTCACAGTGGCGTAATTGAAGAAACCAATAAATGGGGAAATCGCCGTCTTGCTTACGCAATTAACAAGAAACAACATGGATATTATTTGCATCTTGTATATAATATCTATCCCGTAGAAGTTCCAAGTATAGAACGTTTTTTAGTGCTTGAAGATACTGTAATAAGACATCTTACTCTACAATTAGAACCTGAATTAAGAGAATATAGAAAACAAAAATCTCTTGAACAAGGAAAAGCAGGTGAAACAATTATTTCATCTGTTGTAGAAATAGAAAAAATCACTAATGTATATGGTGAAACCGAAGCATATCTACTAACTGGCGAGGGCGTAGCAGAAAAATTGCCCGAAGATATACCTGCTGTAGCAGAAATTATTGCAGATACTAATGTAGATGTATAACTATTTTTTATTAACTAATTATAAAAAACAATGAAAATAATATTAAGAAAAGATGTAGAAAAATTAGGTAAAATGGGCGATGTCGTAAATGTAAAAAACGGCTACGCAAGAAATTTTTTAATACCTAATGATATTGCCTGCCTCGCTAAAACGGGAGCAATGAGACGCATAGAAATAGAAAAGTCCAAACAAGCAACGCAACTAGAAAAAATAAAAGCAAATGCTGTAGAATTAGCAAATAAAATCGCTAATTTAGAACTATCTATTCAAATGAAAGTCGGCGAAGAAAATAAATTATATGGTTCTGTCACAAGCCAAATTATCGCTAATAAAATAGCCGAAATGGATTACAATATAGATAAGAATAATATAATTTTAGAAGACCCTATAAAATCACTTGGTGTCTACGATGTTAAAGTTAAACTTCATCCTGAAGTATCAACTAACATCAAAATTTGGGTCGTTGCTGAAGAAAATAATGCAGAATAAAATAAGATAATCTTATTTATGTCTGTTACTTGGTTAAAAAAAGAAAAATATTTTTTATTTTTAAGAGTTTGGTTTTTTATCAAAAAACATTATATAAGATGCAAAAATAAAGTTTTTATGGAAAACAAAATATAGTAACCTCTATAAAAATGTTATACCTTATTAAATACGGCATAACATTTTTATAGTTGTTCAATTATATCATTTAGAACTACTTTACTTATTCCGCATAGTCGGGAAAAATATTACGTCTCTTATAGATGTCTCACCAGTAAGTAGCATAACTAATCGGTCTATCCCCATACCGAGTCCTGCTGTTGGAGGCATACCTGTTTCTATTGCATTTATAAAATCTTCGTCTAAAAACATTGCTTCGTCATCGCCAGTTGCTTTTATTTTTGCTTGTTCTTCGAATCGTTCACGTTGGTCTCTTGGGTCGGTTAATTCAGAATAAGCATTGGCAAGTTCTTTGCCGTTAATAAACAATTCAAAACGTTCTACTAAACCTTCTTCGCTTCTGTGCTTTTTTGTTAATGGTGACATTTCTATCGGATAGTCCAAAACGAAAGTCGGCTGAATTAAATGTGGTTCTACTTTTGCTCCAAATATTTCATCTAATATTTTCATTGAACTTGCACTTGGAGGAACTTCTACATTTAATTTTTTTGCTATTATAAGTAGTTCTTCTCTTGTTTTTCCTTTTAAATCCATTCCTGTATATTGCTTATATAGGTCGAACATTTTTGCTCGTTGGAAAGGTGGTTTTAGCGAAATTATTTCTGCATAATGCGTTAAATCAGTTGTGCCATTAATTTCTATTGCTAATTTAGAAAGCACGTCTTCCCATAAATCCATTAGCCAATTATAGTCGTGATATGCAACATATATTTCTAACATAGTGAATTCAGGATTATGTGACTTATCCATACCTTCATTTCTGAAATTCTTTCCTATTTCATAAACGCCTTCAAGCCCGCCAACAATAAGACGCTTCAAATACAATTCAATAGCAATACGCAAATATAATGGCATATCTAAAGCATTATGATGAGTAATAAATGGACGTGCCGATGCACCACCCGGTATCGGCTGTAATGACGGAGTTTCTACTTCCAACCAACCTCTTGCATCAAAATATCTCCTTAAAAAAGATACTATTTTAGAACGTTTAATAAAAGTATCTCGAACTTGAGAATTAACAATTAAATCAATATATCTTTTGCGATAACGTAGTTCTTTATCAGCAAATGCATCGTGTGTAATTTTATTTCCGTCAGCATCAATCTCTTCTTTTACTATTGGGAGCGGAGATAATGACTTACAAAGCAATTTAACTCTTTGCGAATGAACAGATATTTCGCCCGTTTTTGTTTTAAAAACAAAACCCTCTACCCCAACAATATCTCCGATATCAAGAAGTTTTAAATTATCGTATGATAAAGAATCTTCATTCGGTTCAGACGGCAAATCATCTTTTTTGAAATAAATTTGCAACCTTGCTGTATCATCTAAAATATGAAAGAAAGATGCTTTTCCCATTCTTCTAATAGACATTATTCTACCTGCAATAGCAACATTTACAGCAGATTCGTCAGAGAACAGATTTTTTATTTCATTATTTTTATATGTTTTATTAAACTGATATGGATATGGATTTATGCCTGCTTTTTCAAGCAATTCAAGTTCTTCTAAACGTCTTAATTCTTGTTCGTTTAGGTTATTTAGATTATCATTATTCATAATTTATGTATTTATATTTATTATTTTTTTTATTATTTCTATTCAAACAATTCCGCAGGATTTATCTTAAATTGCAACATATTTGCTGTATTTCTTCCACCATCGCCACCTTTTCGTTGCATTGTTATTTTGCCTATTCTAAAATTGCCTCTATTTGTAATAATTATCTCACCATTTCCAAAATAATTCATGCAATAATTCATTGATTTTAAAATCCAACGAGCATTTTTATCTATCTTTTGTGCAACAAGCATCCATTCAGCAGCAAACTTTCCTCTGCCTTTCATAATATCCGAAACAATTAACGACTTGTTTTTATTTAACCATTTCATTATATTATTTTGTTCATTATCAGTAAATTCATTTGCATACATCCTACGCTTATCTTTTGCATTTGTAATATTTGGTTTTTCTTCGCCTGTATATCTTTTCAAAATTGAAATTATATCTTTTGGAGTATTCCACATTTCAACATATTTATCAACCCATCTTTTATCTATTTGATTAAAACCACGATTATTGCTAACTAATTTTACTTGCAAATTTTCCACATCTATTGCTTTTTTCATTTTAATTGTTACTTGAACTTGCACATCTGTTTTATAACCAGATAATTTTACTGCTTCAACAAATTCAATTTCATTAAGTTTGTAATTCATTAGCATCAGCCATTGCTGAGCCTCGTTATCTTTTTTCCAATTATTAAATTTATTAACAATATCGTCTTCGTTTTTAAATCCATTTTTTGCTGTTTGCGAACCTTTTTCAACTAAATCCATCACACCACCTCTAATAAATTATTCACAACATATTCTTTCAGTCTCTCTTCTGCAATCTTACAATATTCTCTCGAAATCTCTGACCCCAACCATTTTCTATTTAATAATTCTGCTATTTTTGCTGTCGTGCCGCTTCCCATAAAAGGGTCATAAACTAAATCATTTTCATTTGTCCAAGTAATTATTTGGTCATATACTAACTTTTCAGGGAATATTGCAGGATGATTATACGCTACTTTATCTTTCGTAGAAATACCGCCACCGACAGAATAAAAAAACACATTACCAACTTTTTTTTCTTTTGTTCGTTCTATTTTTTCATAATCCAAACTACCATTTTGCCCTCTATTTTTCATATTTGCTAAACCTTGATATTTTGTTGGCTCTGTTATTGGATTAAATGTTTTTGGGCTTCCTTTTGAAAAACAAAACATATATTCAAAATGTTGATGATAACGATTTCCTGTTTGCGGCATTGGATTATTTTTATAATAAATCATTGTATCGTGCAAACGAAAACCAATATCTTTAAAATGCAATGCTTGCCGAAATGATGTTCCTGTTTCGCTGCCATCTATTGTAGCATCAGCGACAACCCATATCACAACCCCACCATTTTTTATAACACGAAACAACTCATTAGCAATTTTTTCAAACTCAAACACATACCCATTATAATTGCGAATATCATCGTATGGTGGCGATGTAATAACCATATCTGCACAATCATTAGCTAAATTAGCCATAGTTATCAAGCAATCTTCATTAAATATTTTATTTATATAATTTCCCATATCCATTTACTTCTCCTTTTTATAGCTAAGATCTTCTTCGAACATATCATCGGGTGTTAGTGGTCTTATTATTCGGGCTGCTTTTTTACCTTCGACTACACCTGGTCTTGCGGCGAGTTTTCTTTTACCTGCGATGATAACTTCTATTTCTTGATCTACTCGTTTTTTTATTTTGATTATATCGCCGACTTTTAATTCTAACAACTCTGTTACTGTGATGGATGTCTTACCTAATTCTGCGACAACGGGCAGATAGGTTATAGATATTTGTTGATTGACAGCCATTATATTTTCTTTAATTTTCTTTGGACTTTGCGGATGTGCGGCTGTTGTTACTAATTGTTTATTAAGTTTGGTTAATATTTCTTCGAGCGCGAATGTTGGAAAACATATATTCATCAAAAAAGTATTTTGCCCGAGATGCACATCGAAAGAAATCACAATAACTATTTCCGAAGAGGGTGCGACTTGCACGAACTCTGCTTCTTGTTCTAATCTTTGATATTTAAAACTAATGGAATCCGATATAGATTTCCAAGCCGATTTCAAATCATTTAAAGAATGCTCTATTATCCCGCGAATGACTGTTTGTTCGATTGGAGTTATTGCGCGCGACTTTGGAAGAGAGTCTGTATTACCTCCGAGCAATCGCTCGACGATCATCAAAGCAAGTTGCGAACTTACCTCTAAAATCCCACTACCATCTGTCCCCGCTATATCAAAAACATAAAGACAACTTGGATTCGCAACCGACAATATATATTCAGAATAAAATAATTGATCAACCGATGTAGGTGTTATATTTATAGTCGTTTGAAGTTTTGAAATAAGATAATAACCAAACGCCTCCGCAAAATTTTCATGTATTGATTGCAGCGTTCTAATTTGATTTTTTGATATTCGATTTGGTCGCCTAAAATCATAATTACTAATCTGCGTTTTATTATACTTCGTTTGCAAATCATCAACCGAAGTAACACCTGCAGTAACTTCTTTCAATAAATCATCTATTACATTTTGTGATAGTGTTGGTTTTGCCATAGTTCTATTATTTTATTCGTTTATACTATATATTTTTTTTAATTTATTTTTCTTATTTTTGTATTGTAATATTTAATTTTAATATAAATTTGTTCATATTTTCTAAATGATGGCTTTGGCTATCATTTTTTTATTTGTCATACCGCATTTAATGCGGTATCTC
>Ga0099364_10003250_pt1 | contig 25301 bp, 16 predicted proteins | sample TergutTh196P3_FD_73070 | JGI IMG/M metagenome (GOLD analysis project Ga0099364, IMG submission 73070) | Microcerotermes parvus P3 segment gut microbial communities from Pointe-Noire, Republic of the Congo - Th196 P3 | ecosystem: Host-associated > Arthropoda: Insects > Digestive system > Gut ...
ACCGCTGCCATCACCCCATGGATCCAAACTAGTTACTGAAATATTTACCATATCGGGTGCATTGTTCCAACTAAATAGAGCATAACATTCATCAACTTCTACTTCTAACCTTACAGGTTCGTAGATAATTTCTATCAACTCAGCATTATGAGGATTATCATTCCAAATTCCTTCGCCATTAACCTCATAAGGTAGGAATCCATCTAATGTTATGTTTATAGTATAAATTCCTTTCCAAATGAAATCCCAACATACTTCGGGTGTATTTGCTGTTGCATTGTAAACATTGTTACCATCTTCTTGTATCAAAACAACTTGTGCACCATTAACGGGGTCACCCGAATTGGTTGTTATTATAACACAGAACGGAGTTTCCATATCTTTTGGCACATCTTTACTAAATGAAGGCACAGATTCTACATCACCTGTATATACTGATGTTACAGCATATTTATATACCCCTGGGTCAAGTGTTCCAAAATTGTTGTCGAAACACTCAAGTTCTGTTGTGCCTAACAAAATATCTTCCCATAATGCGGGGAAAGTTTCTTCACCTGCTTCAAGTCGATAAACGTTGTAGTGTAATCTAACTCTTGATGTGTAGTTAGGTTCTTTTTCAATTTTATAAACGCCTGGTTCTATTCTTTCAAGAGTTTCGTCTACGGCAGTTGTTCTTAAAATAGAAGAGAGTTCATTAAAATTATCAAGTTGCGATATAGCACTTCTATTATTTTTAGGTGGACCAAAAATCAATGATTTACCGTCGGGTTCGGCGTTAGCGTGTACTCTTACCATTGCAATCGAAGGTGGATATCCAGAGCCTTGGTGCGCGGGTATCCAATTGCCGCCTGCATCTACACTCCAACTGTCTGTTGATGGACTTGTTGCGCTAAATGGAAGGTATGGAGTATAATCACTACTTGAAAATCCTTCCCAGTGAACCATTGCATAGAAAGTACCATCAAATGGTATTGGATTAGCAAATTCAACGGTTGTCCACTCAACTTCATAAAATCCATATTGCCACGTAAAAGGTAAACTTGTACCAACAAGTTGTCGGTTGGCATCAAAAATGTCAATTGTTTGAGGAGCACTTGTGTTCACAGAACCTTCGTGGAGTCCACCAATTTCGATACTTGTAATTTCGCCTAATACACCGACGTTAAACTCGTTTCCTTTCCAACCATCTTCGCCATCAATAAATCGTGAAGCCCAATACCAATCGCCGTCATCCAAAACATAATAAACGGGCTCATAATTTTGTTCTGCTTCCCAAGTAATATGCACTATGGTTTCATCCGAATTTTTTAACGCAGTTACTGGTCCCGGAGGTATTATTTTTTCATCCATTTGGAAGTCGTGCGTTACATTAACATTACCAACAACAAGGTCGTGCGTATATTTAAGCCATCCCTTTGCTGTTGCTTCAAAAGCATAGGTATGACCTCCATAAACATCTATTGTGTAGAATCCTGCTGCATTTGTTGTTGTTTCATAAGGATTATAACCAGAAAGCGTAATAACTACGTCTTCAATAGGACCAGAGCCATCGCTACCTGTAACCGTACCGCTCACAACTACTTTTGGCTCCTCAATAAGAGTAACATCTTCAACTGTTTCAATATCTTCAAAAATAGTAACCGTAACGGGAGTACTATCGTAATGTCCGTGTGCTGATGCCGTTAAAGTATAAGTGCCATCGGGTAAACCTGGGTATAGGTAAACACCATCTTCGTCTGTTTTTGCAATTTTTGGTGCTCCACCATCTGTAATAGATATAGTAGCGCCTTCGAGCAATACTCCACTATCGTTATCAACAATCCCTGTCAAAGAGCCTAATCCTGCTACGTTCCAATTAAAGCAAATATTCGGATAGTATTCTCCTTCATACAAACCTCCTTGTGTACCTGGATTTTCAAAATCTAACTCACCTGAAGATGGGTCAGCATAATTCATTCTTGAACGTATTCCGTCGGTAGGCGTAAGGTAATAATAGTCTTCCCAATCATAATATGGCGAGTTGTAATAGTATATATATAGCACTAAATTTCCGCCATTATATAAGTAAGGAATATCAAATTCCATTTCAACGTCATTATCACCTTGAGGGAAAGATATAACTTTGTCCATTACTTCAAAAAATTCTGAAAATGGAACATAACTACTGAGGTCATTTTGAGTTGTTTCGGCTGCCCAAATCCTTATTCTGTTAGGAGCAATATCAGAAGATACTATACTTGATTTCAGAGTTATTCCGCGTATATCGCCACCATAGATTCCTAAGTCATTTGGATGATACATAAATTGCGCTAAACTTGCGCGATAGTAGTGGTTAATTGGGAATAATTCTTTATGAGTTCCGTCACCAACACAAATATCAATCATATTGGAAATTCCGTCATCAACAAAAATGCGTTTATCGGGCGTTGTATTGTTGTTTGGAAATTCGTCGAGTGGAAGGTCAATTTCTGCGTGTAGGACTCTAAGACCTGCTGTTGCTGCAGTAAATGTGAATGTGAAAGTTTTGGTTTCTTCATACGCTATAGCAACACCGGGTAAGGTTTCTACTAATGTACCGTTTTCAAATAATTTAACAGAATATTCTGATCCTGTTAAAGTAACGTCTCCTTTGCTAAATACATCCGTTGTATAATTAACTATATCTCCTAAATCCATCATTGACGGTCCAACAATAGTTGTTGCTCTTAGTTCGTAGTCTGGAGGCGTGCAGAACCAGTCGTATGTGAAAAGAAGTTGATTTGTAACACCGCCGGGAAGTCCCTCAACACTAAAAATCAAATCATCCAAAATATCATAGACTTCTATTCCGCATTCACCTTCCCAGTATCCACCGTTCCAATATATTTTCAGTTCGCCAGGTGGAATATATGCGAATTCCTCTTTATACGTGAGGCTTTCGCCAGGATAAATAATTCCATACTGACCATAATCAATACCGTCAACTTCAAGAGTGAAGTGAGCGTTTCCGTCCCAACTATCTGAATAAGGACCTGTTGAAACCAATTTTATTTCGCACAAGTCACCTACCAAAACTTTAACAGATGCTGAGCCGCCATCACCGCTATTATTGACTGCAGTAACGATGTAAGTGTATGCACCGTCTGACAAACCTTCGTCATCGTTATAGGTTGTAGATGTATATCCTGTAGCCAATGTGTTATTACCGGGGTTGCGAACGATGGTGTAGGTTAATCCAGCAGTGGTGAAATAAGCACCATTAAGTCCTGTTGTAGGTGCTGTCCACGAAAGATTAACTTCGCCTGGTGCAAATTCATCTTCTTCACCTTGAAGAGCGGTTGGCGCTGCAGGAACGTCATGTCCTATCCAATGAGTTTGTGTTGCAGATATTCCTTCACCAAATGCATTTTCGGGTGTAACTTTATAGGTTTTAAACCCGGCTGTTGCGGTCGTATGGCTATAACTGCCTGCTGAGCCTGGTGCTGGATTTGTTTGAGTATAAATAACACTGTTGTTTTCATACACATTTACTTCAGTGATATTTGTAAGCGGGTCGCCTGAAACCGTAAGTGTTGGGTTTGTCCACGCTAAATCAGCAGTTAAAGCGCCTGCTGCACCGGGAGTAACAGTATAACCTGATGGCGCTGCTGGTGCGCTGGGGTCTGCCAAATAAGGAATAAAGAAACATGAGTACTCATCTTCTGCATATCCCGACCCCTCAATCACGGTCGACATACCCGTTGAAACATCAATGGTCCTAAAAGAGCCACCTGTTTCACCAGAATAATGAAGCCAATAAAGAGTTCCATCAATAAGGTCAAAGCCCATTGTTTGAGCATAACTAGCGTCAATTCCCGTTGAACCTATCAATGTAAGGGCTCCCGTACTTTTATTTACTGAATAAAAATTTGCAGGGTCGGATATCGTAACGGCAAACATATTACCGTCCAAGTCGCAAGCAATGGAAATTACTGTACCCGTGTGACCCGACATCATTCCAAGGGAAGTTGCATCTCCGGTTGCAAGGTCAACTGTAAATAGTTCGTTTTCTGAAATAAGATACATTGTTTCAGTGGTATAGTCGTAGGCAAGACCATTACAAAGTGTTTCATAAAATTGTGGTTTTACTACCTCACTGATAATTGCACCAGTTTCTCTGTCAAGGACAAAAAAGGTAGTGTGTTCTATCCACCATGGAGCAAATGTACCATAAACATAAATGAAATCGCCAACTTGTGCGCCACTGAAGGGCTGCTCCATGAGCCCCCATGGTGCAAAGAAAGCCTGACCATTAATGTTGTCCACGTCAAAAGATACCCAAGCATCTTCAAAAAAATTGTGGGCAAACGCTGTTTCACCTCTATAGGTACGCAGCGTATTAGAACCCTTTCTTTGTTTTTCTTTGTCAGATTTCAAAAAATCGGGTTTTCTCATCATACTTCGCAGTTCAGGGCTGAGTTGCATGTACTTCTCTTGCTTCTGTTGCAAAGTCAATTCGCCGACCTCATGAAGTCGGACTCTTCCTGTTTCAACCGTTTCAGACTTCTTTTTGTCAATCTGAATGGTTTCAGTAGCCTTCGCACTTGGTTTTGTGGAAGGGATTTGGGCGTAAGTCATACTCAAAAACAAGAGCAGTGCGCCCGTTAAAATCAAAAATTTCTTCATTGTAAAGAATTTTAGTTAATAAAAAAAGTTTCAAAATTTTTAAAAATAAAGTACAAAGGTAAAAATGTTTTTTTGATAAAAATAATTTTTTGTAAAAAAAATTTGATATTTAGTCAAAAAAATAGATATTTTTTTTTGTGGATTCGCGGATTTTTTTACCACAAAGTCGCACAAAGGATTTTTCACAAAGTCGCACAAAGGATTTTAGGTTCGAATTGCGCTGGGGTCTGCTGCCCCGAATTGCGTTATCGCTTGCGTTTTGGCGACCGCAAGGGTCGCCCCTACAACGTCTTCGAAGGGTATGTTTTGAAAAAAATCTGTGTATATCTGTTAAATCTGTGTCATCTGTGTGCTATATGGGTGATAAGGAAAAATGCGACAATGGTTTTTGAGCCAAGTCAGGAGTTCTGAGCATATATTTAGATTCCTCATTTCACTTTGTTACATTCGGAATGACAGTTATTCCGAACAAAGTGAGGAATCTTGTTCAAGGCATATATTTAGATTCCTCATTTCACTTTGTTACATTCGGAATGACAGTCATTCCGAACAAAGTGAGGAATCTTGTTCAAGGCATATATTTAGATTCCTCATTTCACTTTGTTACATTCGGAATGACAGTCTTTCCGAACAAAGTGAGGAATCTTGTTCAAGGCATATATTTAGATTCCTCATTTCACTTTGTTACATTCGGAATGACTGTCATTCCGAACAAAGTGAGGAATCTATTTTGCGCCAATAGAAGTCCGATATCCGCGAAAATCCGTCAAATCCGCGTATCATAAAAAAAGTAGAGGCATGATAAATCATACCTCTACAACACAAATTATTTTACAACAAACTTCTAATTAATTTAGATAATAAATTAATTTATAAACAAATAAATAAAACAAAAATTTATTCAAAAAACAAATCTTATATAAAGAAATAAAAATATTCACAAGAAATAAAACTGATTTTCTATAAACCACTAAAATCCACTCCCTCAAACAATAAGGATGGTATTTTCCATCTTGATGGTTTAAAGGGGTCGTTTCCAACTTCTTTCAGGTTGTTCCAAAGTGTTAACAAGTTGCCTGTGATATTCATTTCGTTTACAGGCTGAACACGCTTTCCTTGTTCTATAAGGAAACCTTCAATTCCGAAGGAAAAATCACCCGTTGAACTATTACTATTGCCACCATTGAAACCTGTTACATAAATCCCTTTTTCAATTGTTTCAATAAGTTGGTCAATATTTTTGTTGCCTAACTGCATTGTCAATATTGAAGGAGAATCTATTGTTGGAGCGGTTTCTAATTTGTTGCCGTAGTATGTATCAATGAAATAAGTTTTTAGTACTCCATTTTCAAAAATCGGTTGTTTTTTAGTTGCGATGCCTTCGTCGTCAAAAAAACGTGCGCCGGATGTTTTCGGTTGATGCGGGTCGTCTATTAAAGTGATATTTTCACCCAAAACTTTTTCATTCAGTTTATTGAGTAAAAAAGAGTTTTTTTGTTGGATAGAAGAACCGTATAATGCGCTAATAATAGGGCGTATCACATTTCCTAAAACCATACTATCAACTAACATTGAATATTTACCCGACTTAGTTTTCTTTTGACCTAATTTTTGCATCACTCTTTCAAAGGATTTGGTACCGATGCCTTCTTTAATAAGGTCATCAAAAAAGAGAGCCGAGTCGTACCACCACGATTCTGGTCTTTCGTCTCCATCACCTTTGATGCTAACACTCGAATTTAAGCCAAAAGAAGTTGATGCGGTTTCACCTTCGAAGCCGTTACTGGAAAGTTGATATGAAAAATATTCACGGTCGTCGTAAGAACCTGTTGCAGAAATAATTCGCTCGTCTTTATTCATCATTTCGGCGCAAACTTGCATGGCAAGTTCTATCTTTTTGTCTGTTCCTATTGAGTGAAATTTTGAATCATATAATTGCAAATCTTCATTTCCATTATAATAAAGAGATTTGTCGGGTAATGTACGAGCTTTGTCTTCGGCAAGATACCTACTCGAATCTATTCCGTTTGAAATAAATTTTTCGAGTTCTTTTTTATCCATTCTGTTAGTGGAAAACGACCCGTACCTGCCATCAACAAAAAGGTGTAATACCATTGAGTTTTCAGACGCTTGTAGGAGTTTATCGATTTGCATATTACGAACTTCTACATCATATTTTGAGCCGCTGAATATTTTAACTCGTGCCGCTTGGCAACCCTTTTTCAGAGCATAATCTAATGCCCATTGAGCCAATTTTTTATTATTGTCTGATATCATATTTAAAGTCTATTTAAAAAATTTTTAATTTATTTTTCTTATTCACTTATTTACTACTGAGGTTGTTTTGTTAGGACAAATTAGGTAGAAATTAGGTTTTTTTCTTATTTACTTATTTACTCATTTATTTATTTTTTTATTACAAGGTGGACGACCGCAAGGGTGCGCCCCTACATTTTATTACAAGGCGGGCGACCGCAAGGGTACGCCCCTACACTCATTTACTCATTCACTCATTTACTACTGAGGTTGTTTTGTTAGGAAAAATTAGGTAGAAATTAGGTTTTTTTCTTATTTACTTATTTACTCATTTACACATTTACTCATTCACTCATTTACTCATTCACTCATTTACTACTGAGGTTGTTTTGTTAGGACAAATTAGGTAGAAATTAGGTTTTTTTCTTATTTACTCATTTACTCATTTATTTATTTTTTTATTACAAGGTGGACGACCGCAAGGGTGCGTCCCTACATTTTATTACAAGGCGGGCGACCGCAAGGGTACGCCCCTACACTCATTTACTCATTCACTCATTTACTCATTCACTAAATACTAAATACTAAATACTGAAAACTGAAAACTACTCAGCTCTCTCCCCCCACTGTCAGTTTACTTACAAGAATAGATGGCATTCCGCATGTAACGGGTGCTGATTGACCTATTTTGCCGCATGTCCACGAGCCGTTGTCCATTTTATAATTATTACCTACCATTGTGATATCTGCAAGGGCTTTTGGTCCATTTCCAATAATATTAACATCTTTGATAGGTAGTGTAAGTTTTCCATTTTCAATGAGATAGCCCGTTTTTACAAAAAAGGTGAAGTCACCTGCTCCAATTTGAACTTGTCCATTTGTGAAACTTTCAGCAAAAATTCCATTTTTTATAGTTGAAATTAAATCCTCTTCTGAATAATTTCCGTTTTCCATATATGTAGCCCGCATCCGAGGCATTGGTATATGACGAAAAGATTGTCGTCTCCCGTTTCCCGTCGAAGGTATTCCATAATGATTAGCACTTAATCTGTCGTGCAAATAACTTGTGAGAATGCCATCTTTGACAATATAGGTCTTTTGACCATCAATACCTTCATCGTCAATATTAACGGAACCTCGATTGAATGGAATTGTTCCGTCATCTATAACGTTAATATGTTCGTCGCATATTTTTTTGTTAAGTAAATCAGAAAATATAGAGATATTTTTACGGTTAAAATCTGCTTCAAAAGCGTGTCCAATTGCTTCGTGCAACAATATTCCTGAACCACCTGCGCCCATAACAACGGGTAATTCTCCTCCTTTGGGTTTTATTGCTCTTAATGCCAATGCAGTTTTATCCACAGTCTCTTTTGCCAAAATATCAATAACATCATCGGTAAGAAATTCGGCACCCATTCGAAATGCCCGAGAAGCACCAGCGTTCTCAATTTTGCCATCCTCTTCCATAATGCAAGAAACGTTCATAACAGCCATTGGACGAAAGTCGTAGAACATTGTTCCTTCTGAATTGCAAAACAAAATATGAGACGTACTGTCTTGAAATGCAGCATTTACTTTGATAACTCGATTGTCTAATGCAAAAATTTTGTCGTTAAGTTTTTGTAGGTAGGGCATTTTATCTTTTACGTAAAAATCTTCCCAAGGAATTTCAATACTATAAAGAGTGTTGGTAATCTTTTTTTCAGCGAGGTTAATAGAGAGATTTTTATCAGAACTTGATGCAATTCGAGCGGCAGTTTTAGCGGCTTTAAGCATCTCAGTCAAATTAATATCTTCAATGTAGGCATATCCGGTTTGGTCGCCCGACAATACTCTAACTCCCATTCCAAAATCAATGTTAGAGGAAGTCTGATTTACAGTACCATCTTGTAGTCCAATATAATTCCAAAAGGAATGTTCGAAAAAGAGGTCAGCATAGTCGCCTCCTTTTTCTAATGCGGCAGCAACTACTTTTTTCAGGTCATTTTCGGATATTCCAAAATGATTTAATGCACGAGTAATTGTGTCCGAATGATTTGAAACCCCTGACGTACATCCCCCTACGATAGAAGGAACTGCCAAAGAACCCATTACAAACAATCCGCCCGTTTTTAAAAATTCACGCCTGTCGTATTTCATATATTTGAAAAATGAAAAATAATTTTTATAATTTAAAAATACAAAGGTAATCAATTTTTTATAATTCCAAAAAAAATAAAAAATTTTTTTTGATTTTTAGTATCAATAATTTTTCAACCATTCTTTTAAGTCATTAGCCATTTCTTTTGCTGATGTATATCTTTTGTCAATTCCTGATTTAATTATTGAGTCGATTTCGTTCATTGTCAACCTTGATGGTGGTAGCCTGAACGGAGTCTTTTCAGTTGATTTCAATATTATTTCAAATAATTTTTTGTCAATAATTCCTCTGTTTTTTAATGGAATATTAAGTTGAATGTGTAGTAACATTTCGGGGTCATAAAATTCGAAGGCTTTCCTTTTATTGATTGCTTCAAATAAAGTTAATCCGAGTGCAAATAGGTCAGATTGAGGACATGTCAATGTATTTCGGTTGAGAAGTTGTTCGGGTGGTGCATAAACAAAAGCGAAGGGTGTTCTTTTTTGTTTGTTTGAATGAGTCATTGAAAGTGCCTGTTCAAAATCTATCAGTTTGAAATTTTCGTGTTGCCATTCAGAGTTCGGGGAATTTCCGTCTGCAATGATGATATTTGATGGTTTGATATCTCGGTGGATAATTCCGTTTTCGTGTAAAACTTGTAACCCTTCTAAAAGATGTATAAAACCTTTGACCCAAAAATCGGTGGAAAATTTTTGTTTTTGTGAAAGTAGCATCTTTAAATTGATGCCAGGTATATATTTTCTAACTACAAAAAGTTTGTCGTCTGAATAGGCTATCTCACAGGTTTGTAGCGCAGGATGTTCAATTTTAGATAATTTTTTTGCTACTTCGATTTGTGCGGCAGAATATTCCTTAATTATAACTTGCTCTTTTGTTTGAGCGCACTTACCAACCCAAACAGCCCCAAATTTGCCCGACGATAATAAATCAGTGGCACAATAAGAGTTTTTTTCACTTTTTATTGAAAACATACTTTTTCTATTTATTTTGACAAATTGTTTTTTCCATTAAATATTAACGTAATTCTTTTGTTTAAGTTGCAAAAATTTATGTAAAGATAAGGAAAAAGATTATTATTTTTTGTAAAGTATCATAAATTATTGAAATATTTTTGGTTAGTATTAAAAAAAAAATTACCTTTGTCGCCGAAAAATTTTTCCTTTCGAGGAAACATTATTAATTAAATTCAAAAATAATGAACGACGAAGACCCATATCCGAGTAGTTACAGTAAAAAATTATTATTAAATCTGCTGTAAGGGGATTTTCGTGCCTCCTTACAGCCGTAAATTGTAAGGAGATGTATCATGGTAGAAATTACAGAAAAAATCCAATTTTTAATTGAGCAAAAAAGTTGGAAATTATTAAAAACAGAACTTCAAATACTTGAACCTCAGTACATTGCAGAGGTAATTGAATATTTGTCAAAGACTGATAAAATTATTTTATTTAGAATTTTATCAGAAGAAGCCGCAAAAGAAGCCTTCCAATTATTATCTTACGACGAACAAGAAGATATAATTGAGGGACTTGCCGAGTATAGCCATAAACTAACGGCTTTACTTAACGATTTAGACCCAGACGACCGCACAGCATTTTTCGAAGAATTACCCGGAAAGGTTAGTCAAAGGTTAGTTCAAATGTTGTCAAAAGATGAGCGGGAAATTACTATCAAATTGTTAGGATATCCCGAAGATAGTATCGGACGTTTGATGACACCCGAATTTGTTGCTGTTAAGCCGCATCACACAGTTGCGCAAGCATTAGAGCATATCAGAAAATTTGGACGCGACTCTGAAACATTAAACGTTATTTATGTAGTTGACGACGATTGGAAATTGGTTGACGACATTAGAATAAAAGAGATTATTTTGGCATCACCCGAACAAAAAATTTCTGAAATAAGCGACAACCGTTTCGTATCTTTAAATGCTTATGACGACCAAGAAGTAGCCGTAAAAGTGTTTCGCGACTGGGACAGAGTTGCGCTACCCGTTACAGATAAAAATAACACCCTGCTCGGTATCGTTACTTTTGACGATATAATGGACGTTGCAGAAGAAGAATATAGCGAAGATATACATAAATTCGGTGGTACTGAAGGATTAGATTTATCATATACTAAAACCCCACTTTTTGAACTTGTAAAAAAGCGTGCAGGCTGGTTGATTGTATTGTTTCTCGGACAATTACTTACTGCAACAGCAATGACGCACTTTGCAATAGAATTAGAAAAAGCGATAGTGCTTACTCTATTTATTCCGCTAATTATTTCGAGCGGAGGTAATTCAGGCTCACAAGCAGCGAGTATTATTATCCGGTCGCTCGCATTAGGCGAATTACAACTTAAAAGTTGGTGGTACGTTATGCGTAAAGAAATTTTTTCAGGACTTATGTTAGGCTCAATTTTAGGAATTGTGGGCTTTTTTAGAATATTTATCTGGCAAAAAGCAGGATTTTATGACTATGGGTTTTATTGGATATGGGTATCAATAAGTGTTTCTATATCGTTGATACTTATTGTTTTATGGGGAACACTTGCAGGCTCGATGATCCCGTTTTTATTAAAAAAACTTAAACAAGACCCCGCAACAGCATCCGCACCTTTTGTGGCTACTCTCGTTGACGTTACTGGTTTGATTATATATTTTTCCGTGGCAGCGGTTGTTCTTACAGGAAAATTGTTGTGAAAATAGAGAATAAGTGAATGAGTAAATAAGTGAATGAGGTTTGGGAAAAATTCGTGATAATTCGTGTATTTCAATAAATTCAATATTTCGGTAAACTCAATAACAATTTCGGTAAACTCAATAACAATTTCGGTAAACTCAATATCAATACGTTCAATAACAAACAAATTCGTGGCTTAAGAATAAACGTCTAATTCCTTGCTAAATGAAACAAAAAATATTTCCAGAAATAGAGTTGAAACGTCCTATCATAATTTCGGGTCCGTGTAGCGCCGAAACAGAAAAGCAAACTATCGAAACAGCACATGCACTTTCAAAAATTGGGATAAAAATATTCAGGGCGGGAATTTGGAAACCGCGAACTCGACCGGGACTGTTCGAGGGAGTTGGCAAAATTGGTTTGAAATGGTTAAAAAAAGTTAAAGAAGAAACAGGAATGCGCACTTGCGTTGAAGTAGCAACAAAATTGCATGTACGCCAAGTTGTTGAATATGATATTGATGCTGTTTGGCTCGGATCGCGGACTACCGTAAATCCATTCGCTGTTAAAGAAGTCGCTAATGCGCTTGCAAAAACTAATTTAACCGTTTTTGTTAAAAATCCTATTAATCCCGACATCGATTTGTGGGTAGGTGCTTTCGAAAGGCTTAGTAATGTGGGTATCACAAAATTGTGTGCCATACATCGAGGTTTTTCTGTTTATGGAAATTCTGTTTATAGGAATCCTCCTCAATGGCAAATACCAATTGAGTTGCATCGCCGATTACCTAATTTACCCATCCTAACTGACCCAAGCCATATTTGCGGAACACCAAATCATTTGAAAGAAGTTTGTCAAAAAGCATTAGACCTAAATTTTGATGGACTTATGATTGAAACACACATAACACCCGAACATTCATTAAGCGACAAACAACAACAAATTTCACCCGAAGAACTCAATAATTTACTCAATTCGTTAATTATTAGAAAGAGCGAAAGTGAAAATGAATCTCAAGATGAATTAATCGGCTATCGCAAACAAATTGATTCCATTGATTTTCATATTATTGACCTCTTGAACGAGAGAATGAAAATATCAAAAGACATCGGAAATTATAAACGAAATAAAAACATAACTATCTTTCAATCAGCACGATACAACGAACTAATTGAAAGCAGAATAAAAACCGCAAAAGAATTAGGTCTCTCTCCAGAATTTATTACAGATATTTTTAAATCAATTCACGAAGAGTCGGTGAGTAGTCAGTAGTGAGTAGTGAGTAGTGAGTAGTGAGTAGTAAGAAACTTTATCATAGAATTTTAATAAAACATAAAAATTAGTTTTAAATATTAACCTATTTTATTAATAAAAACTATTGATAGTCTCTCTGCATGTCACTTATATCTGTGTTTCGCTGTGTGTGCGACCCTTGCGGTCGCACAATTACCATCCCGTATAGTATTGTAGGGGCGAGGCTTGCCCTCGCCCTTTTTCCTGACTTCGACACTTTTAAAAAATTTTTTTATAATGCACTGAAAATCAATAATATAAAATTTCGAGTGGGTGTCGCAAAAAGTCGTAAAAGTGGCTTAAAATGCCAATTTTATACTATTTGGGTGTCGCATTGTCGAAGTCAGGACCCTTGTGGTTGCCAAAAACACCACATCAGAAACATTTGTAGGGGCAACCCTTGCGGTTGCCTAAATAAAAAGGGCGAGGGCAAGCCTCGCCCCTACAATAATATTCGGGATGGTAATTGTGCGACCGCAAGGGTCGCACACACAACGATACCCAACAAAAGGATGCATTCTCTTTTAACGCAAAGACGCAAAGGTGAGAACGCAAAGAAAGCAAATAAAAAAACCAACCCCATAACTCTTTATTAATTAATGAGGTTGGTTCTATTCGTAAATTTGTATGCTACTGAAGTGGTCAGCGAGCCATTATCTAAATATACAAAAAAATTTAAATAACTGCTGCAAAAATCAAGACGCAAAGATAATGTTTATTTGTAATTTATTGAAAAAAAATAAAAAAAAAGTTTTTTTATTGAAAATTTCCATGAAATAGCAGGAATTTTTTTGTGTTCTTTGAGTATTTCGGATAACTCAATAACAATTTCAATAAATTTAATAACAAACCAGAACTTTTGTGTTCCTTTTTGGTTAGATTATTTAACCGCAAAGACGCAAAGTTGAGAACCCAAAGAACCCAAAGAACGCAATTAATTCAACAATTCATTTTTTTCAATAATCATTTTTCACCAAACTATACATTCCTAACGACTACTAAGGGCACTCATTCCCTCATTCCCTCATTCCCTCATTCACTCACTAACCGCTAATCACTAATCACTAACCGCTAATCACTAACCACTAACCGCTAACCACTACATTAATAATTTTCTTTGGAACAACAATAATTTTTTTAATTTCTTTATTTTCAATCCATTTTTGAGATTGATGGTTTTCTAAAACTGCCTGTTCTATTGCCTCAATAGTAGCGTCGGCGGGCATTTCCAATTTATAACGCATTTTTCCGTTAAACGATACAGGATATTGTATAATATTTTCTATCAGATATTTAGGGTCGAAATCTACCCATTGAGCAGTGGTTACCGAATGGCTGCGTCCCAAAAAAAACCATAACTCTTCGCAGATATGAGGAGCAAAAGGAGCCAAAATTATCAATAGTGGTTCCAAAATTTTTCTTTTAGAACATTTCAACTCTGTAAGGTCGTTCACGCATATCATAAAGGAACTTACTGCTGTGTTTAAAGAAAAACGCTCGATATCTTCTTCGGTCTTTTTGATAGTTCGATGTAGAATTTTCAATTCGGCGGGTGTGGGCTCTTCGTCAGTGATTTTAAGGTTTCCTTCTGATGTAATAAAAAGTCTCCATGTTTTTTTCAAAAACCTATGAACTCCTTCAATTCCTGCGGTGTCCCACGGTTTTGATGCTTCCAAAGGACCGAGGAACATTTCATATAAACGTAAAGTATCCGCACCATATTTTTTAACAACATCATCCGGATTCACAACGTTATGGTATCTTTTACCCATTTTTTCGACGGCATATCCGCAAAAATATTTACCGTTTTCGAGAATAAATTCTGCCTTTTCAAATTCGGGGCGCCACTTTTTAAATGCTTCAATGTCTAAAATGTCGTTTTCAACAATGTTAACATCAACGTGCAAAGGAGTAGTATCGTAGTTTTCTTTGAGTCCGTAGGAAACAAATCGGCAATTGTCATCATTGTTAATCCTATAAACAAAATTACTTCTCCCTTGTATCATTCCTTGGTTGATAAGTTTTTTAAATGGTTCATCTTCACAAGAAAATCCCGTATCGAATAAAAATTTATTCCAGAAACGGCTATAAATGAGGTGTCCCGTTGCATGTTCTGTACCTCCGATGTATAAATCCACATTTCGCCAATAGTCGTTTGCTTCTTTTGAAACTAACGCATTTTCATTTTTAGGGTCTTGATATCTCAAAAAATATGCAGATGAGCCTGCAAAACCGGGCATTGTGCTTGTTTCGAGAGGGAAACCCATATAATTCCATTTCTTAGCCCTCGCTAACGGTGGTTCACCCGTTTCGGTTGGCAAAAATTTATCTACTTCCGGCAACTCAAGAGGTAGTTGAGCAAATGGCAGAGGAGAAGGCATCTCATTTTCATAATATACAGGAAATGGCTCGCCCCAATACCGCTGACGCGAAAATATCGCATCACGCAAACGATAATTGACTTTTATATGTCCTAAATTGTTATCTTCAATATATTTATTTGCCGTTTGGATGGCTTCTGTAACTGAAAGTCCATTCAAAAAGCCCGAATTAATCATAATTCCTTCTTTTGCATCAAAACTTTCATTTGTAACATCACAACCTTCAATAAGTGGAATAATTGGCAAGTTAAAATGTTTTGCAAAAGCGTGGTCTCGGCTGTCGTGTCCGGGAACTGCCATTATTGCGCCTGTTCCATATCCTGCAAGGACATAATCGGAAATCCAAATAGGAATTTTTGTGCCGTTAAAAGGATTTATTGCATACGACCCTGTAAAAACACCCGTAACTTTTTTCTCAATCATTCTGTCTCGTTCTGTTTTATGTTTAACGGTTTCAATGTATTTTTCTACTTCCTTTTGTTGTTCGGGAGTTGTAACCAGCGGAACATAGTCGCTTTCGGGAGCTAAAACCATAAAAGTAACGCCAAAAATTGTGTCGGGTCGTGTAGTAAAAACTTGAATTTTTGAATTAGAATTTAGAACATCAAAAACCATTTCTGCTCCTTCACTCCTTCCTATCCAATTTCTTTGTGATTCTTTAAGTGATTCTGTCCATTCGATGGTATTTAAGCCATCTAAAAGTCTTTGTGAATATGCAGAAACACGCAAACACCACTGTTTCATTAATTTTTGTTCGACGGGGTGCCCTCCTCGTTCTGACAATCCGTTAATAACTTCGTCGTTTGCCAAAACAGTTCCCAGTTCGGGACACCAATTCACCATCGTAATTCCCAAATATGCAATACGATAATTCATTAAAACTTCTTGTTTCTCTTTATCAGATTTACTGTTCCATTCATCTGCCGTAAATTGCAATTCTTCTGTTTGCGCTGCATTGACTCCTTTTGTACCAAATTGTTCAAAATGTTGAATCAACTCTCTGATAGGTCGTGCGCTTTCTTGTGATTTGTTATAAAAAGATTCAAACATATTTAAAAAAGCCCATTGAGTCCACAAATAATATTTAGGGTCTGAGGTTTGTACTTCCCTGTCCCAGTCATAACAAAACCCCATTTTATCTAATTGATTTCTATACCTGTTAATGTTTTGTTTTGTAGTAATAGCGGGGTGCTGACCTGTTTGTATTGCAAATTGTTCAGCCGGAAGTCCAAAAGCATCAAAACCCATTGGATGCAGTACGTTAAAACCTTTCATACGCTTATAACGGCTATAAATATCAGATGCGATGTATCCGAGTGGATGACCAACATGAAGTCCCGAACCAGAAGGATAGGGAAACATATCTAATACGTAAAACTTTGGTTTTGAAATATCTATGTCAGTTTTATAGATTTTATTGTCGTTCCAAAATTTTTGCCATTTCTTTTCTATTTCTTCGAAATTATATTCCATAAAAATGTTATTTATTGAGGTGAAAAATATAAGTTATAACGATTACAGGCATTCCGTTAGGAATGCAACGCTTGGTAGAAAATGAAAATGACGAGATTCCTTTGCATCCTGTTAGGGATGCATCCCTAACAGGATGCAGGATTGTGGGGTTAATATCTCTTCTACCGAGCGATACATCCCTAACGGGATGTAAATGAGGAAAATTGCAAACTGTTTTAAGTTGTTTGTTTTGCATTTTTAACTAATTGTTATCGATAATTATTAAATTTATTTATTGTACATAACCAATTCGTGATCTTGGCTTGTCTAATTCTTTCTTTTTAGCATGAAGATCGGCAAGGGTTTCGTTTATCATTTCAAGTTGGAGTCGCGTATCTTCGTTGATGTCGTTGAAATCGGTCAAAATCGTTTCCAAGTAATATTTCAATTTAGTAATTTCATTTTCTATTTCGGTTACACGTTTTCCTGTTTCAACAGCAAATTTTTCAACCATTACAATTCGCTGATTAAAAACAAATCCGGTCATTAGGTATTCTTTTAAAACACGATTTGCCCATAGTCGAAATTGTGTGCCTCGTTTTGATTTTACGCGATAACCTACAGAAATAATTACATCAAGGTTATAATGTGCTGTATTATAGACTTTTCCGTCATTAGCAGTTGTCAAGTAATTCTTGACAACTGAACTTTTCATTAGTTCACCTTCCTTAAAAACATTATTTATATGCAAACTTACATTTTGTTTTGAGGTTTGAAATAAATCTACCATTTGCGACTGTGTAAGCCATACTGTATCTTCTTCTATTGTAACTTCCAATCGGATAGTATCATCAGGCTGATAAAGTATTATCTCGCCTTTGTTGGTTGGTATGTTTGATAACGTTTTCATTTTATTAAATTTATTTATTGTACATAACCAATTCGTGGTCTTGGCTTGTCTAATTCTTTCTTTTTAGCATGAAGATCGGCAAGGGTTTCGTTTTTCATTTCAAGTTGGAGTAGCGTATCTTCGTTGATGTCGTTGTAATCGGTAATGATATCTTCAAGGTAATGTACAAGTTCATTAATCTTTTTATTAATTTCACCTTCTTTAATAGGCAAAATAGTTTCTAAAATAAAGTCTATTTTTTTTTCTGTTTGGTCCATACGTGTTTCCAAATGGTTGATTCGATGATTAACAACGAATCCTCTCAACAAATATTCACGCAATACGCTAGTAGCCCATCTACGGAATGCTGTTCCTTTGAGTGATTTTACTCTATAACCAACAGAAATAATTACATCAAGGCTGTAAATTTTTATAGGTTTATCGGAAATTGCAATGTGCAAAAAATGCACATTGCTTTCTTCATTAAGTTCTCCTTCTTTAAAAACATTTTTGATATGTTTTGTAATGACCGACCTTTCTCTTTCAAAAAGAAGACCCATTTGCGACTGCGTAAGCCAAACGGTATCATTTTCAACCCATACATCAATGCATATTTTTTCGTCGGGCTGATAAAGTATTATCTCGCCTTTATTGGTTGGTGATATATGTGACAACTCTTTCATTTCTTATTTATTTTACGTCCATTGGAAATTGCAATTTTCAAAAATTTCAAATTGCTTTTTTCAACAAGTTTTTTAACAATTCTATCTCCTTCAATTTGAGCTGTTGCAAATTTTGCAACAGTTGATTCAAAAATGAGTTCCTCTTCCGCAAAAATATTTTTTATATATCGGGAAATTACCGACTTATCTCTATAAAAGTGTTATTTTTGTACCGCAAAAGTAACACAAATTAATTAATCAACAAAATAAAGGGCAAAAATAACAAAAAATGAAAATCAAAGAAACCTGCAGATTTTTTTATTTTTTGAAAAAATTTTAAAAATATATAACTTTTTCAAAATTTTTACGTTAAAGGTGGGTAAAAAAATTCGTAAAATAATTTTTGTGAGGAAATATCTATTTTTCTTGGCTATAATAGTATTGCAAAATTGGTTATGTTTTGCAGAACAATTGGGTTCTACCTATTGTTATACTTCCGATCATGGCTTATCAAGCAATTCGGTTACAGTACTGTTTCAGGATAGCAAAGGTTTTTTGTGGATAGGTACAGAAGATGGACTAAACAGGTTTGATGGACATAATTTTAAACATTTTAGGCTAAATTTTGAAGATGACAATTCAATTTCGGGGAATCATATTCTTGCTATATCCGAAGATCGCGAAGGCAATATATGGGTAGGTACTCGCAACTACGGCTTGAATATGATTAACGCTGATAGGGGAATTCAAAAACGATTTCAAAATATACAAAATGATGATACCACCCTACCCGAAAATGACGTTTTTGGAATTTTATGTGATTCAAAAGGATATATTTGGGTGATGACTACAAATTTTATTTCTAAATATGATAAAGATACTCATCTTTTTAGCAATTATAGGCATTTCAGTTACAAAGGGAGGACTCGACCGAGTTACAACCACCCAATTTATGAAGAATCCAATTCAACGTTACTAATAGGAACAAATAATGGACTCTACCGATTTTACAGAGAAAGAGAGCAATTTAGGCAACTCCCCGAAGGATTAACAAACCATTTTAATGGTAGCGTTTCGGGAATAATTGAATTTGAAAACGGTTTTTTACTCACAACCGACAGCGGAGTACAGTTCATTAATGAAGATTTTAAACTTTCACAAGTTCGATTTAGTTCTAAAACTAACGATACACAGCATTTTGTTTCATCAATTTTTAAAAGCAAAACAGGAAAAATTTGGGTAGGAACTAATAGAGGAATTGCTTTTTTGGATATCAATGAAATGAAATACAGTTTTATTAAAGATAATTACGAAGAAAATAATCCAATCGTTTCAGAAGATATTACTGCTATTATTGAAGACCATTCGGGCATAATATGGCTCGGAACTAAGCATAACGGACTATATAAAGTTTTGCCAACACAACCTAAATTCAAAACAATACTTGAATCAGACAATAAATATAATTTGTCGACATACAATTTCACATCAATATTTACAAAAGACGACAACGAAATTTGGCTTGGAACCGAAGGTGCGGGCGTATTTCTTATTAACATTGAAACCGAAAAGGTTAAAAATTTTGTTTTAAATAAAGAAAACCATCAGAATAACAATGACTTAGTTTATACCATTATCTACGATGATTTTACTTTGTGGATTGGCTCAAACAGTGGAGTTTACAATATAAATACAACAACTCACGTAACTACAAAGTTTGATAAAAATTTTACAGATGAAATATTTGAAATAATTAAAGACCACAACGGGATTTTTTGGTTTGCATCTGATTCAAAACTATTTAGAAGCGGCGAAAACGAAATTAAAACATTTTTTCAGTTCGATAGTGGAATTAACAGTTTGTTTGAATGTCCCGAACAACTATTATGGATAGGAAATCCTTCTGGATTAAGTTATTTTGATACTTCCAGAACCAACCTAATTGTACCAGATATTGATGCTACATTTGAAACTTTGTCGTTATCAGATGCTGGAAACGGTAATATTTGGCTCGGAACTCCTTCAGGGCTATTAAAAATTGATAAAGATAGCGCTAAACCTAATATCGTTTCAATTGAAAAGTTCCCTAATTATATGATTTCAACAGCATTATCCGATACTAAAGGTCAAATTTGGATAGTATCCGGAAAAACTATTTCACTGATTGACAACCAAAACAAATTAAGAGACGCCATTAATTTGTTTGACGGGTTCCAAGGATATGACTTTAACAGGAACGCAGCATTTCAATCCGATTCTGGTTATCTTTATTTTGGTAGCCGTGGTGGGTTGTTCATTATTAATCCCGATTCAATTCAATATAACAGAAATATTCCCAAAACTGCTATCACGAATGTCGAAATTATTCTTAAAGATAAAATTATTCCTGTTTTCTTTAACGACTACAACCAAATCAAAATAAGACACCAAATAGGAATGACGCTGAATATCCATTTTTCAGCATTAGAATTTACACAACATTCTAAAAATAGGTACCAAGTTTTTGTGAAAAATTACGACAAGGAGTGGCGCGACGAAACAACCCAGAACTTTGTTTCACTTCTAAATATTAAGCCGGGAAATTATATCCTGTACATTAGGAGCTCTAATAATGACCAACTTTGGAGTGACGACATTTTTGAAATTCAACTGAAAATTATTGCTCCAATTTGGCGAACTACTTATGCATATATATTTTATTTTTTGATTTTTGTTTTGTTCCTACAAATAATAATGAGTTCTCGGTTAAAGCATTACAAAAATGTCAATAAGAATCTAATACTAAAAAGTCAAGAAAAAACCATTTTGGAGGCTCAAAAAGAAGATTTAGCGCGTACAAATCGACATCTAACCGATAGTATAAATTATGCAACAAGAATTCAGTCGGCAGTTATTCCATCGGAACAAAAAATTCGTAAACTATTCCCGCAATCATTTGTCTATTTTAATCCGAGAGATAATGTTAGCGGTGATTTTTATTGGGTTTCAGAAGTGGGTAATAAAGTTTTTTTAGCAGCCGTAGATTGCACAGGACATGGAGTTCCCGGTGCATTCCTCTCAATTATAGGTATGAACCTGCTACGTAGTATTATTGAAGGTCAAAAAGAAGAGAGCCCTGCGAAAATTTTGGAAGCATTAAATAGCGAATTAGCCAAAACATTAGGAAACAGCGACCCCGAAGATACTATCAGAGACGGAATGGATTTAGCAATTTGCGCAGTTGACAGAGAAAAATCTATCCTTCAATTTGCTGGCGCAGTCAACGAACTTTATATGATACGAGATAGAGAATTAGTTGTGTTTAAAGGTGATAGAAGCCCTCTCGGACAATCTGCAAGTGGTGCAATGCCAAAATTCACTGACAATACTATTGAAATTTTCGAAAATGATATGTTCTTTATTTTTTCTGACGGATACGTTGACCAATTTGGCGGCACCGAACTGAAAAAATTCAAATACAGACGATTCCGCTTCCTCCTATTAAATATCCACCGACTTCCACCTGACGAACAAAAAAACGCACTTAATCAAGCATTCGAAGAGTGGAAAGGTACAAACGAACAAGTGGATGATGTTATGGTTATGGGATTTTGCCCTATTAGGAACGACGAGTTCTAATTAGAGTAGTGAGATTTTTATCTTATATACTACAATGTATGCTTTAAAAAACTGACAGTTAGTATGAAAGATTTACAATACATAACAAAGTTTGGCGACTCCACATCTTTTTTGAACAAAGAAACAATAATTTATTTTTTAGAACTACTTAATGAGGAATTAATAAAAAAGAATGTTTCAGGTGAAATAAGTATGGTGGGTGGAGCTGTGATGTGCTTATGTTTTGGTGCAAGAGTTTCAACCCGAGATATTGATGCTATTTTTGAGCCCAAAATGATAATATATGACTGTGTTAAAAACATTGCCATGAAATGCGGTTTGCCAGAAGATTGGTTAAATGACGGTGTAAAAGGGTTTCTCTCAAGAGATGCTACATTTAAAGTTTATAGAGAAATGTCAAATTTACGCATATTTGTAGCATCGCCCGAATATATGTTGGCTATGAAGTGTTTGTCGTCGAGACTTGATAATTTAGATGAGCTAGAAGATATAAAATTTTTAGTTAAGTATTTAGAATTAACCTCTTTAGAGCAGGTTATTGAAATTATAACAAAATATTATCCAATTCGAATGTTTTTACCAAAAGTCCAATATACAATAATGGAAATTTTAGAAAGTTATGAATAGAGATGAATACAAAATATTATGGAATAAAATAGTAACTTTTATTGACGATTTTCGCAGAAATCCTAACATTGATAGTTTACAGGAAGTAAAAAATCTCAGTACTATTGAAGGTGCTTTTTATGCAGGATTAGTAGAAAAATTATCGATTGAATATAAAATGGCTACACCTGAATGGGTTTACAGGGATGAATTTTATCTAAAAGAGCCTGTATTTCCTAATGGATTAAAAGGAGAATCGCGTATTTATACGGCGTTAGAATGCCCGCTTGCTTTTAAATTGAGGAATATTTTCATTGGATTAAATACTTTTGATAGATGTTGAATAGGTACACAGTTCACGGTACACGGTTCACGGTTCACGGTACAGGGTACACGGTTCACGGTACAGGGTACACGGTGCGCGGTTCACGGTTGAAAATACTTTTTTCTTTAAACAATTTCTAAACTGAAAAAAAGATATTAGATATGAGAATTTATTGCGACCCTTGCGTCCTCAACTTTGCGCCTTTGCGTTAAAAAAATCTAACCACAAAGGAACGCAAATATTAGAGTGTAGAGTTTAGATATTAGAGTGTAGAAAAAACTAACGACTAATGACTAACGACTAACTACTAATGACTAACGACTGATAACTGACAACTACAAACTATAAACTAAAAACTCATTCACTCATTTACTCATTCACTCATTCACTAAAAAAATCTATGGCAAAAATTCTTTGTTTAGAAACATCCACCTCAGTCTGTTCGGTAGCATTGACCGACAATGGCAAACTCCTATTTTCGGAAGTAGAACATTCTGCAAATTCACATTCGGCACTATTAACGGTTTTGATAGAAAAAATAATAAAACAAGCAAAAATGGAAATGAGCCAAATCGATGCAGTTGCCGTCAGCAGTGGACCTGGTTCTTACACAGGGCTACGGATTGGTGTTTCAACAGCAAAAGGAATCTGCTATGCACTACAAAAACCGTTGATAGCTATAACCTCTCTCAGAATACTTGCCCAACAAGCAATTATATTAAATAAAGAGTTATTAAAAGAAGGAAAAATGTTGCTTTGTCCAATGATTGACGCACGTCGTTTGGAAGTTTTTACAGCACTTTTCGATGACAACCTAAACCAAATTGAAGAGATTAGTGCAAAAATAATTAATTCAACCTCTTTTACTTCACTTTTAGAAAAACAAAAGATTGCTTTTTTCGGCGATGGTGCATCAAAATGTAAAGATATTATTCAAAATAAGAACGCCATTTTTTTGGAAAATATACATCCTTTAGCATCCGCAATGGCAACAATAGCCGAAACACTCTATCACAAAAACAAATTTGAAGATATTGCATATTTTGAGCCTTTTTATCTAAAAGATTTTATAGCAATTGCACCGAAAAATAAGGTTTTAGCAAATTGACGTGTCTAATCTAATTGTCTTGTTATAAAATAGGTTTATCCAAAAACAATAAAGTGAGTAAATCAATAGTAGGATTAAAGAAAGGTGTCTCGCCCTAAAAAAACGATGTGGTGCAGTTTGGAGGATGACACTTCTTCCTGAAAACTTTTTACAATATTATTTTTCAAAAAAATAACTTTGTTTCAAAAAAATATCTACTTTTGTGAAATATTTAGACAACAGACATTAAATAATGAGGTACAGAAAAGGAAACTTTCATATCTATAAATTCAATGCATCTCCTAGCGGAATGCAAAACTAAAAACTGACAAAAATGAACGAAGAAAATCCAATAAAAGAAGCAGAACGTTACATAGATAACGCTCGACAGTTGCTTTCCGAAAAAGGAGGAAAAGAAGGCGGCTATTATACTGATAGAAAATATGTACGAATGGCAGGTCATACTGCTTGGTGTGGCGTATTAACGGCATTAGATGCTGCATTAAACATTAAAGAGAAACTAAAAAAAGGGAAACGTGCCGATATAAAAGATTATCAGGAAGCGTTAGGCAAAACAGACAAAAAAATGAGCCGTATTATGATGAACTCTTATGATACACTCCACAAAATACTCGGATATGACGGTAATTTAAATTATAAAATTGTACAGGCAGGGCTTTCAGAAGCACAGGTGGTAATAAAGTGGGCTGGCAAATGTTATAAAAGTTGAGGGAACGAGGGAATAAGGGAATGAGTAAATTGGTGAATGTGTAAATGAGTGAATGAGTGAATGAGGGAATAAGTAAATTGGTGAATAAGTAAATGAGTTAGAAAGCATTCCGTTTGGAATGCATCGCTTGGTAGAAAAATGAGGTAATGAGAGAACAGAACTTGTCGCAAATTGCATTCCTATCCGAATACCAAACTAACAACTAACAACTGATAACTGAATATTAAATACTAAATACTAAATACTGAATACTAAATACTAAATACTAAATACTGAATACTCAATACTAAATACTCAATACTAAATACTAAATACTAAATACTGAATACTAAATACTAAATACTAAATACTAAATACTGAATACTCAATACTGAATACTCAATACTAAATACTAAATACTAAATACTGAATACTAAATACTAAATACTGAATACTGAATACTAAATACTAAATACTGAATACTGAATACTAAATACTAAATACTAAATACTGAATACTGAATACTGAATACTGAATAATGAAAACTAAAAAATGAAAAATGAAAAC
>Ga0099364_10003251_pt1 | contig 25299 bp, 14 predicted proteins | sample TergutTh196P3_FD_73070 | JGI IMG/M metagenome (GOLD analysis project Ga0099364, IMG submission 73070) | Microcerotermes parvus P3 segment gut microbial communities from Pointe-Noire, Republic of the Congo - Th196 P3 | ecosystem: Host-associated > Arthropoda: Insects > Digestive system > Gut ...
TATTGTGCTGGTTCGGTAGAGATTAAGACTGCTTTAGGAATGATTATAAGGAAAAGTCGGTGTGGGGTTGAAGAAGGGGGGGGAGGGGGGGGGGGGGGGGGGGGGTAAATTCGTTATTTCTAAATTTTGCCCCAGAGATGAATTTTTTGTCTGTTTGTATTATATTTGTTTTCATAGTGTAAATGTATCACACTTGGGGATGGACTGTCAATAGGCAGGTGAGGACACAATTTAACGCAGAATACACAGAAAGTACGCTAGATTAATAAGAATAACTTTTTTCCAAGCACTTTCTGCACATAATATTGGTATAACTTGCTGTATGCTTTTTACCGCAGCGGGGACATTGCCGGTTTTTTTTCCTCTTAGCGTAAATAGCTTTTCTGGCTTTATTATTTTCTGCAGAATTTTCATTTTGATAGTTTCTATAAAAAGCACGGCACTCATCACAATTTGAGTATTTTTCTGTTTTCCGTTTCTTTTTACCGCATCTGGGGCATAGACCCTGTTTTTGTCTTTCCCGGTATAAGCTTCTTCGTTCTTTGTTTGTTACTGACATATTCTAATTTTAGCATATAAATTAAAATAGGTCAAGATCGATATTACTCTCCCAGTACCCTTACATGAACTTTCCGTGTACGGGGGCCGTCGAACTCTGTAAACCATATTCCTTGCCAAGTGCCAAGTAGCAGCCTTCCTTCTGTAACAATCAATGAGAGCGATGGCCCTACAATACTGGTTTTAGTGTGCGCTGCAGAATTACCCTCACTATGGCGGAATTCACGGCGGTTGGGGGAAATTTGGTTTAGGGCGTGGTTAACATCTTTGGGAACATCGGAATCCGCATTTTCATTGATTGTAACCGCCGCCGTAGTGTGAGGCACTAAAACTAAGCATATTCCTTCCTGCACACCAGAGGCGGAAACAGCTTTTTTTATATCGGCGGTAATGTCAAGCCAATCGGTTTGCCCGCGAGTGCGGACTTCAAAAGTTGATAATGTTGTCATCTCCATAGTATACATTAAAAAAATGGTATATAATATAGTTACCCAAAACTAAGGAGGGATTTATGCGTTCATTAGTAACAATTCAAAAAGTAACGGCAATAACTGCCATTCCGGATTCAGATTTTCTTGAAGCTGCCCAAATTATGGGCTGGAAATGCGTTATAAAAAAAGGTGAGTTCAAGGAAGGAAACTTGGGCGTTTATTATGAAGTAGACAGTTTTCTTCCCGTTGAAGATCGATACGAATTCTTGCGTGCATCTTCTTACCGCGATAATGTGGATAACGGCAAAGGTTTCCGTATTCGCACCGTTAAAATGCGCGGGCAGCTTTCCCAGGGACTGTTCCTTCCGCTTGAAAAATTCCCTGAGCTTGAAGGTTGTAAAGAGGGCGATGATGTAACAGAAAAGCTCGGCGTTAAAAAATGGTATATCCCTGAAACATCGACAGCCGGCGGAACAATTATTGGAGACCGTCCGCATGGAATCCCCGCCTCAGATGAAATACGCATACAGTCCGCACAGGAACTTTTAGACGAGCTTAACGGCAAGCCGTATTATATCACAACAAAAATGGACGGCACTTCCTGCATTGTTTATTATATTGATGGTAAACTTGGCTGCTGCAGCCGCAACAAAGAAATTGCGGATGAGCCTGATGCCCTGTATTGGCTGCCGGTTTATCAATATGGTCTTAAAGAAAAACTTGCACAGTACGGAAAAAATATCGTGCTGACAGGAGAAATCTGCGGTCCCGGTATTCAAAAAAATCCATTGCGCCTGGATAAAAAATTTGAATGGTATGTATTCGATGTAAAGGACGGAGACTCCAACAGATATTTCTCTTATGATCAAGCTGTAGAAGTTTGCGCTTCATTGGGTCTTACGGTTGTACCTTTGGAAGAGCGGGGAGAAAGTTTCTCTTACAATTTAGAAACTCTTTTGGAAAAAGCCAAGGGTAAATACCCCAGCGGGCTGGAAAAAGAGGGAATTGTCGTACGAAGTACACAGGCTCCCAAAGGTATCTCATTCAAAGTTTTGAATAATGACTTTTTATTAAAAGAGAAGGATTAAGGAGCAAAAAATGAAAGTTTTATTAATTAACGGTAGTCCTAATACAAACGGCTGTACTTTTACAGCCCTTAGCGAGGCGGGCAGGGCACTCAATGAAAACGGTGTTGATACTGAAATGATTCATGTTGGGGATAAGGCAATTCGCGGTTGTATAAGCTGCCGAAAATGCGGGGAACTTAAAAAATGCGTATTCGATGATATAGTCAATGAGACAGCTCTTAAATTTAATGAATGTGACGGTATGATTATTGGCTCTCCTGTTTATTATTCATCCGCCAACGGCACGCTTGTTTCATTCCTTGACAGGCTTTTCTTTAGCAATTACAGCGACAAACGAATGAAAGTAGGCGCCTCTGTTGTGTCGGCGCGGAGAACAGGCTGTTCATCAACTTTTGATGTATTAAACAAATACTTTACCATTTCCGGTATGCCTATTGCTTCCAGTCAATATTGGAATGAAGTACACGGCAACTCCCCTGAAGATGTAGCCAAAGACGAAGAAGGCCTACAGACAATGCGAACACTGGGCAGAAACATGGCGTTTCTTATAAAGAGTATCGCACTGGGCAAGGAAAAATTGGGCCTTCCTGAAAAAGAACAAAGGGTGTTTACTAATTTTATTAGGTAGGGGATTTCCAGTGGTTTTTCGTCTTGATTACTTTTATCAGAGGCTTGGCATTACTGCTGCTATAGTAATTGGTCAGATTATTGTTATTTTTATTATCTGGAAGATCTTTAAACATATTAACAATAAATTGGAACATGCTTCCGGAAAGGATAAAATAAAGCCTCTTACAATAAAGCATATCAAGATACTTACAGCCAAGCAGTTGATTGGTGTAATTGAATTTTTTTTGCGGCTTTTAAAATATATAATTATTTTTCTTTTTCTTTTTTTTACAGTACCCTTTGCATTTGTACTTTTCCCGGAAACAGAACATCTTACCGGAAAAATATTTGGTTATATATTATCGCCTTTAAAAAATATAGCTAATGATTTTATACATTTTATTCCAAATCTTATTACAATACTTATAATCGTTACCATTACCCGCTATGTGCTTAAAGCGTTAAAATATTTTGCAGGCAAAATTGAAAAGGGCAAAATGGTTATCCCGCACTTTTATGCGGATTGGGCGCATCCAACTTATAAAATTTTACAGGTGCTTCTTTGGGCATTTACATTTGCCATTGTGTATCCGCATATTCCCGGTTCGGACTCTAGGGTTTTTCAGGGGGTTTCTGTTTTTGTGGGCGTTTTATTTTCCATTGGTTCCACAACCGCAATTGGTAATCTTGTTGCGGGGTTTGTTATTACCTATATGCGCCCTTTCAAAATAGGAGACCGTGTTCAAATTAAAGATGTAACAGGCTTTGTTGTAGAAAAAAATCTGATGGTTGTACGGATTAAAACACATAAAAATGAATATGTTACTTTTCCTAATATTACAATTTTAGGAACGGATATTATAAATTACAATACATCTTCCGATGAAGATGAAGAAGGTTTAATTATTCATGCGGAAATTACTTTTGGTTATTCAACGCCGTGGCAGACGGTGCATGAAATTTTGCTAAATGCCGCCCATGCCACCCATCATGTGCAGAAACACCCCAAACCTTTTGTTCATCAGACAAAACTGGATGATTTTTATGCCTGTTATCAAATTAACTGTTACACAAAAGAAGTAAGCAAGATACCGTCAATTTATACCATGCTTTATGAAAATATCCAAAACGGTTTCAGAGAAGCGGGTATTGATATGACAGCGGGGCATTTCCGTATTAATACAATAAACAAATAATTATCTTAAAATTTCCGCATTTTCATTACGATTCCACCTTATAGCAATTTCATAAGGAATTTCAGATGAAATATTTCTTGCATTTTTGCTTGCTCCAAGTTCTAAAAGTATACTGATTAACTCCGGGCTTCCATAACGGGCGCCTATATGCAAAATTGTGTTATTAGAGCTGTCCTTTGCATTAATAGCGATGCCGGAAAAAATCGCTCTTACGCAGTCTTCTCCTTTTTCAAATGCAAGTTCGGCAGGTGTATTGCCGTCAACGGCCGCAATAAACGGATTTGCGCCGGAGTCCGCTAATAATTTTGCGGATTCCCACTGTTCAAGATCAATTGCTGTCCGCAGGGGAGTTTTTCCATTGCTGTCAACGGCATTTATGCGGCCGCCCTGAGTAATTATCGTTCTTAAAATATTAAGAGGAGCGCTTTCTTGTAAAGCTATATGAAGAGCGGAGTTTCCCATATCATCAGACTGATTAATTCTATTTCTTGTTAAAAGAGTCCTTACCATCTGTTCAGAAATACCAATGGAAGCCTGAAAAGGAGTCCTGTTTCTTGTGTTTCTTGCATGAATAGATGCGTTTAATCTTAACAAGGCACGGACAAGATCGATTCGTTCTGAATTTACCGCAAAGTGCAGGGGAGTGTCGCCTCTTGTATTTCTTGTAGAAATGTCAGCACCGGCGGCGGCAAGTTTTTCTAAAGATGGAACAAAACCAACTCTTACAGCTTCCATAAATGGAGTGTTTCCTTCTATATTGCGTACTTCCAGATTTGCTTTTTCCTGGATTAAAAGGGTTTCTATATCAGACATTCCAAGTATTACAGCATCATGCAATGGAGTATTTCCATTAAGAGAGAATACATTAACATCCATACCGGAAGCTATTAAAAGAGCCGCAGATCTTCTTGCATTCCATCTTACAGCGGCATGAAGAAGAGAGTTTCCTTGTGAATCACGGGCATTTATATTTGCGTTATTGTCAGTTAAAACTCTTATAGTTGACGGAGAATCGGTTTTTACTGCCATGAATAAAGGTGTTTCTCCTGTTTCATTTGCGGATTCAATTAAAATACCGCCCCTTATAATTAAGGGAATGGCATTATCAATATTCCACTGTGCGGCATAATGCAGTATATTATTGCCTAAACCGTCCTTTGCCTGAATGGTAGTGTGATTAATCATCCATTGGCGTATATTTGGAGCGGAAAGGGCTATAAATATTGGGCTTTCTCCCGCTGCATTATTGGAAAATATATCTGCACCTCTTGATATTAGAAATTCCCCTGAGTGTCTTTGGTTTGTTCTTGCCGCAAGATGAAGCGCGGTGTCTCCCGCTCTATTTGTAGCATCAACTAATGGCCGTTGATTTAGAATTCTTGCAATTTGTTCAGGAGTTCCTCTGTTCCTGATTGTAGCATGAAGCAGTGTATTCCCCGCTGTGTCTCTTTGGTTAACGGTTTCAGGCGTTACTAAAATATCAAACAAGTTTCCATTAACTCTGAAAGCTACATCAAAAGGCGTTATACCGGAATTATCTGCTGCAAAAAGCTCCGCTCCATTTGTTATTAAAATGGGAATTAGGTTTATTCTTCTGTCATGAACGGCAATATAAAGAGGTGTTTGCCCCTGAATGTTTCTGATATGTACATCCGCACCGCCTTCAATAAGCCCTTCTATAATTTCCGGATACCTATCCAGAGTAATGGCAATATGCAAAGGGGTATCGCCATGTTCGTCTCTAATGTTAAGGTCTGCATCGTTATCAACAAATATAGATATGACTTCAAGGTGAACTCTTGCAGGGATGCCTGTATGCAGGGGGGTATTCCCCTTTGCATCTTTGGAATTTACATCTGCGCCTTTTTCTATAAGATGTTTAATTACAGGAATATTTCCTGTACGGGCAGCTTCATGAAGTGCTGTTGCACCGGAAGTGCTTTTAAGATTAACATCGATATTTTTTTCCAAAAGGAATGAAATTAACCCTTCATGATTTCCAATTACTGCATAATGAATGGGAGCTAGTCCTTCATTGCGGCGCAAGTTGTAATTACCGCTGCGGACTGCCGGTCCAAAATATGAAAAAATCTCGTTATCGCTTAAGCCGCCGGCTAAAATTAATTTTTCTGCAATTTGAATATGTCCAAGTGAATCCGGTTTTTCAAGGGCATAGTCAAGAGAGTTTTTATCGGTTCTGTCTTTTCTGTTTATCAAGTTTGATGTGGAAGAAACGGCCAATATTTGATTAACAGCTTCAAAGTTGCCTAAAGCTGATGCCATGTGAAGAAGAGTTTGTCCTCTGGAATTGACAGCATTAACGGAGACGGGGGTAAGTATGGATTCAAAAACCTGTCCGCCTTTGGCAAGAGCTTGGGCGGCGGCGGTTGTATTTTCATTTATTGGCAGGTGAATGTTTGTGCCGGAAGCGATAAGGATAGAAATGCTTGCAATATCATTATTTTCAACAGCGATCCCAAGCGGGCTTTGCTGTTCATTATCCAGTGCATTGGGGTCTGCGCCAAGAGCCAGAAAAAACCTTGCAAGGGGAGCATCTTTTCTTATGACGGCATAGTGAAGGGGAGTTTTGCCCTCAAAATCCGTTATATTAGCGTCGAATTCTCCGTGGAAATAACCCATGGCCTTGTCATCGCCGCTTCTAAGCAATCTCCAAATAAAGGGCTCTGCTAAGTCATCTTCTACGGTTTCGGTGGTCTTGCAGCCAAAAACCAAGGCAATAACTATAACTACAATAAGGAAAAAAATTGATCTTTTCATATTATATTGTCGGAAAAAAGGGGGCCGGGGATTATAGCGTTTTTTTTGCGTTTCCTGTGTTACAAGAAATACGCCACGGCGCCTGCAAATATATCCATTACTTTAATTTCTGGGATATTCCTGTACAAGCCGTCTGCCACTCTTTCATTATGCGCCATTCTGCCAAATATTCTGCCGTCCGGGGAGGTGATTCCTTCAATGGCGTACATTGAATTATTGGGGTTGTATCGTATGTCCTTAGTTGGATTACCGTCCATATCGGCATACAAGGTGGCTATTTGTCCGTTTTCCGCAAGCTGTTTGATGGTTTCTTCATCCGCTATGAAGCGGCCTTCACCATGTGATATTGGAACGATGTATGTGTCATCAATTTGCATATGGGACAGCCACGGTGATTTATTTGAAACGATCTTTGTTCTTGCCAATGTGGATTGATGCCGCCCGATTGTGTTAAAGGTTAGGGTAGGCGAGTTGGGCTTCATATCACGGATTTCACCATAGGGAACAAGACCCAATTTAATAAGGGCCTGGAAGCCGTTACAGATTCCGCAAATAAGGCCGTCTTGTTTTTGCAACAAATCCGCTATAGAGTCAGAAACTTCACTGTTACGCATAAAGGCGGCAATAAACTTGCCTGACCCTGATGGTTCATCTGCACCGGAAAAACCGCCGGGTATAACCATGCCCTGGGCTGAGCGCAAAAGTTTAGCAAAACCGCTGACGCTGTCTGCAATAGCGGTAGGAGTTAAATTACGAATAACAAAGGTTTGCGCTTTTCCGCCTGCTTTTTCAATAACACGGGCTGTGTCGTATTCTGAGTTTGTACCGGGGAAGACGGGGATTATGAAGAGGGGCCGGGAAATTTTGTTTTGCGCGGAGGCGCAGGGGAATGAGGCCGCAGAGGGTTGCTCCTTGTTATTTGTTATTTGCTCTTTGCTGCCTGCTACCTGACTAAGATAGGGATATACCGGATCCAAGGTTTTTTCCCATGCCGACTGTACTTTAAACATAAAGCTTTCTACTGATGGGGTTTTTAGTATGTACTGTTCCATTGTTTTCCCAAGTAGTTCTGCTTTGATGTTTTGATCAAATGACAATTCGTTTTCTGTTTCGATTATAAAGCCGCCAAAGCCGTCATTTGTAGATAGTTCTTTTGTGCTTGCAAATCCTAATCTGTTTCCAAAACACATTTTTGGTATTGCTTCTGCGGTTCCTCCGCTTCCTATTGCCCATGCTGATAGGGCTTTTTTATTTTTTATTAGATTTTCTATTTTGTCAAAGAAGTCTTTTACCTCACGCAAAGGCGCTAAGGCGCTAAGGTGATATACATAGCTTCCTGCTTTCTTGAATTCCGGCGTTACTATGTTATTAATGTCTGTTACTGATACGGCAAAGGATACTAATGTTGGTGGGACATTTATTTCTCCACTCACTGAAATACTAAAGCTGCCTGACATGGAATCTTTGCCGCCGATGGCTGCTATTTCTAGTTCTAACTGGGCATCCAGTGCGCCAAGAAGGGCGGATAGGGGTTTGCCCCAGCGGACAGGGTCATCCCGTAGTCTTTCAAAGTATTCCTGAAAAGAAAGCCAGCACTTTTTTCTGCTTCCGCCTGCGGCGATTATCTTTGCTAAAGAGTGGATAACGGCGTAAATGGCGCCGTGATAAGGGCTTTTGCTGCTTATTTCAGGATCAAACCCCCAGGACATGAGGGATACGGTATTTGTGTCCCCATTCAAAACAGGAATTTTTGCTGCCATAGCCTGTACCGGTGTTAACTGATACTTACCCCCAAACGGTGCTGTAACAGTAGCCGCCCCAACACTGGAATCAAATCGATCAACCAAACCCTTCTGCGAACAAACATTCAATGAAGAAATAAAATCAATAAAATCTTCTTTGCGTTCCTTCGCGTGGCTGCCGTAGGCAGACGACTTTGCATGAAATTCTTCGTTTATGTACGCTTTAGCTTTTTTCTTTGCTCCATTTGAATTAAGAAATTCCCTGCACAAATTTACTATTGTTTTGCCTTTCCAGTTCATTATAAGCCGTTTTTCTTCTGTAACTTTGGCTATGATTGTTGCTTCAAGATTTTCTTCATTGGCAAGGGCTATAAACTTTTCAGCATCTTCCTTTGATACAACAACGGACATTCGTTCCTGGCTTTCACTGATGGCAAGTTCTGTGCCGTCAAGTCCTTCATATTTTTTTGGGATTTTATCCAATGTTATTAATAGTCCGTCTGCAAGTTCGCCAACGGAGACGCTGACTCCGCCTGCGCCAAAATCATTACACCTTTTAATTAATCTGGCTGTCTGCGGGTTGCGGAAGAGTCTTTGTATTTTTCTTTCTTCCGGCGCATTGCCTTTTTGTACATCGGCGCCGCAGGTTTCAAGAGAGGATATATCATGCGACTTGGAAGAGCCTGTTGCTCCGCCTATTCCATCACGGCCTGTGGGTCCGCCAACAAGTATGATTATATCTCCTGCAACGGGAGTTTCTCTTACAACATTGTTTGCGGGTGCGGCGCCGATTACAGCGCCTAACTCCATACGCTTGGCAACATAACCCGGATGGTATATTTCATGTACCAGTCCTGTTGCTACGCCTATTTGATTGCCGTAAGAACTGTATCCTTCCGCTGCTGTGCGACAAATTTTGCGCTGAGGCAGTTTGCCGGGCAGGGTTGTTGTTTGTAATGGGTCGCCGGCGCCTGTTATACGCATTGCTTGATACACATAAGCCCGTCCTGAAAGCGGATCCCTTATTGCTCCGCCTAAACAAGTTGCTGCTCCTCCAAAGGGTTCTATTTCTGTAGGGTGGTTGTGGGTTTCATTTTTAAACATAAGTAGCCAGTCTTCTTCTTTGTTGTTTACATCAACTTTGATTTTTACTGAGCATGCGTTTATTTCATCGGACTGGTCAAGATCGGGGAGTAAGCCTTTTTGTTTAAGAGCTTTTGCTCCGATTGTCGCTATGTCCATCAATGTAATTGATTTATCACTTCTGTCTAAATTGGCACGCAGTTCAAGATAATTGTTATAACTTTTAGATATTGATTCATTATCGATTTTTACATCTTCAAGTTCTGTTAAAAAAGTGGTGTGGCGGCAGTGGTCTGACCAATAAGTGTCTAATACGCGGATTTCTGTAATAGTTGGATTGCGTTTTTCCTGGTCTCTAAAGTAACTTTGGCAAAATTTTATATCTTCAAAATCCATTGCAAGTTTCAAGTTCTGGCGTAATGCTTCTAGGGTTTCATTGTTTAGATTTATAAAGCTATCAAGGGTTTCTATGTCATTTGGCTCAGGATATTTTTGTAATAGGGTATTAGGTTTTTCAAAAGATGCTTGGCGGCTTTCTATGGGGTTTATAATCCATGTTTTTATCCGCTCATATGCCGAATCATCGATATTTCCAAATAGGGCATAGACTTTTGCGGATTGGATAATTGGTCGTTCTTTGCCTGTTGCAAGTGAGATACACTGGGCGCAGGAATCTGCCCTTTGGTCAAACTGGCCGGGCAGGTATTCTACGGCAAAAATGCGGGCATCCTTAAAATCGGGGAGTTTGTCATAGGTTATATCGACAGGGGGTTCTGAAAAAATGGAGTTTTTTGCTGCGTTAAAATCTGCCTCTGAAATCCCTTGGGCAAAGTATCGATTTATGATTCTAACCTTTTCTACATTTTCAAGCTGAAGTCCAAGCCTAAGGTCAGCGGCAACTGAGGCGGCTTCCTGAGCAAAGTCAGGTTTTTTTTCTACATATATTTCATAGACACTCATGGGGTATTGTATCAAATTCAAAGGATTGTATCCAGATGCCCGGAATTTTTTATAATTTAGCTCTTGTTATTTTTGTGTTTATATTATAACATTATATAAATATTTATAAGGAGGATTATATGAGTGTTAGAGCTACTGATTCACTGATTGGTGATTTAGTTAAAGTAACCGATTTGCCAAACAGCCCGCTTATGGTTGTTAAATCTGTAAACGCTGGAGAAAAACTGGTTACAACTGCATGGTTTTCAACCCAACAAGAAAGCCAGGAAGGTACTTTCCCCGCAAGCGCTCTTGATAGGGCAGAAGCAAAAGCAGCCCCAAAGGCAGCACCCAAAGCAACCAAAAAGAAATAACAAAAAAGGGGTTGTTTATCTCTTAGAAGGATCAACAACCCCGCGCCCTAAAGGGACGGGGTATGTTGGTTCTGCACTATTAAAATGCGCCCGGCGGGACTCGAACCCACCACCACCAGATTCGAAGTCTGGTACTCTATCCGGATGAGCTACAGGCGCATGATGTTTTATTTTATCAGAAAAAATTAACAAAGACAAGAGAGGCGGGGTTACGCATTAACGCGGATTAAACGCTGATTTACACTGATTTACACTGATTAATGCTGAGAGCTAATATATCTTATCCTCTCATAGCAATATTAAAATTTTAAATTTTTTAAGAAATGTAGGTTAGATATATTTATCTTGACTAGCTAATATCTCTGTGTTTAATCCGCGTAAATCAGTTCTATCCGTGTAAATCCGCGTTTAATCGTAACCACGCCTACTGATCCCTTGACAAATTGGTATGTTTTGTGATATTTTTTAATAGTGAGGATATTTAAATTCAACAGGTTTTCCAAAGATGCAGCAAAGGAAGGCATTGCAGATAGTGAGCTAATTGATATTGTTGACGATACGCTTGAAACAAACAGAGCAGATGCCAACTTGGGAGGAAATGTATTTAAAGTCCGCATAGCTCGTCCGCATGAAGGAAAATCCGGAGGTTTCCGAATAATCGTGTTTTTCAAGAGCGGTAAACGGACATTTTATCATTATATTTTTGCAAAGTCTGATAGAGCTAATATTAGCCAGAAAGAACTAAAGTGGTTCAAAAAGCTTGCTTGTGATGTTTTTTCTATGACTGATGAACAAATTAATGCGCGGTTAAAAGATGGAACATTGCAGGAAATTAAAAGAGGGTGAATATGAAAGAGAAATATCAAAGCAAAATAATGGAAGCGATACATGAAGAAGCTCAAGAACTTTTTGATTCAGGTGTAATAGATAAAAACCGCATGGCAGAATATGACAAAGCATGCCTTGTATGCGAGCCACAAAAAATTTATAAAATAGAGCCTGCTGCCGGGGTAGGGAATGTAAATTTTGTGCCGGTGTAACCATTTAACGCGGATTTACACGGATTAAACGCTGATTTACGCAGATTATCTGTGAGAGCTTAGATTTCTTGTCCTCTCATAGCTATATTAAAATTTTAAATTTTTTAAGATTGGTTGGTTAGATATATTTATCTTAACTAGCCAAAATAATCCGCGTAAATCAGTTTTATCCGTGTAAATCCGCGTTTAATCGTGATCCCGTCAACCCCAAAATAAAAGGGCTGCCCGGTTTGGGCAGCCCTTTTTGTTGGATATAGAGTTTTTACTATTCTACATAGAACTCAAAGGATTTGGAGTATGGGGTTCCGTTTATTGTTACTATTACGGTTCCATAGTTCACTTTGTTAGTAAGAGCCCCGGTTGCGTAGGTTAGTGAATTGGTTGTACCAGCATTTTCTCCGTTGATTATCCATGTGTATCCTATTGAAGCGCCGCTTGGTGGGTTTGTAAACGAAATTGATGCGGTGAAGTTATTTCCACGGGTAACACTTGCAAGAGAAGTGAGAGATATGTTTGAGTTTGAGCTAAAAGCGTCGGTAATGGTTATGCCTATATCCGATTCTTCATCACCTGCAAGAGTTACTGTTATGGCTAGGTCTGCAAAATAAACTTCTGCGTTTTCAAGTTGTCCGCCTGAAAGAAGAACTTGATGTGTTTCTTGCAATTCTATTACGAAAGAGCCGGATAATGGATGCCATTCACCGGCTGATAAAGGTGTAGCTTTACTGCCCATTATTGTTGGATAGTCTAAATCTGCATCATTTATTTCAAATGAAATTTTAGCAGCTTCAGGCAAGAATACTTTGGCAGTAAGTTCAATTTTGACTGATTCTCCAATCCATGCATCATGTTTTTCGCCTAATAAGTATGTTATTACATTCCAATTATAAGCTCCATGTGTATGAGGTTTTATATGTAGAACATTGGTTTCGCCTTCATAACTAGGAAGTTCTGTTGCAACAGTACGCAAGCCTGCATCCACAATGTCAAAATCATTCCAATTTTCTATGGACGGTTCTACTTCAACCTCTATAAATTCAAATTCTGTAAATATAAGGATAAGCTGTTCATCACTTCTGTCTCCAAATAATACAAGTCTGTTGGCATTTGGTGTAGCATTGGTAGCTGCTGTATGTGCTTTAACAGGTAATGCCCCTTCAACTAGTGTATCTGCAAGTAGATTTCCTCCAACCAAATATGTCCAATCCGAAAGCTCAATCCAGTCATAGCCGGTTTCTTCACAATTATCAATTAGCTGAATACCTATGGGATTATTGGAAAGGTCTCTGTTTGCTGTAAAGGCATATCTAAAAATATAGTCTTTATCAGCTTCTATTTTTTCATCAAGTTCAAGACTATATAAATATTGCCATTTTGCATAAGTTGCGTTTTCTTCCCAATTATCAGTTTCAGTAAATACCAATACTATGTCACCCGGGTTGCCAATATTCTCAACTTCAATTTGGAAATTGTCAATGTAGAATATTGTTTCTTCTGAGTTGTTTTCGAATGTACTAAGGTAAAACATTGGGTAATCAACATCGGTTGGGGTTCCTGTCCATGTTCCGTTCATCTGGTACCAAACACCTTCTTCAGCATCAATAATCCGGCTAAGTGAAGGGTAAGAACCAGCATTGTTTATTTGCCAGTCAATAGTACCGGCGGCTCCTACCCGTTTTACATCTGCGGAAAAAGTTATTTTAACTGCTTGAAACTCTTTTGGCAGCCAAAATACTGCAACATGAGCTGTATTTTCTGCAAGAGTAGAGCCGTCAATTTTCATGACATTATCTCTGTTTTCCAACGGCAGGTTTACAATTTGATATGATACAGAACTTGTAAGCTTATTGTAATTATTTACTCTGTAATCTTCCTCAACTTCTATTACGACTTCCTCATCTACAAAGCTGAACTCTGCGGTGCTTGTACGGGCATGGTAAATGTGTACGATATCGCTTTGGGTATATGTTTTGCCGTCAACCACTGCTGTTACGGTAAAGAAATAAAAACCGCTGGGAGACTTTTCTTCTACTGTAACAGTTGTGCCGCTTGCAGTGACGAGTACATTTTCAAACTGGGAACCATTGCCAAGAGGGTAATTTTCCAGTGTTACAGAAACTACTGCGCCTGCGGGAAACTCTATGTTGTAAGCAAAAGTTCCTTCTCCGCCGGGTGTTGGTGTGTCAAGTAAAATTGTAACACTGTGTGAAGGCTGGCTTACATTTAAAGAAACGCTGTCTCTTACCGCCGCATAATCCGTCTCTCCGACTTTTAAATACGCGGTAGCAATAATTTCACAGCTTCCGTAAGGAACGGTTAAGACTGCTTGCCGTCCCTCACCTACCAGAACAGTACCTGTGGTCTGGCCGTTGGATTCCGCGCTTATCTCGATCTTGCTGAATTTTTCAATTCCAAGATCGGGAAGAATTGTGCGGAAATTGTCGTTTAATGATACGGTTACATTGGATACACTGTTGTTATCTTGTAAACCGTTGTTGCATCCTACAATTAGAAGGATTGCAATTGCTGCTGTTAAAGCAAGTTTTACTACTCTCATTCTTTGCTCCATTTTTTTGTTGCTAAGCAACGATTTTAATTTTGATCTTTCTGCAACGCAGAAATTATATTTCCTATAAAAACTTCTATTCATTAGAATTTTTTTCCCATACGCAGCAGGATGTTATATGCAGCAGGATCACCGCCCCATACAGCATTAAATGCGCCGCCATTAGTACCGTTTCCGGTTAAAGTCATTGTGCCGGTACCTGTGCTGCCTCCATTGAGGTTTTGCACTTGTCTCCAGTACTCATAGTTGTAGCCTCTATATATTCCATCAATGAAAACATCTACTGTGGGAGAACTGGGGCCTGTTATTGGATGTGGGTTTGGAAGTGAACCGTCACTTCCGGTAATTTCCACACCGTTCATTTTTAATATGTTTTTGGTAACATTGGCAGTTCCGGCGCTTTGGAATCCTTCGACGCAAAAGGCTACTTCTGTTAAAGTGGGTCCCATTTTCATGCCAGCATTTTCCCATGCTTGGAAGTGAGCGCTAACATCTATAGTGCCTGACAAAGTTTGATCTGTATTTAAAGTCCAATTGCTATCCTGCCGGATACTAAAATATTGATTGAATGTACGGTTTCCATGTATTGACGGTTGACTTGAGCGTCTTGCTACATATAACTCGTAAATATTACCGTTTATATTTGCTGTTCCTTTGTACTCTGTTCCGGGTCTATATTGACTGCCTCGGCTTTCTATTATGTAGTATTCAATAAGATCGTTTGATAGAATTTCTGGATCTGAAGAAATATCAGGACCTGTTGTCCAGCCGTAAACACAAATGTATGCGACATTACCCTGTGTAATTCTAAAGTCTACGGCGTATTCAATCACAGTATCTCCAACCTCAATTGGTTCAGGCGTTGGTAAGAGTCTTATGCCAGTTATTTGAAGGTTGAAGTTATTGCTGGGAATATTACCGTCCCCATCATAGGTATTTTGTTGAAGGGCAAAGCCGCTTACATTAGCAAGGTCAGCTAATTCAGAAAAATTTGAGGAAACAGTAAGTCTTGAAGTACCGCCTGTCATATTCGAATATTGAACATCTTTTCCAGTAGCATCTGAATCTCCTCCTATTGGAGCATAATTAGAAGCACTTATTGCTTTGACAGTTATTTTGTGTGGAGCCTCTTCCGTAGGTGTAAGGAAGTAATCAATTTCCATGCTAGAGTAGTCGTTTATATTAAATTCTCCGGTGGGGAAAAGGTAATATACTGATGCATAATCGCCGTTAAATGAAAACATATTACCTGAAACAAGAGATGCACCGTACTCTTCGAAGTTTGCAGGATCAAGCGTCCATGAGCCATCGGACTGTTTGCCGAAACTATCTCCACCATCATCAATATAAATAAGGTTTGCCTCTGTGATGTGTAAGTCTGCAATGGTTCTGGGTTCGCCGCCATCGACATAACCATAGTAACCAATAATGATTTGACCCCATCCACCACTTATATTTGCAATAAAATCATCATAACCGGTATGTGTTCTAAGGTCAAATACAAGAGGTAATTCAATCTGTGATGTACTAATGTAATTGTGAGGGAATTCCCCACCTGACCAGCCGCCACCTGAGTTTAAGTTAACATTAATTCCGTATAAGTTATTAATTTTACTAAGATCAATATACAACTCAAGTGCATTCAAGGTTCCATTGGCAATTGCTGTTCTTAGATCCGGTGATAAATTCCAACCTTCTTGATTTTCATCGTAGTCTACATACTCTCTGTCAAAATTGCCAAGATTTCCGCCAATATCAATGGGGTCAGGGTCACTTGCACCATCTCCGTGGAAAGTAATTTCCGTTATTTCAATAAACGCTACAGTTGCAGAGCTATTCTGTACAAGAATCCTTGTGGGAGTTGCATTAAATGTTACAGGTATTTCAATACCAATTGTTTCTTCTGTACCCAAATTATAAATAGCCTCATGTAACCAGCCGCTCCATTCTGTTCCGGTTCCTGTTGCAAATCGGAATTGTCCTAAGCCATCATCAACTGTAATTTCAACATTGTCTGAATCATAGAATTTTGCCTTCACTGTAAACTTGTCATAATTTGCGATATTAAATCCGGTAGGGAATGCACTAGCAAGGTTAAACCAAATAGTTTGATAATTTCCGACAACTGGCGCAGGGTTCTTTAAGTCTAAGCCTTCAATCTTAACAGAGTAATCTCCGGGAGTAACAGGATTTGGTACATAAGGTCCTCCTCTGGGACCCAAGTCTCTGATAATAATGCTGGTAATACGGAAGGGCATGTTAATTCCCTCATCATTTGCCTGAATACGAACTCTATTTTGCGTATAATCAGCCGGTAAATTATAGCCAAGGTTAAATACCTGATTTTCTGTTGTTACATCTTGATTAGAAAGCCAGCTCCATGGGTCTTCTGGTTGTCCCATTACAATTCCTGCACCGGAAGGAGGTGTGCCAAGAATGTGACCGGAAACGGTGATTTGATAAATATTGCTTGCCACATCCAAATCGCTAATGTTAATATCTAAAGCATCCCAACTTTCTTCACGATTTGTAATATTTATACCGCCGTCAATAACAGTTATAGTTGGGCTTCCGCTTATCTGTATTGGTGCTGCCAGTCCTTCGGGATTATCAGCCAAGAAACTTGCCAGTGTGAAGATTCTGTCTTCACCAACAAGGGTTTCGTCTCCGGGCAGCATGAATTCCGGTTCTTCCTCTCCCACAAACTCAAGCTCAGCAGTACTTACACGGTCATGGTAAATATGTACAATCTGATTCTGTACATAATGTTTGTCATCAATTTTTGCCGTTACAGTAAGAAAGTAAAATCCGCTTGATACATTTTGTGAACCCTGACCGCTTTCACCAACAATTACACCGTCAATAATCGGAGGAGTGTCTTCGGCTAAAGGCCAATTCCGCAATGTTACAGAAACCTCTGCGCCGGCGGGGAACTCTATCTTGTATGCAAAGGTTCCTTCTCCGCCTTCAGTTGGCGTGTCAAGAAAGATTTCAACATTGTGCGTAGGGTCTTCTACAGTTAAAGTAACACTGTCACTTACCGCCGCATAATCATCTCCATCAACATCTAAAAACGCCGTGGCAATAATTTCCCATTCTCCGTAGGGGACTGTTAACGACCCCGCGCCGGTGGCCGTAATGTCAACAGGGTCTATGGGATCCGCGCCTGTGGATTCTGCGTGTATTTCGATTTTGCTGAATCCGTCAGTTCCAAGGTTGGGAAGAATAGTGCGGAAATTTCCGTCTAAAGATACGGTAACCTTAGATACATTTTTATCAATATTTTGCTGAAATATATCATTGCAGCCTACAAAAGAGGCTACAAGGGCTATTACTAAAGCAAACTTTAATATTTTCATACTTTACTCCTTGTTATTTCACCGTAAACTCAAAACTCTTAGAGAATGGTGTCCCGTTAATTGTTACAATTACGGTTCCATAATTCACTGTGTTAAGACCTGATGTTAAGTAGGTTAGTGAATCGTTATTACCTACTGTTGTTCCGTTGATTCTCCAAGTGTATGTTATTAGTGTAGCTTCCGGGTATGGGGTATTAAAGTTAATAGTAGCTCTAAAAGAAGCCCCGATGGTTTCATCAATCGTAAGATTAATATTTAAGTTTGTGGCAAACGCATCTGTTATGGATATGTTTATACTGCTGGTATCTTCTTCTGGAGGGAATGTAAATAAATCTGCAGGATCGTCCCCTTCGTTGTAGAATGCGATTGCTAATATAGTAAGATTTGTTTCTTCAGTCCAATTATTGCTTTGAGAACCAAAATGATTTCCATCAAAAGGCTCTAAAAGATAAGACCAAATATTATTTCCTACGGCAATACCCGGATATTGACCTGACTGACCTGAACCACTTGTACCTTCACCGCCTGCCCATGAACCATTAGTCTTTATATTTCCTTCCATTACTGCATCAGAAGTAAAGTAAATGCTTATCCAGTCATATCCTGCGCCGCCAGCCATATCAATTTGGAAGAGAGCAGAAGAGCTTTCAGGGAAACCAATAATATTATTGGTTTTTGTTGCAGAACCTTGTACATAGAGTAATGCAGCAATTTCACTTACATCGGTAATTACTTTAGGGTCAGTAGGTTTTACAATGTCTTCATCTTGAATTAACCTGAAATTACTAATAGCGAATTTTGTATCACCGCCTAACTCACCACCACTAACTGCAGCGGGAATGGCAATTCCAAATTCAATATCCTGTCCGGCTATATCAATTGTTACCGCCTTATCAAGAGGTAGATTAAGAGATACTACTTGATCTGCAATAACACCTCCGGTTGGATGAGTTGCAACTACTTCTACTTCTTCATTAGCAGCTGTAATAGCTTGAGCCTGACCAGTAAATGTTATTGGCGCTCCAGCAGCTATTCTCATTTCTTTGTATCCTAAATCACCGGAAATGTATGTTATATCAAATGTGATTCTGTCATAAGCAAACAATGTAACACTATCCGGAAGGGTTACTGTAAATTTAACCCAATCATTTCCCCAGCCCTGAGCATGAGTAAATTCAAAGCCTGTTGTTTCCGGTTCCGGGCCTCCGGTGTATTCAATAGAGCCGCCGGTATTTTGTACACCGGTTACCGTAGTATTTGTTGTGCTGTCTACGGCTTTAAAGTCTACTATTACCATAGGAGCTGATATTGAATCACTCCATTGCGCTGTAAGAGTTATATTTTTCATTTCTACAGTAGCAGTAGCGGTAACAGCAATTATTGAATCTCCGTCATACCATCCTGCAAAGACCATATCGGTTTTGCTTGGTATTGGCAGGTTAAGAGGAAGGCCTACAACAAAATCGTGGGTACCGCTTATATTACCGCCGTCTGAATTAAGAGTAAGTGTCCCCCGGTCTCCTTGGGTGAAGGTAATTTTGGTAAATCTAACTGTTGTATCACTACTTCCTGCATTAAATTTTTGAAAGGCAAAACCGCCATTAGCAGATCTTATTAAGAATGTTCTTGTAACTAAATCTCCGTTCGGATATTGGCTTCCTCCACTAAAAGGCATAAAGTCAGTTGAATTATTATAATGCTTTAATACAAGATTATTGGCGTTTTCAAGTTCAAACTCTACCTCAAAGAAATCATAATCATCAAGACTATAACCGGCATTTGTTATTGCATCAAACGAATAACGAATTCCACCCAATCTGATTGTAAAGCTGCCATCAAGATGTGATACATTGGCTTCATTCCAAGGATCGTGGGTTCCTCCGGGAGATATTTCCATTGTTGGGTAGTAGTGTACAACAGCATTCCCTTCTACAATAATTTGTTCAATATATAAAAAACTATAAGTTACGGTAGTTGTGCGGCCATGATAAATATGTACAATTTGATCGCGGTAATATGATTTTCCATCAACTACTGCCTCAACGGTAAGGAAGTAAAAACCAGTGGGTATTGGTTCTTCTTCTATTTTATTGCTTTCAGTAACTGGAAAAACACGAGTAGTTGAGTCTGTATCAAGAGGCCAACTTTCCAGTCTCATGGAAACAGTTGTGCCTAAGGCAAACTCTATATTGTATGCAAAGGTTCCTTCACCGCCGGGTACCGGAGTGTCAAGTAAGATTGTAACAGAGTGTGCAGGTTCGCTTACTGTTAAAGGAACACTGTCTTTTACTGCCTCATAATCCGCCTCTCCGACTTTTAAATACGCGGTAGCAATAATATTCCAGTCACCGTAGGGGACTAATAAACTCCCGGTGCCGGTGTCCAGATCTATCTCAACAGGGGCTATGGGATCAGCGCCTGTGGTGGATTCTGCGCTTATTTCAATCTTGCTGAATCCATCAGTTCCAAGATCAGGAAGAATTGCGCGGAAGTTTCCGTTTAAGGATACGGTTACCTGAGATACATTAATGTTATTCTGTAACCCATCATTACAACCTAGAATAAGAAGGATTGCAAATACTGTTGTTAAAATAAACTTTGTTATTCTCATTTTTTTCTCCATTTTTTGCCGCCTAGACGGCAATTAAATTATCTTTTTCCGCAACGCGGAAGTTTATTCTGCTCTTAATTAACCTTAAACTCAAAATCCTTTGCATAAGGCGTTCCGTTTATTGTTACAATTACGGTTCCGTAGTTTGTAATGTCAGAACTACTAGTGGTTTGGTATAAAAATGAATTGCTGGTATTTCCCACCACTGTAGATCCATTCATTCTCCAAGAGTAAGTTACAGTTGCATCAGGAGGAGTGACAAAAGAAACACTAGCTTCAAAAATATCCCCTCTTTCAACAGATTCATTTCTTGTAAGGATTATATTTGCATTTGTTTCAAACGCATCCGTTATGGTTATGTTTACATTGCCGGTATCTTCTTCTATAGGGTCAACCGTAATTGTGAAAGAATCTGTAATATCCGGGTCTTCATCTGAGGTAACTGTAATGGTAGCAGTTTTAATTGTTGTTGTTTCAAGAGCGGTTACAGTTATTTGTTCCCCGGAAGTTGCGTCTGTCTTGCTTAAAGTAATAACGCCTGCCGGCTCAACACTCCAAATTACAGCTTTATTTGTAGCATCGGATGGTGTTACAGTAGCTGTAATATTTAAGGTTGCTCCAGAAAGAATACTAGTAGTTGTTTTTGGAGAAATGGTTATCTCTCCAACAGGTATTGGATCGACAATAATAGGATCAACCGTAATGGTGAATGAATCTGTAATGCTTGAGCTTTCTTGTGATGTAACGGTGATTGTGGCTTCTCCAACAGAAATAGCATTAAGCGTAACAGTTAACCCGGTGCCGGTTATTGTGGCAACGGTAGGATCAGAGCTTTCCCATGTTACGGCTTGGTTATCTGCATCACTCGGATCAATAGTAGCTGTAAGCGGCAGAGTTGCTCCAACAAGAATGTTAGCCGGTTTTGGAGTAATGGCTATGCTTTCAACAGGTACAGGATCGACAATAATAGGATCAACCGTAATGGTGAAGGAATCTGTAATGCTTGAGCTTTCTTGTGATGTAACGGTGATTGTGGCGTTTCCAACAGAAATAGCATTAAGTGTAACACTTAACCCGGTACCTGTTATTGTGGCAACGGTAGGATCAGAGCTTTCCCATGTTACGGTTTTATTAGTGGCATTACCTGGATTAATTGTAGCTGTTAATTCCTGAGCTTCTCCAACAATAATATTAGTTAGTTTTGGAGTAATGGTTATACCTTCAACAGGGGTAGGTTCTATAATAGTTCCTTCTTGGAGTAGTCTGAAATTACTAATAGCGAATTTTGTATCACCGCCTAAACCACCACTAGTTCCAGCGGGAATGGCAATTCCAAATTCAATATTCTGTCCGGTTATACCGGTTGTTACTGTCTTATTAAGAGCCAAATCAAGAGATTCTACCTGACCTGCAGTAGGACCTCCGGTTGAACGAGTTGCTACTACTGATTCAGCAGGTATACCTTGAGCCTGACCGGTAAATATTATTGGCGCTCCGGCAGCTATACTCATGGTTTTGTATGTTAAATCACCGGAAATGTATGTTATGTCAAATGTAATTCTGTCATAGGCAAACAATGTAACACTATCCGGGAGGGTTACTGTAAATTTAACCCAATCATTTCCCCAGCCTTGAGCGTGAGTAAATTCAAAACCTGTTGTTTCCGGTGCCGGGCCTCCTGTGTATACAACAGAGCCGCCGGTATTTTGTACGCCGGTCACTGTAGTATTTGTTGTGCTGCCAGTGGCTTTAAAGTCTACTATTACCATAGGTGCTGAGATAGGATCATCCCATTGTGCTGTAAGAGTTATGTTTTTCATTTCTACAGTAGCAACAGCGGTAACAGGAATTATTGAACTTCCGTCATGCCATCCTGTAAAGACCTTGCCGTCTTTGCTTGGTGTTGGCAGATCAAGGGGAAGACCTACAACAAAAGCGTGGGTAGTAGCATTTATATTACCGCCGTCTGAATTAAGGGTGAGTGTTCCCCTGTCTCCCTGGGTGAAGACAAGTTTATTTATTTTAATGGTAGTATCACCAGTACCAGCTTGCCACTTTTGGATAGCAAAACCGTTATCCAAAGCAAGTCTTAATGCAAGCAGGTATGAATCTGTTCCATTGGTAATATTCCCTGAGAAGGGGGTATAGTCCGGAGAGCTTCTATTATAATGTTTATAAACAACATCCTCAACATCGGAAGCTGTATAGTGAACAGCTACAAAGTCATAGTCATCAAGATCATATTCGGCATCTGTTATCGCATCAAACGAATAACGAATACCGCCTGTAGTAATTGTAAAGCTGCCGTCAGAATTTTCTACACCATTCCATGTACCGTGGGTTCCTCCGGGAGTTATTGTCATTGTTGGATAGTAGTGTACAAGGGTTTCTCCTTCTACCACAATTCTTTCCAAGTCTGAAACATCAGGCTCTAACTCAATTTCCAAAGTCCTGAAATATGCGTCTAATGTAATGGTGTACTCGCCGTCTTCTTCTAGTTCCCATGTTGTTTGTCCGGAGTAGCTTTCTCCATATCCTACAAATTTAACTTTAACGATGTCTTCATCTGGGACAAACCATGCGCTTTTTAATAAATCACTGTCGTCGGCATTATACCATTCTTCAGGATTGGTTAAGCTAAAATTAATTTGGGTTCCTTCGGCTGCATCCAATGTATATGTAAAATTTGCACCTAAAGAGTCAGATACCATTTCCTCAGGTACGCCGTCAATAACTATCCAAACTTTACCTTCAAAACCAGAGTAAATAACAATATCATGAATTATAGTGATAGGTAGTGTTGTAACTAATCCCGGATAAACTTGAATTATATCTGACCAAATTAACCTTGCGAAACCTACATTTGCTGTAATTAATTCAGCTTCCATGCTGACTATTGCAAGATAGGAACCGGCGGGGATATTTGAAGTTGATGTTATATTAGAAGAAACTATATCCAGCGGAAAACCGGTGAATGAATCAGTTTCAAATAATGGAATGAAGTTTATCTGGAATATATCGACAATTGTAAAAAAATCTTCAAATATACTAAGATTCCAGCTAACAGTTCCTATGCCTGTTTCAAAAGGCGGAAATTCCAATATTGGTTCTATTTCAGTAATTTGTCCGTCTGTAATTTCAACGATGGCTTCTGTTGCCCATGCAACCAAGTCCCCTGCATTATTGTATAGCTCAAGGTACATTGCATAATTACCCAGATCAAGTTCAAAGGCCTCTGTAATGCTATCTCCATCTTCTGTAGAGAATATTACCGGGCTTCCTCCTTCAGTAGGAGTGAATGTAAGTTCAAAGCCGGGAAATGCAAAATCCGGTAATATTGTTCTGCCTGTAACAATCTTTAACTGGACAAATCCCTTGCCTTCTGTGTAATCCGGTGTAAAATTACACCCTAAAAGACACAGTAACATGACAAGCAATACAGTAGTTAATGTTTTAATAATTTTCTTCATATTTCAACTCCTTATTAATTCCCTTTCCCTGCGTAAATGGAAAATGTCAATGTCGATGAAGACCATGACAAATATTCACTTTCTTTTACAGATATGAATACTGAATAGCTTCCTGTAGGTGGTAATTCACTTGCTTTAATAGTAAGTGTAGCATCGGTTCCTTTGGCTTGACCATTTACATACCATGTAAAGGGACTGTCCGGCGGATTTGTTAAAGTAAATGTTATTTCATCAAATGTTTCTTCACCATCAGCACCTGTTTTGAAAATTTCCAGGTCTTCTACATCTGCTGTTACAATAAAGTTCTGTCCTTTATCAGAAGGGGTTTCTAGTGTAATTTCTACATAACCTTTGCCTTCTTGATAGGACATTACAGTTACTTTACATTCGGCTTCATATTCGCCATCTGTGGTTTTAACTGTAATAGTGACTTCTCCTTCTGCAATACCTCTAACTGTTGCGCTAAGACCATCAGAATTTGGCGTTACTGTTGCAATATCGGGATCAGAACTTATCCATGTAACGGTTTTATTTGCGGCATTACCGGGTTCTATTGTAGCTGTTAAGATTCTTTCAGATTCTTCTCCTACAGCTATATTAAGAACAGAATGGTCAAGAGATACGCCAGTTACAGCAATAGGATTAACTGTAATTGTGAATGAATCTGTAATTTCCGGGTCTTCATCTGAGGTAACTGTAATGACAGCAGTTTTAATTGTTGTTGTTGCAAGAGCAGTTACAGTTATTTGTTCCCCGGATGTTGCGTCTGTTTTGCTTAAAGTAACAACATCTGCCGGTTCAACACTCCAAGTTACAGCTTTATTTGTAGCTTCGGACGGTGATACAGTAGCCGTAATATTTAAGGTTGCTTCTGAAAGAATACTAGCCGGTTTTGGAGTAATGCTTATGCCTTCAACAGGAATTGGATCAACTGTAATTGTGAATGAATCTGTAATTTCCGGGTTTTCTGCTGATATAACGGTAATGGTAGCAGTTCCAACAGAGATGGCATTAAGTGTAACAGTTAAACCGGTGCCGGTTATTGTGGCAATATCAAGATCAGAGCTTTCCCATGTTACGTTTTTATTAGTGGCATCATCCGGTTCAATAGTAGCTGTTAATTGCTGAGTTGCTCCAACAAGAATATTAGCCGGTTTTGGACTAATGGCTATGTCTTCAACAGGAGTAGGTTCTATAATGATAATATCTTCCTGGAGTAGCCTGAAATTGCTAATAGCGAATTTTGTAGCACCACCTAATGTACCACCGCTAGCTGCAGCGGGAATAGCAATGCCAAATTCAATATTCTGTCCGGTTATACCGGTTGTTACTGTCTTATTAAGAGCCAAATCAAGAGATTCTATCTGACCTGCAGTAGGACCTCCTGTTGAACGAGTTGCTACTACTGATTCCGCAGGTATACCTTGAGCCTGACCGGTAAATGTTATTGGCGCT